>Ga0209600_1002754_pt1 | contig 9925 bp, 10 predicted proteins | sample COGITO_mtgs_1104_FD_185518 | JGI IMG/M metagenome (GOLD analysis project Ga0209600, IMG submission 185518) | Pelagic marine microbial communities from North Sea - COGITO_mtgs_110421 (SPAdes) (version 2) | ecosystem: Environmental > Aquatic > Marine > Epipelagic ... | reverse complement strand
TATAAAAAACATCTAAGCCAAAACTAGAATCTGAACCAAAAGAAGATATAGAAATATCCGTTTGGAAATTTTTCTCCTCAGTTAAATTACTGTCACCTATTTCATATTGAGCAGTTCCGTGATGAACACCATCTGAAAATAACTCTGAAAGATTAGGTGCTCTATATCCATTTGAAAAATTAATTCTAAAAATTTTATTTTCTGAAAAATCTCTTTTAAAACCTAATGAACTAGTAAAACTACTGTAATCTTTATCAAAGTTTGCAGTTGATATATTTCTAGTATCAGTTCTTAAACCAAGTAAAATGTCCCATTTAGAAGTATGAACATGAGACATAGCATATAGACCAAAGTCTTTCTTTTCAGCATTTGGTATTAGTTCTTCATGAGCCAAATTGGTATTAGTTTGAGAAAGCATATTAGCTCCAAATATAAGTTCTAGTTTTTCAGATTTTGGAAAAATATACTTAAGATCTAAAGTTGTCGTTTCTAAGTCCATGTTTAATGCAGGTCCCTCACCATGTTCGTCGTGATCGTCATGATCGTCATCATGATCGTCATCGTGATCATCATCGTCATGATCGTCATCGTCATGATCGTCATCATCGTGATCGTCATCGTGATCATCGTGTCCCTCTTCCTCGTGATGTCCAAATTCCTTTCTTTTGTTAGAGCTAAATCCTAATGTAAATTCAATTTCAGATCTGTTTTCAAACAGGAATCTGTTTTTCCATGAAATCATTGTGTTTTCAAGATCTTGGTAACTCTTTTCATCTTCGTGTTCATCATGATCATCATCGTGATCGTCGTCGTCATGATCGTCGTGATCGTCATGATCGTCATGATCATCATGTTCTTCATCTCCATGAGGAATTCCAATTTCAGATTTGTTTATGTTAATTCTTAAATCAGAGATAAATTTATCTGATGTGTAACCTAATCCTAATTTTAAATCGCTCTGCTTAAAGTAAGTGTTTTCTACTTCCCCATCAGGTGTGTTAAAATCCTTATTATCTACAAGACTGGCTTGAACTAGATAAGATAATTTATTTGAACCTCCTTTGATTCCTAAATTAGTTGTAAGGCCTTGATAATTTGAATTATATATAGTTGCTAACTCTATTTCAGAGCCTTCTCCATTGTAATATGAATCTGGATTCACATAAAGAACTCCTCCAATTGCATCACTTCCATATAAAACAGATGCTGGACCTTTTATAACTTCAACTGATTCGACTCCAAATCCTGAAATTTCCATTCCATGTTCAACACCCCATTGCTGATTTTCTACTCTCATAAACTGATTAAATACAGTAACACGGTTTGATGACAAACCTCTAATTACAGGTTTTGAAATACCAGGTCCTGTAGAAATTATTGATATTCCTGGAATTTCTTGAATGGCGTTAGAGAAATTTTGTCTTTTAATATAATTTAAATTATTTAAGTTTAATTTACTTATACTTAATACATTATTTCTCAAGGACTCTTTAAAAGGAGTAGACACAACAACCTCATTAAGTTCTACAGATATTATAGAATCGTTTTCTTGATTGTTTTGAGCGGTAATTTTATTTGTGCTAATTATTAGCAATGCCAATAAGGCAAATTTTGTAATATTTTTCATTTATTTTATTTATTTATTTTGATTGATTTGATCGATTAAATTTAGCAATCGACTGGGGGGCCTCTAGAATCAAAATAATTTAAATAATTTGAAAAAACTATATAATTATAAGTTGTGTTGTTCTTATAATTAGTTGAAAATTCATTAAACGAATAGTTGTTAATATTAGAATCAAATTCAATATCTGACCTCACAAAGTCACATGTACAACAATCTATTTCAGCCTGGTGAAAATGAAGATTTTGCTCGTTACATTTAACATGATCTTCAGATAAAAAGTGATTTAAGCCAAAAACTGAAGGAAGGCTTAAAATTACAATAAGAATTAAGCTAATTATTCTTTTCACTTTGCAAAACTAACAAAATTTAAAGCTTTAGAGTTAATCCTATTAAAAAATTTCTTTCAGCCTGCGGGTAATATCCAGCTCCATCTAAAGTTTTAACCTGCCCTGGATTAGACCACGTGTCTTCATATGTATAATAATATCCATTAGAAACGTATTCTTTATTTAAAATATTATTGACTAGTCCTGAAATTATAATTTCATCAAAAATACGATTAGAATTTAGCGTGTAACTAAAGTTAATATTATTTACAAAATAACTGTCAAGAATTGAATTAACAGCATCTGTATTTCCCATGTATTGTTTTCCAACGTATTTTGAAAGAAAGCTAATCATTAATTTGTCATTAGGAGAAAAAACAATTGAATTTGATGCAATTATATCAGGTGAAAATGATATGTTAGTCTTTCCAAAATTAAATATTTCCCCATCAAAATTTGATAAAATTTGCTTATTCTTATTAGAGCTTAATGTTAAATTTGAATTAATTAAAAAATCTTCAGAAAGTTTCAAACCAGCTTCTAATTCAATACCTTTTCTATAACTCGATCCGCTGTTAGTTCTAATTGGGGTTCCTACATCATCTAACTCACCAGTCAAAACTAACTGTTCGTTGTAAAGCATATAATATGCGTTTAAATTAAGTTTTAGACCATTTTTTCTAAAACGCCATCCAAATTCAAAATCGTTTAGTTGCTCTGGCTTAATATTTATATTACTTTCATAATCACTACGACTAGGCTCCCGATTAGCTCTTGAGAAAGAACCATAAAGCATGGATATTGGACTAAGTGTAAATGATAAACCAAACTTAGGATTGAAAAAACTGTAAGACTGATCAATTAACATTTTAACCAAGTCTGAGGTAATTCCAAATGTTTTATAATTTAATTTTCTAAGTTGAAGATCTCCGTAAAATTCTAATTTATCATTTAACAAATAAGATGCTTTAGCAAAAATACTTAAATCAGTTTTTTTACCATTTCCATCGTAATATCTATCTCTAACAGAACTGTTTTCACTAAAGTTTCTAGCCCAAATCACCTCACCGTAGTGGTCTCCACTATAGGTGCTGTAAGAACTATTAAACATTAAGTCCAACTTACTTGTTTTGTAATTTGCTGATGCGTTGAAAACATAAAAATTATTATCTAACCAACGTCTTCTTATTAAATCTGTTGTACCTGTCTTATTTCCTTGTTGGTCCAGATCCGAAACTAATATTCCACCATATGTATCAATAGAATCATCCTCTCTATATTGTTCAAAATATCCGCGACCGTATGTATAATTTAATCCTAGATTTGTTGACCACCTCTCGTTTAATTTTTGATTCCAGTGAAATTGATAATGATCTTGTTTGTAATTGTCGATTTCATTTTCATAAGTATACGGATTCTGCCTTCTGTTTTCTAATAGTTCTTCCTTAGAAACACCATACCATGATTGATAAGTTTTTTCATGACCTCCAAACGTTAAGGCTTTTATTAAGGTGTTTCCTTTGCTGTAAGCGGCTTGTAAAAAATACGATTTTAAATCTGAATAAGCTCTGTCTATATAGCCGTCAGAATCAATTTTAGATAATCTTCCAGAAAGCTCAAACGAATCGTTTAATTGACCAGTACTAAATTTAACTGTGTGCTTTAAAGTATTGTAACTTCCAACTGAATTAGAAATTTCTGCAAAAGGGTTTTTTGAAATTGCATCCGTAAGTATGTTAATACTAGCTCCAAAGGCACCCGATCCATTTGTTGATGTTCCTACACCTCTTTGAACTTGCAAGTTTTCAACTGAGGATGTAAAATCTGGAAGATTGACCCAGTAAGTTCCGTGTGATTCTGGATCATTAAAAGGAATACCATTTATAGTAATATTGGTAGACTGAGCACTTACCCCTCTAATTCTTATACCAGTGTAACCAATACCCGCACCAGCATCAGAAGTAGTTACTATTGATGGTAAAAAAGTTAATAAAACAGGTAAATCCTGTCCTAAGTTTTTAGAAGACAAATCAGATTTAGAAACATTAGAATGTGTGATAGGGCTAGAGTATTTAACTCTTACAGATTGTACGATAACTTCATCTAAATTCTGTTTAGTACCTTGAATTGTATCATTTATTTGATCCTGTGAGTACTGGCTAAGAGTTACTAATAATAAAAAGTATAAAATGTTTTTCATATTTAAGTTAATGATAAAACAGGGATATACTTAGAGTAGTTCAATTTCCCTCTCCAAAATTACTTGGCAGGTTCATTGGGTATAATCTCAGCCGTAGCACCCCATTTAATTACTTAGTAAATTTAGGATAAAAACAAATAAAAACTATTGTTTTATTAATAATTCGTCAATTTTTTTGGTTGCAATTTGCATTCTCTTGTCAACATCTCCTGAGACTGTAATATAAGGCTTATTGTATTTAATTAAGGCTTGTTTAAATGCATTAAACATTTCTAGTCGGTTATTGGGTCGATCTCTTAAATCGTCTTTAACCCAAGGAATATCTATATCTGTAAGAATATATAAGTTGTATTTATTTTGAATTGCATATTTTTTTAATAGCGGATCGCAAAATCCGTCAAAGTATGTTTCAGAATATACTTTTGTTTCCAACAAGTCAGTATCACAAATTAATAACTTTGAAGATTTTTGTGAATATTCGTTTTCTAACTTAATTTGCCCATGTGCAATAGGTAAAAGGTCATCTAATTCACAAATTTTTTTTTCTTTATCCCACTTTTCTTGTAAATACTCTCTGGCAAATTCCTCTATCCATGAAACATTATAATGAGTAGCTAGCTTTCTAGACAATGTAGTTTTACCAGAGGATTCTGGACCAAAAACAACTACTTTTAAGCAGTCTGTTGCGATTTGTTTAAGATGTTTTTCCATGAATAATATCCTGCAATAGCAATAAATGTAAAAATTAAATATTGTAAGCTAGTAAAAGTAAACCCTTTGTAAAAATAAAGGGGGATTGAAATGATATCAGCTACAATCCAAAAAATCCAATTTTCAATTTTTCTTTTAGCCATTAACCACATACCAACAAAAAATATAGCAGTGGTTAGGTTATCTATGTATGACGTAATAGTACCCCACTTATCAAAATAAACATAAACTAGATAAACAAACACTAATGATGAAATAAAAATTATTAAACCTATTTTCTTTTCATGCGAATTTACTCTTGTAATTGGAGTTACGATATTATTCTCTTTTCTTGTCCAAATAAACCAACCATAAATACTCATAATAAAATAATAGGCGTTTATAAGCATATCTCCTAAAAGAACCCATTTGAAAAGCAGATATATAAAAATAGCTGTAGAAATCATCCCTGTAGGAAAGACAAGTATATTATTGTTTTTCGAATACCAAACGCTTAATAATCCAAAAACAACAGCTGTAATCTCTAAAATAACATCAACAGTTTGAGACTGTGAATATTGTTCAAACAAAAAATTAAAAATTTCAGACATGGCTTATTTTAAAAATTAGTCATTTAGTTTAGCAACACAGCAAATGTACTCTGAAAAATTATAAATTTCAATGCTATAATTTTCTGAAATTTCATTTTTAAAAATCAAAACATTGGCTTTAGTAAACTCTTTATTTACAGATTTTATTATTATATTTTTTTTAAAATCAATTTCATTGTGTCCAAACGCTTTAAATACAGCTTCTTTAATTGACCAAACTTTAGTAACATTTTCAATAGAATTAAGCTTGATTAAACCCAAATCTGATTGTGAAACAAATTTCTTAGAAATATTTAAAATTTTAGATCTAAATTTTTCAATATCAAGTCCCACTTTAACGTTAGAAACAATTACTCCACAATAATCAAACGAATGACTAATTGAAATGAATTTATTATTTAAAAGATGAGGTTTACCATTATCATCATAAGATAGCATGTCGTTTTTTATCTTATGTAAATTTAGAAGATTTTGAACTCCTAAAAACTGTCTTCTTTGGCTTGAAGATTTAATAAGATCTAATTTTGATTTAGAGCTAAGAGATATATTTAAAAGATTACTTAATTGAGTTTCGGTTTCCGATAACTTCCAAAGCAATAAGTCATTTGAAATAGAATCATTAATAACGGAAGCAGGCATAGTTAAAGGTATTAACTATATTTTATCTGACAACAAATAATAATTTATTTTATGCTTCGAAAGGAACTATCGAAACAAAAGACTTATTATCTTTCTTTTTAGTAAACTGAACTATTCCATCAACTCTTGCGTGTAATGTATGATCTTTACTTACATAAACGTTATCGCCTGGCTTGTGAGCAGTTCCTCTTTGACGTACAATAATATTACCTGCTATAGCAGCTTGTCCTCCAAAGATTTTTACACCAAGTCTTTTCGATTCTGATTCTCTACCGTTTTTTGAACTACCTACACCTTTTTTATGAGCCATTTTGAATAATTTTTATTACTTCTTAGTTACCGTTTTTTTTGTTGCAGGTTTTTTAGCAGCTACTTTTTTAGCAGTGGCTGTTTTTTTTGCAACAGTTTTTTTAGCAGCTACCTTTTTAGCTGGAGCATCAGTTTTAGAAGTTTCGGCTTTAGCTTTAGCTTTTACTGCTTTTTCTAAAATATTTTCTACTAGAATCTGAGTTAAAGCTTGTCTGTGACCATTTTTAACTTTATATCCTTTTCTTCTTTTCTTTTTAAAGACAATAACTTTATCATCTTTAAGATGCTTAACTATTTTAGCTTCAACGCTAGCGCCTTTAACAACAGGATTACCAAGTACAATTTTGCCTGAATTATCCAGCATTAAAATGTTATCAAAACTAATTTTTGATCCTTCTTTACCTTCGAGTCTATTTACATAAACTTTTTGATCTTTTTCAACTTTAAATTGTTGACCGGCTATTTCGACTACTGCGTACATACTGATTATTTTGTTAAAAAACGTGTGCAAATATACAAGGATTGAATATATATAGCAACTATTAAGAGTAAAATATAATAGACCAGTGTTACAATACTTAACATAGTGTTATAAGTAAGTAACTTTTCGGATACGTCGATCTATTATTTTGATTTTTTATTAGCTAAATACACACCTATTAAAATAATCAAAGTGGCAAACAATTGATTTAAAGTAAATATCTCCCCATCAAGTAAACCCCAAAATAGAGCAACAATTGGTAATATATAAGTTACTGAAGAAGCAAATACTGGAGAGGCAATTTGAACAAATTTATTAAATAAAATTTTTGCAAAAACAGTTCCAACAATGGATAATATAATTAGACAAAATAAAGCAACTTTAACATCTTTATCGCTGATGTCAATTTGTTTGTAATCTGACATAAAAAATATTACAACAGCAAGTGGAAATATAAAAATAAAATTACCTACTGTGATAGCAACTGCAGAGACATCTTGTAAATGAACTTTTAATAGGTTCACCTGAAGAGCATACAAAACAGAAGCTAATATTATAAAAAAGACATATAACAAATTTTGATCAGGATTAATGACTGAACCTTGGTACATTAATAGTACTGACCCTATTAAACCTATAATAACTCCAGATATTTGTTTTGAATCAATTTTAAAGCGATAAAATCCAACTCCTATAAGCAAAGTAGCCAAAGGGGTTAATGAGTTTAAAATAGCCGCTAAAGCACTGTCAATTTCAGTTTGAGCATAAGCAAATAAAAAAGGAGGAATAAAAGAAACTAGTCCTGTGATTAAAATCCATTTCCATTTGTCTTTGGGAATAGATTTTAGGCTAGAATAACCTATTGCAAGTAATAAGACAGTAGATATTATGGTTCTTAAACTTCCTACTTGAAGAGGGCTTAATCCAATTAATGCTTTTTTTATTAAAATATATGAGCTTCCCCACACAAATGATAAAATGAGTAAATAGATCCATTTTAAATTTTTATTATCCATTTAAAAGTTTATTTCCATTTAAAAGTTTGAATCATTTTTCTTATTTCATTATTTACGAAGTAAACAGAGGGAAGTAAAGAATCGTAATTTGGTTTTGAATCAAAATATAAAGACCCCTTTAAATAAACTGAAATTGAATCTGTAATATAAAAACGAGTATTTGACGGAGCATTACCCGTAAATGAAAAATACTTCGCGAAAACTTTATTTTCAATATCATTAAACTCACTTACATTTACACTGAAAGCATTTGTAGAATTTTCGTTAATTTTTTTTATAAAATCTGAGTCAATTAAATTAAAATTATTCTTAACAGAAACTTGGCTTAAATAAATTGTAGAATTTAAAGAAGTGTTTTTAATTTTTATGTTACAATTTTCAGAACTAATATCGTTTTTAGGATTAACAAAAAACGAGTATCCACAGTTGCTTTCATAAAAAACATAATCGGGCTCTTTTAATTCATTATATAAAAAAGCTTGGGGTTTTGGAATTGTTGACTGGTTTGAACAGCTATAAAGAAAAATAAAAAACAACATTTTTTTCATCATTATTTAATTTTTACCAAAACATTTTTTATTCTTTTTCTATTAACTTCGATAACCTTAAACTCTATTCCTTTAAGTTTAAGTTTAAAATTTTTTTTAGGAAAAAAACCTATTTGCTCAAGTAAAAATCCTCCTAAAGTTTCAGAATCACCTTTAATATTTTCAAATACTTTAATATCTCTAATTTTTAAAATTCTGTATAAATCAGTCAGATTTACTTTACCTTCAAAAACAAAAGTAGAATTATCTATTTTATTATATATAATATCGTCTTGATCAAACTCGTCGTTAATTTCTCCAACAATTTCTTCAACAATATCATTTAAAGTTATAATACCAGAATTTCCACCATATTCATCAACGACAATGGCCATGTGATTTTTTAATTTTTGAAATTCATTTAATAAATCATCAAGTTTTTTGTTCTCTGGAATAAAATATGGTTCTCTTACTAATGTTGTCCAATTAAAATTTTTTTCATTTAAATGAGGAAATAAATCTTTTAAGTATATGACACCAGTTATATTATCAATAGTTTCATCGTATACTGGAATTCTAGAATATCTATTTTCTCTTACTTTTTTTATAAGATCTAAGTAAGACATTGTTTTAGACACAGAAAAAACATCAATCCGTGGCTTCATAACTTGCTTAACCTCAGTGCTTCCAAAGGAAATAATTCCTTTTAAAATCTTTTTCTCGTCTTTAGACGTCTCACTCTTATCAGTCAAATCGAATGCATCAGAAAGCTTGTCAACTGATAGATTAGGTTTTTTAAACACTAATTTATCCTGAATAAACTTAGTCATTCGACTCATAGGGATTGTAAGGAAAAAAAACAAATATTTATCAATAAACCGAACTGGAAAAGCCATTTTTTTTGAAAATGAGATTGGTTTTCTATTGGCATAAACTTTTGGAAGAATTTCACCAAACAAGAGTATTAAAGCAGTTATAAATCCAACTTCTAAAACAAAGTTTAACCAATTTGGAAAGAAAACTACATCAAATAATTGACCAAATGAGGCTAAAAGTAGAACTATAGAAATATTTATGAAATTATTTGAAACAAGTAATGTTGCAAGTAATCTTCTAGGATCACTTCTTAAAAAAGATATTAGCTTTAAGTTCTTAGCATTAGAACTTGATATTTTTTTTAGATCTGTTTTAGAAAGAGAAAAAAAAGCAACTTCCGACCCAGAGATAAGAGCAGAACAAATTAAAAGAGTAATAATTAATAATATTTTGATTAAATCAGGATATATATCTATCAACAAAAAGGAAATGACCAAATTATATATGATTAATTAAAATGGTAAATCATCTGAATCATTTTCAGAAACTGATGGATTTGGTTTAGAGGGGCTAGGCTCATTATTTACAGATGGTGATTCATTAACATCTGATTTATTTGAGAGAAAATTGAATTCGTTTACATGAATTTCGGTAGAATATCTTTGTACTCCATCTTCAGATTG
>Ga0209600_1002736_pt1 | contig 9964 bp, 10 predicted proteins | sample COGITO_mtgs_1104_FD_185518 | JGI IMG/M metagenome (GOLD analysis project Ga0209600, IMG submission 185518) | Pelagic marine microbial communities from North Sea - COGITO_mtgs_110421 (SPAdes) (version 2) | ecosystem: Environmental > Aquatic > Marine > Epipelagic ... | reverse complement strand
GCTTTTCCAACCCAATCGATCGGTGACTGGATTTTCGATCTCGATAACACCATCTATCCGGCCAAAACAAATCTGTTTCGCCGTGTATCAGTTCGGATTACCGAATTTGTTGCGGCGCATTATAATGTTGCAGATGATGATGCGCGGGTGATTCAAAAGGATTTATTTCACCGCTATGGAACCACCATGCGCGGCATGATGAGCGAAGAAAACATCCGGCCCAAAGTCTATCTTGATTATGTTCATGATATTGATGTTAGTGATCTTGACTATGACAAAGAGCTTGATTCCATGTTAAGCGCTTTGCCCGGGCGGAAACATATTTTCACCAACGGAACAGTCCCGCATGCGGAAAATATTCTATCGGCCTATGGTGTTCGCCATCATTTTGATCAGATTTTTGATATTGTTGCCGCCGACTATATTCCCAAGCCGGATCAATATGCCTTTGATTGTTTTTTAAAACAGACCGGCATTGACCCGAATGGTGCGGTCATGATCGAAGATATGGCCGCCAATCTTCAGCCTGCCGCCGCGCTTGGCATGCGTACGGTTTGGCTGGCGAGTGATATTGAATGGGCTAATCGCGGCTCGGATGAAGCTTATGTGCATTTTAAAGCCGATGACCTAAAGGGGTTTTTGCGCTCGCTTGCCCTTGCTGGGTGATCAATAAAAATAATGAAGTGACGGCATTATGGACGCATAGGCCGGTAAACGCTATAACGACAAGAGCGGGCAATTCGCCTGTCAAATATAAGGAGAAAAAGCATGGATTTGGCGCAACTTGAAACCGAAATCAACGCCGCATGGGACAATCGTGATGCGGTAAATGCCTCGACCACAGGGGCAGTTCGTGACGCTGTTGCAGCTGCGCTTGCTTTGCTTGATTCCGGAACGGCGCGTGTCGCCGAGCCGGCTGGCGATCACCAATGGACGGTGAATCAATGGCTGAAGAAAGCAGTGCTTTTATCATTCCGTCTAAATGACATGCAAACCATCCCAAGCGGAACCATCTATGAAGGTGCTGGCGAATCTGTTTGGTGGGACAAGGTGCCACCAAAATTTAGCGGCTGGGATGAAGCGCGTTTCCGCGAAGCCGGTTTCCGCGCCGTGCCGGGCTGTATTGTTCGCCATTCTGCCTTTATCGCACCAAATGCCGTCTTGATGCCAAGCTTTGTGAATCTTGGTGCCTATGTTGGCAGCGGAACAATGGTTGATACATGGGCAACGGTTGGATCATGCGCGCAGATTGGCAAGAATGTACATCTGTCAGGCGGGGCTGGAATTGGCGGGGTCTTGGAACCATTGCAGGCTGGACCAGTTATCATTGAAGATGATTGCTTTATCGGTGCCCGTTCAGAAGTTGTTGAAGGTGTGGTTGTTGAAACCGGTGCGGTTTTGTCGATGGGTGTGTTTATTGGCGCTTCGACTAAAATTGTCGATCGGGTAACCGGTGAAGTGCATATTGGCCGCGTACCAGCCTATTCAGTTGTTGTGCCTGGCAGCCTTCCCGGCAAGCCATTGGCCGATGGATCACCTGGCCCGTCGCTATATTGCGCCGTAATCATCAAAAAAGTTGACGAAAAGACCCGTTCAAAAACATCTGTAAATGATCTTTTGAGAGATTAAAATCATGCCATCCTATGCGGTTCAACTTGCACAAAGACTTGTGCGCTGCCCTTCGGTAACACCGATTGAAGGCGGGGCGCTTGATCTGTTGCAAGATGAATTCACCAAGCTCGGTTTTGACTGCACAAGATTACCTTTTGGCACTGGGGAAAAGCGGATTGATAATCTGTTTGCACGCCGTGGGACAGGTGGACCTCATTTCGCCTTTGCGGGGCATACTGATGTTGTGCCGGTTGGTGATGCCGCGCAATGGCAGCATGATCCTTTTGGCGGCATGCTTGTTGATGGCAAATTATATGGCCGTGGTGCGGCTGATATGAAAGGCGGCATCGCCGCTTTTGTTGCCGCCGTATCCGCCCTTAACGGTACCGATGATACCGGATCAATCAGCTTTATCATCACCGGTGATGAAGAAGGCGATGCTGATTTTGGCACGGTTAAGGTGGTTGAATGGTTACAGGCAAATGATCAGGTGCCAGATGTGTGCGTTGTCGGTGAGCCAACCAATCCATCACGTCTTGGCGATGTGATTAAAAATGGCCGCCGTGGCAGCCTGTCCTGCCAATTACGCGTTGATGGGGTGCAAGGCCATGTTGCCTATCCGCATCTGGCCGATAACCCGATTACCCGGCTGATCGCGATGTTGGCACCGGTGAATGGCACCGCGCTTGATGGCGGCAATGATTATTTTGACCCGTCAACCGCGAATGTGACAAGCATTGATACTGGCAATGAGGCCGGCAATGTCATTCCCGCATCCGTATCGGCCAAGTTCAATATCCGGTTTAACACTGAACATAAATCAGATGATTTAATTGGCTGGCTGGAAGAGCATTTCAACCGTGTTGGCGGCGAATGGACAGCGACATGGCGTGCCTCGGCACAGCCCTTTGTAACGCCTGTCGGCAGCTTTACTGCATTAATGCAGACAGCGATTGAATCGGTCACAGGGCAAAAGCCAGTTCTGTCAACAAGTGGCGGCACATCGGATGCGCGCTTTATCACAAATATCTGTCCCGTTGCCGAATTTGGCCTTGTTGGTCAAACCATGCATCAAGTCGATGAGCATGTTGACGCAGCTGACATCGACCAGCTTGCAAAAATCTATCATGAAATGCTGGTTCGTTTTTTTAAGGGTGAATCTTAAATGGCATCATTGCCCAATCTATCACCATCAAGCCTGTTCGTACTGATTCGGGTGACATTGCTTGTCATGCTTGGCCGAAAGCCAGCAATTGGCAGCTATGACACATCAGCAGCGGGGGTTTGGCAGGCAATTGCAGCATCGATTGTCTTTACGCTTTTGGTTACGATTTATCCCGGGCTTGAGGCGACTCCAAGCCTATTTTTTGCAGCGCTGCTTTTACAATTGATTGGCGTTGTCATGCTGGTACTTTTGATCAATCTGTTATTAAAAGCGCTTGGCCGACCAGATAAGTTATTACCGTTTATCGTGCCATTTTTATGGATCGAAAATCTGCAACAGCTTCTTGGCGGCATTGTTCAAAGCCTGACCGTGATGACCGGTGACCAAACGCTGATGATTTCGATTTTGCCGGTTGCGGTCTGGACCTGCTATTGGTTGTGGCGCATTGGCCGCGATATCGTTGGCAAGGGTGGCTTGGTAGCGGCAGGATTCATCGCCCTGTCATTCATGATCGATGTCAGCCTTCTTTATATGCTTCAATCGCGACTGCCAGCCATCGGCGGATAATCAACACCAACAAGATACAAGCCTTCGGGCGGGGCGGTTGGACCAGCCGCACTGCGGTCACAGGCAGCAAGCGCAGTTTTCACATCATCAGCGTACCATTTCCCCGTGCCAACAAGTGCCAAGGTTCCAGTGATATTGCGCACTTGGTGATGCAGGAATGACCGCGCCTCGGCATGAATGTGAATTTCATCACCAACCTTTTCAACATCCAAACGATCAAGCGTCCGCAAGGGTGATTCAGCCTGACATTGGCTTGCCCGAAAGCTGGTGAAGTCATGTCGTCCAAGCAAATGTTTGGCCGCGCTTGCCATCGCCATTGGATCAAGCGGGTGTTTGTGATGCCAGACCCGTCCAGCATCAAGTGCTGGCGGTTGGCGGCGCGGCAAAATCCGGTATAAATAGCGCCTGCCAATGGCGCTGAATCGGGCATGAAATTCAGCTGGCACCTCAACCGCATGTCGAATGCTGATCGGCATTCTGACAAGATGGGCGTTCAGTGCCTCCATCACCCTGTTGGCGGTAAATTTATCGGGGACGTCAAGATGCGCTGTCTGCGCGGTGGCATGAACCCCTGAGTCGGTGCGCCCTGCTCCGGCAACCGTAACTGGTGCCAATAAAAAAGCTGCGGCGGCATCTTCAATCCGAGCTTGAACCGAATCGGCATTATCCTGACGCTGCCATCCTGAAAAGGGGCCGCCATCATACTCAATGGTGATCAGAATACGCCGCGTCATATGTTTTCTGGGCTGGTTTCAGGATGCAAAAACGTACCAATCGCCATCGCTGCCCCATTCAGAAAATCACTTGCCGTCATGCTGGTTTTTCCCGCTGGTTGTACCTTTGTGATTTTCAGCGCATCTTGCCCACAAGCGATTATCATTGCGCCATCGGCAGTCTTGCCAAGAAAGCTACCAGCCGGCGCGGTCTTTAGCGCTGCAGTTTTTGGCACTGCTGGCATCGCCATCGGGCTTGCCTCTAAAATGCGTAATCGGCCTTTTGGCGCAAAACACCATGCGCCCGGATAGGGTGCAAAAGCACGGATATGACAATCAAGAACATTGGCAGGTTGCTGCCAATCAATCATCGCCTCGGCCGAGCTGATTTTAGCAGCATAGATAATGCCGTCATTGGCTTGCGGTATTGGTGATGCCAAACTATTTGGCGCACCATCAATCACCACACCGAGACATTCTGCGGTCAGATCGGCCAACCGGTCATGCAGGCTGGCGGCATTATCATGTTTGTTGATTGCTGTTTTACGAACGCCAACAACCGGGCCGGTATCAAGTCCGGTTTTCATGATCATTGCCGAAATGCCGGTTTCGCTGTCACCGGCTTGGATGGCACGCTGGATTGGCGCGGCACCACGCCACCGTGGCAATAAAGATGCATGCCCATTCAAACAGCCAAACCGCGGAATGGCCAAAATAGTTGCTGGCAATAACAGACCATAGGCAACAACAACGAATAAATCGGCATCATGGCTTGCAAGCTGCGCCTGAATTTTGGCAGATTTTAAATTGTCAGGGGTAAAAATTGGCAGGCCCGCAGCATCAGCATAGGCGGCAACGGGCACCGACGTTGTTTTCATGCCACGACCCGATTTTTTGGCTGGCTGGCTGTAGACAGCGCAAACCTCATGCGTTTTAACAAGATGATCAAGCGTCGGAATGGCAAAGGCTGGGCTGCCCATAAAGACAATGCGCTGCTTTGCGCCTTTCTGGGGCGGCGTATCGGCCATTTCAGCACCTGAATGCGAGGCGGTCATGCATGACCTCCGGTTAGTTGCGCGATGTCGTTTGACGCATTTCCTTTATGACCCGACGCAAAATCATATCACGTTTCAAGCGGGAAATATGATCGATAAACAGCACGCCATTCAAATGATCAATCTCATGCTGAACACAGGCCGCCAGCAGCCCATTAGCAACAAGTGACTGCATCTCACCAGCCTCATCAAGATAGCGCACTTCAACTTCGGCTGGCCGTTCAACATCGGCCGTTTGGTCGGGAATAGAAAGACAGCCTTCTTCCAAGATGGCGCGGGCGTCTGATTCGCGAATAATTTCCGGATTAATCATTTTAAATAATTCGGGTGCATCATCCTTGCCACAATCTATAACAATGACTCGCTGGCCGATATTGACCTGCGGTGCGGCAAGGCCAATGCCTGGCGCGTCGTACATGGTTGCCGCCATATCATCCAAAAGCTGGCGAATGCCATCGGTGATTTCGGTCACCGGCTTTGCCGTTTCGCGTAAAATCGGATCTGGCACTTTGATAATTGGTATAAGCTTGGCAGTGGCTGGCATAAGTATAATTCCTAAATGTGACTTCGGCCAAAGGAAACGGGCAATGCTGTTTGGTGCGGCACCATTTCATCTGGGTTTGGTCAGTTTTGGTTTTCATGGATTAGAAGATGGTTTCGTTGCAGTCAAGTTGCTAGCATGTCAAACTTGGCGCTGGGAAAACGTCAGACCATTTTTGAAACGGCTTTACAGGTGATGAACATGACTGGCATGGAACTGATTTTGGTCGCAGGCCTGTTTGGCGTGATTGGGCTTGGCGTGTTGTTTTTAAGGCGCGGGAAACAGTCGGAAAACGGCCAAGATTTTGCCGAATTGCGCGGCCAGCTTGCCCAAATGGCGAGCCAGTCTAATGAATTGCAACGGCTGATTGCCGAACAGATGGCGCAAAGCGAAGGCCGCCTTGGCAATCGGCTTGAACAATCGCTTCGTGACCAGAATGACCGAACAACCAAATCATTGACCGGCATGGCTGAAAAGCTGGCGGTCATCACCGAGGCCAACACCCATATTTCGGCGTTAACCAATCAGGTAACGCAGCTTCAAAATATCTTATCCAACAAACAAGCGCGTGGCAGTTTTGGCGAGGTGCAGTTGGAAAATCTGGTGCGTGATGCGCTTCCGGAAAATGCGTTTGATTTCCAGGCAACGCTTGGCAATGGTCGGCGCGTCGATTGTTTGCTTCGCCTGCCAAATCCACCCGGGCCAATCGCCATCGATTCCAAATTTCCGCTTGAGGCCTATCGCCGTTTGACTAGCGCGGCGAATGATGCCGAACGCGATGCGGCAAAGCGGTTGCTGGAAAATGATGTGAAAAAACATATTCAGGATATCACCGAAAGATATATTATCCCGGGTGAAACCGCCGAAAGTGCCATTTTATTTTTACCGTCCGAATCGGTTTATGCCGAAATCAATATTCAATTGCCAAAGCTGGTCGAGGCCAGCCGCAAGGCGCGTGTCTATATGGCGGGGCCAGATAATCTGATGCTGTTGCTGCATACGGTCAGGGCCATTTTGCGTGATGCCCGCATGCATGAGGCGGCAGGTCTGATCCAAACACAGGTCGACCTGATGATGAAGGATGTGCATCGTCTCGAAGATCGTGTTGCCAAATTGGCAACGCATTTTTCCCAAGCCGAAAAAGATATTTCGGATATCCAGACATCAACGGGCAAGATTATTTCACGCGGCAATAAAATTGACGAAATCGAAGTTCTTGATGCCGATGAGCCCACACCGGCCGCGCCAAAGACCGACTTGCTAAGCTAGGCGCCGGCTTGGCTGCAAAGATCGGATGATATGGCGTGATAATATGGCATGGCTGGGGGCGTAATTATGCCAGCTAAAATTCCAGCTTGGCACGCGCTTTTAACGCCTGTGCCAGCGTGCCATCATCAAGATAATCCAGCTCGCCACCAACCGGCATGCCATGCGCCAATCGGGTAATATCAAGCGACAGATTTGCCAGTTTTTCACCGATATAATGCGCCGTGGTTTGTCCATCAACGGTTGCTGATAACGCCAAAATAATTTCAGCAGTATCGTCATGTCCGGCGCGGCGAACCAACCGGTCAATATGCAAATCTTCAGGCCCGCGCCCATCAAGCGCGCTAAGCGTACCGCCAAGAACATGATACAGCCCGCGATAAACCGACGCCCGTTCCATCGCCCATAAATCGCCAACATCCTCAACAACACAAATGCGGCTACGATCACGACGACTATCGGCGCAGATACTGCAATGATCGGTGATATCAAGATTGCCACATTCAACACAGGCGCGAACATTGCTGGCGACATTATGCAGTTCTTCGGCAAGTGGAAGCATAAGACGGTCGCGGTTCTTCAGCAAAAACAAAACAGCGCGCCGCGCCGATCTTGGCCCAAGCCCCGGAAGGCGGCCAAGCCTGCGGATCAGATTTTCGAGCGAATTATGCATTTTAGAACGGCAAATTCATTCCGGGTGGGAGCGGCAGCCCGCCGGTAATATCTTTTAGCAGACGCGCCTTTTCACCCGCCGCCTCATCAAGCGCATTATTGGTGGCAAGACAGATCATATCTTCCAGCATATCAACATCATCAGGTGCCAAGACTGTCGGATCAAGCTTTAGCCGAACCAGCTTGCCATCGCCGCTAACCGTTGCGCTGACCGCACCGCTACCAACCATTGCGGTAAATTCCATCGCCGCAAGGTCGGCCTGCATGCTTTCCATCCGACCTTGCATTTCTTGGACTTTTTTCATCATGCCAGCCATATTGCGCATCATCCCGACATCTCCTCCTCATCATCATTGTTTTGTTCAGCCTCCAAAAGCCCATTATCATCGACAAGCATTACTGTCGCATCCGTGGCTTCGGGGTTTTTGATTTCATCAATGCTGGCACCGGGGAAAATATCTAGAATTTGTACTATCAAAGGTTCGCTAGCGATGGTGTCACGAAGCTTTTCATCGGCATCACGCTGTTCTTCGGCAAGGGTTTGCGAACCACCAGATTCGGACAGTGACACAAGCCAGCGTTGACCTGTCCATTGGCTAAGATATCGGGCGATATCGCCTGCCAGTTGATCAGGCGCAGCACCAACAAAACCAATTTTTAAATTGCCCGGTTTTAACGACACCAGTTTTACATGATTGCGGATTCGGGCTGCCAACAACATCTCGCCATTGGTTTCGGCAAGCGCGACAATCTCGGCAAGCGAGGTTGGCATGCTTGGCATGCTTGGGCCTGTGTCAATTGAGCCTGTGTCGGCTGACGGCGCTGCCGTTGCCGATGAAACAGGTGCCGATGGTGCTGGCGGTGCCAGTGCCGGTGAAACGCTCGGCGGCGATGATCGGCTGGTCTTTGGCAATTTCTGCATCAATTCGCCCGGGGTTGGCATATGCGCTGTATGCGCCAGCCGAATGATCAGCATTTCACACGCCGCCGCCGGATTGGGCGCTTGGCCAAGCTCGCCATGGCCTTTTAGCAATAGCTGCCATGCCCGTCCAAGGCGGGCAATGCCTGATTCGGCAAGACCGACAATCATTTCGCGTTCGCTTTCGATCAGGGCATCATCACTTCCACCTGCGGCCTGCATGCTGGCAAGGTGGATTAAATCTAAAAGATCAGTGACCAGCATTTCCGGCTCGGCACCACGGCTATAGGCAATGTTAAAAGCGGCAAGCGCCGAAGGGGCATCACCAGCCAACGCGGCCATCAGAACAGTTTGGGACTCGCGCCGTCCGGGTCGCCCAAGCATATCAGCAACTATATCATTGGTCAGCTTGTCCGCGGTCATTGCTGCGGCCTGATCAAGCAAGGATAGCGCGTCACGAACCGATCCTTCGGCGGCGCGCGCAATGGCAGTAAGCGCATCTTCATCCGCCGCAATCGATTCGCGTTGACAGATCATGCCAAGATGTCCAGCCAGCATGCCCGCCGGAACACGGCGCAAATCATAGCGTTGGCACCGCGATAAAATCGTTACCGGCACTTTTCTGATTTCGGTTGTGGCAAAAATGAATTTTACCGCATCAGGCGGTTCTTCCAAGGTTTTCAAAAGTGCATTAAAGGCGCTTTTCGACATCATATGCACTTCGTCAATAATATAGATTTTATAACGTGCCGAAACGGGCCGATAGCCAACGCCTTCGATAATTTCGCGAGCATCATCAACGCCAGTATGGCTGGCAGCGTCAATTTCCAAAACATCAACATGACGTCCTGCCGCAATGGATTTGCATGGCTCGCACTGGCCACATGGTTCAAGCGTGGCGTCACCATTCCCATCAGCTCCGATGCAGTTCAGCCCCTTAGCAAGAAGGCGAGCTGTTGATGTTTTGCCAATGCCGCGAACACCAGTCAGCACAAAAGCATGAGCAAGCCTGCCAAGCAAAAGAGCATTACCAAGCGTGCGAACAAGCGCATCCTGACCAATCAGTTCGGAAAAAGTATTGGGACGATATTTACGGGCCAATACGCGATATGCTGGCTTGGCGGTGTCAGTCATCGGCTGGTAAACACCTATCTCTTGCTCATGGCCACGCGAAGATTTGTGACCGGTCGGATCAGTCGCGATTGGCGTTATCAAGCTGGTGCCATCTTCAGCCAAGCCGAATCCCCATAACGGAGAAGGCCATTGCAGCCACGCCAAGCGAGATGCGCCAAAACGCCAAAAGTCAGTGGAAGACTGGATGACCCGTAAACATCCTACTGCGGCTGCTTCCTTTCGGACCTGACCGGATTGGCAGGGGCAACGTCCGCCCAGCCTTCCTGCCTATCTGTATGAAACAAAGCAGCGGTTTCGACAAGTTTTTTATGGCCAAAGGCA
>Ga0209600_1002724_pt1 | contig 9992 bp, 6 predicted proteins | sample COGITO_mtgs_1104_FD_185518 | JGI IMG/M metagenome (GOLD analysis project Ga0209600, IMG submission 185518) | Pelagic marine microbial communities from North Sea - COGITO_mtgs_110421 (SPAdes) (version 2) | ecosystem: Environmental > Aquatic > Marine > Epipelagic ... | reverse complement strand
AGTATCTGATTTGGTTGATGCGGTACATAGCTATGGAGGGTTAGTATACCATGATATTATAAAAAGACGTCATGCTGAAAAGGCAGCTGAGGCTGGTGTTGATGGATTAATTCTCGTAGCTGCAGGCGCTGGTGGTCATGCGGGGATTTTAAATCCAATTGCATTAGTCAATGAAATAAAACAGTTTTTTCATAAAACAATTTTACTTTCTGGATGTATAAGCAATGGAAATGACGTTGCTTCTGCACTGCAAATGGGAGCTGACTTAGCTTATATGGGTACTCGTTTTATAAATACAGCTGAAAGTTTGGCTGATGAGGCATATCAAAAAATGATTATTAACAGCAAAGCAGAAGATATTATTTATACTGCTGCAGTTTCTGGAGTGAATGCCAGTTTTTTACGGCCTAGTCTTGAAGCTATGGGTATTACTGAAGATCTTTGGAGTAAATCGAAGAAAATTGATTTTGGAAGTGAGTTAGATGCTGCCAAAGCTGAAGCAAAAGCCTGGAAAACAATCTGGTCTGCGGGCCAGGGGGTAACTTCAATTAAAGATGTGCAACCCACAAAAGATTTAATTGATCAGCTTATAAAAGAGTTTAAAGTAGCGTTAAGCCTTCAAAAGAAAAACTTTGATACTTACTGCTAATTCATGTTTATTAAACGATAAATGAATATGGCAGTACGTTGAATTAGTGCATTCATTGTTTTTAAATTGACTGTTTCTTTGGGCGTATGTGCTCCTGTTCCCATGGTTCCAAGGCCGTCCAAACCATCTACATAATCAGCTACAAAAGAAATGTCTGCAGCTCCTCTTTTTCCGGGGTCGTATGCAGTAACTCCTTCATGTCCTAAGGAAAGACTTACCTCATTTAGAATATTTAACAATAATTTATTTCCCTCACTAGGAACCATCGCTGGATAACTATCTGTAAAACTTATAGTTGCTTTTGTTTGTGGAAGATTTTGCTTTACTATTTCACGCATTTTCTTTCGTGCATTTTCTTTTTGTTCTTCAGAAATAAAACGAAGGCCTCCATTGACGATTGTTTTCTGTGCCACTACATTAGTTTTTCCAAAAACAGTTCCACTACTTTTTTTAGAGTCATAATCAACAAAAGTACCTCCAAGAAGTGTTCCTGGGTTAAAGGTTAAGTATTCTTCACCTCGAACTTCTTCATAAAAAGAATTTAAAATTCGACTCATTTCAAAAATCGATCCAGCACCTGTATTTTCACTAAAAACTCCAGAAGAATGAGCACGTTTTCCTGTGACTTCTACTTTCCATCCAGATGCTCCTCTTCTTGCTATTGTTGCATTGTCAAAACCAGTAGAAGTTTCAAATCCAAGAGCTATATCAGCTTCTTTAGCTACTTCAATTAGTTTTTTTCTAGAAATACTTAGCGGTTTTCCTGTACTTTCTTCATCTCCTGTAAATGCAACTGATATGTTAGCGTTGTCAAGTAAATTTAAATTTGCCAAAGCCTTTAAGGCATATAAAACTACTACGTCGCCACCTTTCATATCATTGGCACCAGGGCCATGAGCAATACTATCATTTAATCTATTGAATTGCTGAAATGGACTATTTTCTTCAAAAACAGTATCCAAATGACCAATGAGGAGTAATTTTTTTCCTTTGTTGCCCGTAATATTAGCAAAAAAATGACCAGCTCGATTCATCTCCTCAGGCATGTCAATCCACTCTGTTTTAAAACCAATTGATTTAAATTCTTCTTAAAAATATTACCAATTTCACGGACTCCTTTTTTATTGAGTGTACCGCTATTTATATTAACAACTTTTTCAAGAAAATTTATACTTTCAATATTTAAGAGTTCTACTTTTTTAATGATTTTTTTTTCAGTTCGATTAAGTTTTTGAGCTTGGACTGAAATAAAAAATAGTAGAAAGGGAAGAGATACAAGAAAACTATTTTTCATAAAGAGGAATTAAAAATTTTTAGTAAGAGATTTTACTATTTTATTATCAGATAAAAATTCTTGGGCAATTACCTTAAGAGTAGTATAAAAAGGGATAGCGATGATCATTCCGACAGGACCTAAAAGTGTTCCTGCGGCAAGTATAACTATAAAAATCTCTAGCGGGTGTGACTTAACGCTATTAGAAAATATAAAGGGTTGACTAAAAAAGTTATCGATTAATTGGCCAATAGTAAATCCAATCATGACATAGATGGTTTTGGGTAAAATTACATTACTAAAGTCAGCACCAATAAAGCTACTCATTGTTAGTAGTAGCATTAAAAAGCCACCTATGATTGGTCCTAAGTAAGGTATTAGATTCAAAAGTGCGCACAAAAAAGCAATAATGAATGCATTTTCGACTTTAAAAATAGCTAATACAACACTATAAATAACAAGTAAAATAGTAATTTGTAGTAATAATCCTAAAAAATAACGAGACAAAAGATTTTTGGTCTTATCAATTGATTTTTTTACTCGTTCTGATACTTTATCGTTTACTAGAGTCAGTATCATACTATCCTGTAATTTACTGTCTTTTAAAAAAAAGAAAAGAATAAATACCACTGAAAAAAGGCCAATGGTAAAACCTCCAAGGATTTCTAAAATTTGATTAAACAATTCTGGAAGTAATCCAAAATTGACATTTTTGAATAAATTATCAACTGCTAATTGCTGTTGCCAAAAACTATTATCTAACTGAAAATAAACACTAATTTCTTGAATCAGGGTCTCAGTAGTTTTTTTTAAACCCTCAACATCTAGCAGGGATAAGTTTTCTCCTTGCTGAATTAGTAGTGGCACAAACAAGGAAAAAATACTAATCAGAATACCTAATAATATCAAAAGAGTTAGGGTTGTTGAAAAGAGTGGTTTAAATCGTAAACGTTGGATTAAAAATTTACTAATAGGGCGTCCAATAAGACTTATGACTCCGGCAATTATAATATATATAATTAGTGTTTGAAGTTGTAATAACAACCAAAAAAGTATTGATAAAGCAAAAAGTTGGAGAGTTGCCCAAACGATTCCTTTTGTAATTTCTTTAGCATTCATATTTTAAAGATAAGGAAGTTAAAGTTTTGTGGTTTCATGTTGTTTAAGGAAAATAGTGTGACAAGCAAAAAGACCAGCAGTTTCAGTTCTAAACCTTTGTGATCCAATACTTACTGCTTTAATTCCTGCCATAACAGCCTCCTTTATCTCGCGATGACTAAAGTCCCCTTCAGGACCAATCATTATTGTTTGGGAAGTTCCTCTAAATGATATCGTATCTAATTTTTCTTTTGGGCTTTCTTCACAATGGGCAATATAGGTTTCTTGTTTTTTAGAAGCAAACACAAAATTTTTGAAAGACACTATTTTATTTACCTTAGGAAGATGAAATTGTTGAGATTGCTTTAATCCTGATATTATAATTTTTTCAAAACGTTCTTTTTTAATAATCTTCCGTTCTGAATGATCACAAAGTAATGGGGTGATTGTGCTAACGCCTAATTCTGATAATTTTTCAATCAACCATTCCATTCGACTATTATTTTTTGTTGGAGCTATAGCTAAATGAATCTGATATTTCTTGGGTGGATGTTGCTTGAAAGTTTTAAAACTTGCTATTGTTTTTTGAGGAGAAACAAAACTTAAAACCCCCTTCCACTCGAGTCCCTTTCCATTGGTTACAGATATGATGTCGCCAGGAACCTTTCTTATTACTTTTGCAAGGTGTTTACTTTCTTCACGACTAAAGATAAATTTTTTAGTGCTTTCTTTAATTAAAGGATCAAAAAAAAGTGTCATTAATTGAATTTTAAACGTGCGTTAGAAGAATCCTTTAAAGATCCGTATTCTTTTTTTAGAATTTTATAATAGGCTGTAATTCCTATCATTGCTGCATTGTCAGTTGTGTATTCAAGAGGAGGAAGGCTTAGCGTCCAGTCTTCTTTTATAACAATATCTTGCAATTGTTTTCTAATTTCAGTATTTGCAGCAACACCTCCACCGATAACAATTTCGGTTAAGTTTTTGTCACGAGCAACTAATTTAATTTTAGTTAAAATAATTTGAACTAGCGTATACTGTAGGCTAGCACATAAATCAACTAAATTATATTTTATGAAATCAGGATCCTTTTGTTCGTTGTTGGAAATGAAATTTATAAACGCAGTTTTTACTCCACTATAACTAACATTATAATTAGATAATTTTGAAATTGGAAAGATGAATTTATGAGGATTTCCTTTTTTTGCAATTTCATCTATTAGTGGTCCAGAAGGATAGGGTAGGCCCATTCTTTTTCCACATTTATCAAAAGCTTCTCCAATAGCATCATCTAATGTGGTGCCTAAAATATTCATATTAAAATGATCATGGACATGAACTAATTGAGTGTGTCCTCCAGAAAGTATGACTCCTAAAAATGGAAAGCTAGGGATTTGTATTCTTTCATCTTCAATGAAATGAACTAATAAATGTCCCTGTAAATGATTAATTGGAACAAGCGGAATATTGAGTGCAAGAGCAAGCGACTTGGCAAAGGCATTCCCGACAAGTAATGACCCTAAAAGTCCAGGACCTTGGGTATAGGCAATTGCTGTTAGCTCTTTTTTGTTGATATTTGCTTGTTGTAAAGCTTGCTGAACAACAGGAATTATTTTAGATTGATGTGCTCTAGAGGCTAATTCTGGAACTACTCCTCCATAAGCGATGTGAATTTTTTGGTTAGCTACACAGTTTGATAAAACTTTTCTTCCATTAATAACAGCGGCAGCTGTATCATCACAGGAGGATTCTATAGCTAATATGAGGGGTTTTTTATACAATATTCGATTTTAAAAACGTTACAAAAGTAAAAGATTACAATTAAAAATATAAGAAAAATAATCGTCATAACTTTAGTGAGTTTTCTCTCACTATTTCTAGTGGTTATAGGTTTATTTTCTTTTCCAGGGTTTCAAACCAAACTTGTCCAGTCTTTTACATATGATTTAAAGAAAAGAACAGGACAGGAAGTGGTCATAGAGAAAGTAAGCTTTAAATGGAATGGGAGGCTAAAATTTTCAAACTTTCTTATTTTGGATCATCACAATGATACTTTATTATTTGTTAAGGACTTATCAACTTCTATTGAAGATTTTAGAAAATTAAAGAATAATGATTATAATTTTGATAGGATAGAAACTTCAACTGTTATATTAAACATTAAAAAATACCCTCAGGAATTTTCTAATTCTTTAAATGTATTTTTAAATAAATTAAAGAAGCCTTCTAATGAAAAAAGAGCTACATTTTTTAAATCATCTGGGATTACTTTTTCAAAGTCACGTTTCCAGTATATTGATTTAAATAAAGCTAAAGGAAATACCGTAAAGATTAAAGATATTGAACTTTATGCTGAAAATTTTAAATACCAACTTGATAGTTTTGATGTTGATTTAAAAATGTTAAAGGGAGTTATTGAGTCCACAGAGTCAAAACCATTTGAATTTACAGGAAAGGTGAATTATTCTCCTGGAACTTTAATTTTGCCTTTTTTTGATATTGTTAATGATAAAACTCATGTTAAAGGTTCTATGTCTATAAAGGGTAAAAATAATTCTTTTAAAAACTTTAATGATAATGTGAAAATTGCACTAAGTATTGACAATAGTACTTTAGATGCCAATGCTCTTTTCCCAAATAAAATTAAAAATTTATATAAAAAACCTTATAAAATTTCATTGACTGCCTCAGGAAGTTTGAATAACTTATCATTTAAAAAGGTTTTACTGCAAAATGAAATATTGTTCTTTAATGGTGACTTGAATTTTAAACATTTTTTTGAAGAACAGGAAACCAATTGGTTCGCAATTATTGATGATTTAAGACTTTCATCAAAAGCATTTGAAGATCTAGAAACATTATCTAACTCAAAAAAACAAATATTAAAAAATCTCGGATTGCTTCAAATGAGTGGTAAATTATCTTCTCAGGGAGATTCTTTAAGCATGGTACTGTTTTCCTCAAATACTTGGGGAGATTTTTCTTTAAAGGGTTCTTTAGGAAAGGGATTGTTAAGCTCTAAAGCATTTAATCGTAAAGTAGATTTAGCCCTCAAAATTAATAAACTTTTACTAGATTCAGTGACAGGACAAAACACAAAAATCACACTGGCTTCTTCACTTCTTTTCACAGGAGACTTTCAAAAAAACGATTCTATTATAGCTTCATGGAAAGGAACTAAAACGAAATTATCATCCACAAAAGAAGTCTGGGATAATATTGAATTTGAGGGTCTGTATAGTAACAAGCAACTAAGAAATACGTTTACAATAAAATCTGAACCAGTTGTTTTAAAAAGTGACGTACGTTTTGATTATCAAAACAATATTCCTGAGTACACTATTTTGGCAAATGTTTCAAAGGTTGATCTAAATAAATTTGGAATTAGATTAGGACGAGGAAAAAGAGTTTTTAAGGGAGTTGTGTTAGCAAATCTAAAAGGAAAAAATATAGATGACTTAGAAGGAAAAATTAGAATATCATCTGCCAGTATTATCAACGAAATTCAACAAATAGATCTAAATCCTATTTCTGTTGAAAAACAATTTCAGGATAATAAAACAATCATTTCAATTTCCAATACAGACTGTATTTCTGGAAATGCAACTGGAGAATTTAATCTAAGCGAGCTTTCAAAATTATTTCAAAATGCATTGCATCAGGTGTATCCTTTTTTAGAACCTAAAGTAACATCTAAAGGACAGCACTTAACTTTTGATTTAAAAATCCATAAAAAGCTATTGGATGCTTTATACCCTGATTTTTCAATTTCGAAAAATATAATTTTAAAAGGTAAAATCGCTTCTGATAGTCTAAGATCACAGCTTATTTTAGATGCTCCTTTAATGCGATGGAAAGATATACAATTTCAAAATATTCATTTTCAGATTGACACCAACAATCCAATTTATAATACTTTTTTAAATATAGAAGAGTTTTCTCATGAATATTATACCGGTAGTGATTTTAACATGATAAGCACAAAACTAAGTGACACTTTATATTTTAGATCAGAATTTTTAAAAGATAAAAAAACAGAAATACCTTTTGAGATAAATTTTTATAATTCTCAATCAGATAACGGAATTTCAATCTTCGGATTAAAAAAGTCCGAGTTACTAATAGGAAATGATGTTTGGATAATTAATCCCTTGAATGATCCACTTCACAAACTTAGTTATTCAGCCAAAACAAAAGAAATTAAATTATCAGACTTCAATGCTGTTTCTGGTAATCAAACTATTCGTTTTTCTGGCAGACATCGTAATAAAAATGACTTTGTACTATCTTTAATAACTGAAAAAGTACTTTTGGAAAATTTACTTCCTTTTTCACCTTTCCTTAAATTAGAGGGCGCCACTTCGATAACTTCTCATATGGAACGATCACCTTTAGAAAATAAACTTTCTTTTTCAGGAGCAATTAAGGCATTGAAAATAAATAATCAATTTTTAGGTGATTTTAATTTAAACACATCCGGGAATACCCTTTTAAATGCTTACACTGTAAATTCAGAGATTATAAACAATACTGAGAAATCATTTACATTAAGTGGTGTTTGGAATGGGCTAGAGTCACCAAATTTGAATTTTAACCTAGATTTTTTTGATTTAGATCTAGCTTTTTTATCTCCTTTCGGAAGAGATGCAATAAAAAAATTCTCTGGAAAAGTAAATGGGGGAGTAAAGCTCTGGGGTGCAATTGAAAAATTAAACCACAACGGTTCATTAAACTTTAAAAAAGGAAGTTTTAATATTCCATTTTTAAATTTAGATTATGCTATTGAAGAAACTGATATATATCTTAATAATCAATTCTTCATGTTTAATAATGTTTTAATTAAGGATACTTCAGAAGAAACATCATCTATTTTGAATGGCACATTTTCGCACAATAACTTTAGAAACTGGCAAACAAATCTTAGTATTTCTTCAGAAAGAATGTTGTTGTTAAATACTACGCAAACTCCTGATGCATTGTTTTTTGGAACAGGTTTCCTTGGAGGTCAAGTTCGTCTTGATGGACCTACTAAAAACCTTAAAATAAGTATAGAAGGCAATACACAACCGGGGACCTCTATTAAAATTCCTTGGGCAGAAAACTATGGCTTATCTGACACTTCATTTATCAGTTTTATTGATAAAAGTAAGAAAAAAGTAGCCTCTGATAAATCTATAGAATTAATGATAAAGGAAATAAGAGGGGTAGAAATGAATTTTGATTTAGATATAACGAATCAGGCGGAAGTAGAAATTGTAATTGATAAAGAAACAGGAAGTTATTTGAACGGAAGAGGTGCTGGAAACTTATTTATGGAAATCAACACTAATGGAAAATTTAATATATGGGGTGATTTCATAACTTTTGATGGTATATATAACTTCAAGAATCTTGGAGTTATTGATAAAAAATTTAATCTAAAATCTGGAGGATCGATTGTATGGGATGGAAATCCATTAGAGGCACAAATGAATTTAGAGGCAATTTATGATGTTCCTGGAGGAGCAAATCCAGCTATATTATTAGATAATCCAAGTTTTAATAAGAAAATACCTACGGAAGTATTAATTCGTTTAGAAGGAAATTTATTGAAGCCTGATAACCCAGTTTTTGAGATTAATTTCCCCAATACAAGTGGTATTGTAGCTTCAGAAATTAATTATCGTTTGGCAGACCCGCAAAGGAGTCAATTACAAGCACTTTCATTATTATCTCAAGGTATTTTTATAAATGAAGTAAGTGTTTCTATGGAAGGAATTACAAATAATCTATATCAAAAAGCTTCAGATATTTTTAGTGATTTAATTGGTGAGGAAAATGATAAATTAAAAGTTGGAATTGACTATTTACAAGGAGATAAAAGTGTTTTATTAGATATTGCAACTGAAGATCGTTTGGGATTCACCCTTTCAACTAAAATAAGTGATAAAATTTTATTAAACGGAAAGATTGGTGTTCCTGTTGGAGGGTTGGAACAAACATTAGTTGTGGGAAATGTTCAAATAGATTTCATTTTAAATGATGAAGGTACGTTAAGAGCCAAAGTTTTTAATAAAGAAAATGAATTTAGATACATAGGGGATGAGTTAGGATATACCCAAGGATTAGGAATTTCTTACAATGTAGATTTTGAAACATTTAAAGAACTGATTAATAAGATATCGTCCGAAAAAAATCCTAAAAGCGATTCTATTATTTCAAAAATTAATACTAGAAAATCGAACTTAATTGAATTTGTTAAAAAAAATTAAATCTTAAATGGATAGAATAAAATAAAATCAAACCTCCTCAGTTACACTCTAAAATTATTGATTAAATTTGCAACGAAATATAAATAATGAATACAAAAATTAAACGCATTGGAGTTTTAACTTCCGGAGGAGATGCTCCTGGAATGAATGCAGCTGTTCGCGCAGTAGTTAGAGCTTCGTCCTACTTTTCTTTAGAATGTGTTGCAATATACAAGGGATATCAAGGCTTAATTGATGACGATACCAAGCTTATGAATGCCCGAAGTGTAAATAACATCATTAACAAAGGTGGTACTATTTTAAAGTCAGCAAGATGCTTAGAATTCAGAACTACTGAGGGACGTAAAAAAGCGTATGAAACCATAAAAAAACATACAATAGATGCTCTTATTGTTATTGGTGGAGATGGTTCATTTACTGGAGCAATGATTTTTCATTCAGAATTTAATTTTCCTGTCATTGGTATACCTGGTACAATTGATAACGATATCCATGGAACAACACATACTATTGGATTCGATACAGCTTTAAATACAGTAATTGATGCGATTGACAAAATTCGTGATACAGCCATCTCTCACAATCGCTTATTTTTTGTGGAGGTGATGGGGAGGGATGCTGGTCATATTGCATTAAATACAGGAATTGGAGCAGGTGCTGAAGAAATACTTGTTCCTGAAGAAGATATGGGCTTAGACCGTTTGTTAGATTCTTTAAAGCG
>Ga0209600_1002720_pt1 | contig 9998 bp, 11 predicted proteins | sample COGITO_mtgs_1104_FD_185518 | JGI IMG/M metagenome (GOLD analysis project Ga0209600, IMG submission 185518) | Pelagic marine microbial communities from North Sea - COGITO_mtgs_110421 (SPAdes) (version 2) | ecosystem: Environmental > Aquatic > Marine > Epipelagic ... | reverse complement strand
TATCGCTCATTCTTCCATATTTATTTCATGGTTTTTATAATTTCCTAGGATGGCCTAATATGCTTGTTATTATAGGTATCTTAATTGTTTATTCATTAGCTCTTCATTCTAATTTAAGAACATTGCAGCTAGCTAAGAAAAAAGAACAAGAGATTAAAAAAGTATAATTATTTATGAATAAAAGAAGAAAATTTATAATTTCATCACTATCAGGTTTGGCATTAGCTACTTTACTGAGATTTACTTATGCCTCATCCTTTAATCTGGATGTAGTTGTGATAGGTTCAGGTGCTGCAGGAATGTTTTTAGGTAACAAGTTTATTGATTAGTATGAATAGAATCAAAATAATTTTTTTATTTATAAGTATTACTTTCTTATCTTTTAATAATGTATATTCAGAGACTCCAAAGATCACCAACCCTCCTGAAATAGTAGATGAAAGGGTTGGTTGTAGTGTTTTCTTTAATAAATTACGCAAATCACCTAATAAAAAAGTAAGAAATTTTTATGCACAATTTACTTATGATGATTATGGTTTTTATCCAAAACCCTCCTTTAATTTAAATACAGGTGCTCGAAATTCTTTACCAAATAAAAATGGTAATCTTGTGGTTGGTCAAATATATAATGAAGTAACTGCTTCAAAAATAAAATCTGGTGATGAAATATTATCAATAAACAATAAAAAGATAAAAAATATTGATGATTTTTTAAAAATTATTTATGACGAAAATATTAAAGAGATAAAAGTTAATCTATTAAACCGCCAACAAATAAAGTATGAAGTTATTTTAAATAAATCTTTAAATAGTTACAGAAAAGTAAAATATTCAATTAAGAATTTTGATATTAGTGATATTGATATAAAAAAGAGCACGTATGATGTAACTATTAAACATAGTTTTTCAGATTACTACAGAGATAATGAGAGATCTGAATATAAAGAGAGTCATCCAATATTTGATTTATCATTAGGTACTCTTATTTATTTTGATGAAAAGTTTGATACATATAGCTATCATATTTGTGATATTCCTGAAAATGAATTCAAAAGTCGAACACTATTAGACCCTAGTTACAAAGTTAAAATTAATAACTTAATTAAAAATGATAAAGATTTAGAAGAAATTTCTAGTTATGCTACTCCTTATCATAAACTTGTTGGGAATACGAGTAATTATGTAAAAATTGAAAAAAGTTATTCTAGTGTATTGAAAATAAAAAATAAATTTAATTTAAAATCCTTCCCTTTTGATAAGCAAGTACTTAAATTTCAAGTTATTGATCTTGGATATGGGTTGGATACTAGAATATTAGACCCTTCGATTTTTACATACAAGTCCTTTGAAAATTTTCTTGCAATAGACGATATACCTGGATGGAATAAAAAGTCTTTTAAGATTGATAATTTAGCTTTTACTCCTGTCACTCAGAATGAAGGCGAATATAACGATTCACATATGGTGGAGTTAGTAATTGAACGTAAGCCTGGTTACTATATTTTTAAAGTTATATTTCCAATACTACTAATATTGTTAATATGCTGGTCTGTAGTTTGGGTGGATCCTAAAGAACTAGAGGCAAGATTAACAATAACCATTGTCTGTCTACTTTCGTTAATTGCATATAATTTTGTTATTGATTCAGAGCTACCCAAATTAGAGTATTTAACTGTGTTAGACTGGGTTATCTTAATTTCATATATCTATGCGACTATACCAAACTTATTAAGTATAATCTCTTTTAGATTGCTCAAAACCAACTTACCTTTAGGTAATAAAATAGAAAAGTTAAGCAAAAAATATGGTTTATCGTCTTATGTATTTTTAATTTTTTTTATTGTTTTGTTAAACGCTAACACTAATATTGAACACTCAAGTTCACTTCTTTCATGGATGGCACCAAGATAATATATAATTATTAGAAGTCTCTTTTTTTTTGACTTTTATAATCTGTTTTGTCACCTAAATTTAATTTTAGCTTAAGTTCAGCAATTTTTTTTTCTAATTCAATAACCTCAATAGAAATTTGTTCTTTTTCATCTTCATCAACCTTATCATCATCTAAAGCATTACGAGTTTCTTCCATGATATCACCTATAGATTCTCCTAATCTGAGCAAATTATCAATAATTTCGTCACTACTGCCATGATCTTTTTGTTTAGCTATTTCTTTTCTAAGTAAAGTCTCATATGCAGTTAAGAAAGGAGTTCCTTTACCCAACTTTTTACAATGAATATCAAGCTCTAATCCATCTTGTATGTGTAGTTGTCTATCTTTGAAATTTGGATTACTTATATGTTCAATCGCTTTTCTCTTTTTTTCAATAACGGTTTCAATACTGTCATAACCAATATCATCAGCCAAATCTTTTAAAACTCTTTCAAATGAATAAGGTTTTCTAGGATAACCTTTTTTGCTCTTCATTTAACTAGCTTAATAGAAATTTATCCGTAGGCAAAGCTGAAAGTTAACCTACGGGTAAAATGGTCTAAGAGCACATATATTCTTAATATGTTTATTAAGCAGTAAACATTAAGTGATTAAGACGAAAGTAGCTTACTGGTTTTAACCTTTTTATTTGCTTTCTACAGTATGCGTCATCGTCTAGTCATGAGTGGTTAAGGTGAAAGAAGCTTTCATTGTTAAGCCTTTCTTATGAATGCGCCATCGTCTTAACCACAATTTTTTAACAATTAACGAAGGATATAAACATGAAAAAGATAACCATTACAGCCATTGCATTTACTGTAATTTTTGGCGTGCAATTATTAATACCTAATAAATCTGAAGCTCAAATAAGATGTTCAACTGATTTTTATGGCAACACACGTTGTGTAGACACAAATACTGGAAATAGTTCTAATACTAGAACTGACTTTTACGGTAACGATAATACTAGTTTTAGTGATGGTAGCTCTATGTCTTGTAGAACAGACTTTTATGGAAACTACGTTTGCAATTAAACGATAATAAAATCCTCTGATTTATTTCAGAGGATTTAAAAAGTATGAAAAAAAAGAAAAATACAGAGTTTTATTTATTAAGAAAAAAAACTTTGTCAGAAGGTGATCTTTTTATTACCGATTATACCAAAACCAAACAAAGAGTAATTTGTTTAGAGAATGAATTGGAAATATTAAAACTAAGATTAAATAACAAGGATTTAAAAATTACAGATGAGTAAAAAGCTAAACCAAATTACAGAGATTAGAGTAGAGGAAGTTCATGAACATACTGATAAAAGCCACTTTTATAGAATTTACTTTTATTATGCAGAGGGCAAGATTAAAATTATTGATGAGAGCTCTACTAAGCCAATTCTAGCTAGATATGTATCGGAGGTATATTAAATGAAAAAATTAGATAATAAAATTAAGGGTCTAAATATAGAACTTGATAAAAATACAAAACTTTATGAACTTAATGGAGTTATAGATAATTTTAAAAAAGCAACAGATAATAAATACGAGGTTAAGATTTCATTATCATTTGATATTTCACACACAACACTACATCTTAAAAGAATGAGAAAGCCTTATTTAAAACTAGTCAAAAAATAGATATTATAAAATGAATGAAATAACTTTAGCACCTTCCGAGTTAGATTATAAAGCAAAGAAATGTCCCAGATGTTTTTATCTTGATAAAATAAAAAAAATTACTCCAAAAAGTTTTCCACCACCAGTGTTTTCAAGGTTTGATGTAGTGCAGCAAGTTTATTTTAAAGATAAAAATACCTCAGATCTAACTCAAGATTTACCTCGTGGTAGAATTATGACAAAAGAGGAATTACCTGGAAGAGTAGTTTCTAAAACGCTTAAAGATAATAAGGGTAGAGAATTTATATTAGGTGGAAGACCTGATATTGTTATTGAATTTGAAGCTGGTGGATATGGTATTATAGATTTTAAAACTACAAAATTGTCAGAAACTAAATCTGATGATTATAAATATCAATTAGAGGCTTATGCACAAATTTTTACAAAACCTGGGCATATTAAAAAAGGACCTACTCCAAAATTAGATCCTATAACACATATGGGAGTTCTTCAGTTTGATCCAAGTCATATCTATGAGCATGACCAAGAGAGTTGTGACATGAGAATGAAAATGCATTACTCACCTTTAACTAGAAATATAAAAGATTTTTTATCACATATTACTGATGTAATTGACATCTTAATAAAACCAACAATACCAGAGTTTACAGATGGCTGTAATTTCTGTAGTTTTGTACAAAATCAAAAAAGAATAAAATAATTAATCATGAAAAATGAACAGTTAGATATCACACCAACAGTTGGAATGTTAGCTCTTCTAAAAAACCTTGATTATAACGAATGGTACGCACTTGCTGAATTTGTAGATAATGCAATTCAAAGTTACAGGCAAAATAAGAAAGTTTTAAAAAAACTAGACCCACTTTATAAATTAAAAATTAAAATTGATATTTCAGGTAGCGAAATTCATATAAAGGATAATGCAGCAGGCATTGGTCACGATAGGTATGCTGCAGCATTCGAAACTGGAAGACCTCCACCAGATACAGAGGGCTTATCTGAATTTGGAATAGGTATGAAAATTGCTGCATGTTGGTTTGCAGACAAATGGAAGGTTCACACTAAAGCAATTGGAGAAACAGCTTGGCGACTAGTTGAGTTTGATATTATGAAAATAAGAGAAAAAAATATTAAGACTCTAGATGTTACACTTAGTGCGGCCAAATTGAATGCACACTATACGCATGTAACATTAACAAAACTTAATCATAAACCGAAAATGAATACTATTAAAAAGATCAAAGACTATTTGGGTGCAATGTATAGGCACTTAGTCAATACAAATGAAATAGACATAATTGTAGATAATAAAAGTTTACGTTACGAAACTCCAAAAATTAGGACATCTGGTTATTATAAAGACTGGGAAGAAGGAACTATAAAAAAACCAAAAAAATACAAATGGTATAAAGAATTTAATTTTGAGTTTAATGGGATGCCAATAAGAGGTTTTGTTGCAATGAGAGAAACTGGAAGAGTAAAGCAAGCTGGGTTTGCATTATTTAGAAGAGGAAGATTAATAATGGGTACTGAGGAAAACCCTTTTAAACCAGAACAAATTTTTGGACAATCTAATGATAGAAGACATCAGGTAATCTTTGGAGAGGTTCATATGGATGATATGCCAGTAGCTTTTTCAAAAAATGGTTTTAGATGGGATGATGGATTAAAAAACAAATTTATTTTAGCATTAAAAGAAAATATTGAATTTCTAGATAAAGAAAAAAAACTATCTATCATTAAGCAGTCACAACATTGGTCCGAAAACCTTGAAAGAAATAAAGTGAGAGAAGATACAAAAAGCTCCCTAGAACAAATTTCAAATGTGATTGCACGAGGAATCGAAAATACAAAATCAACTAAAATCAAAATTGAAGATAGAAATACAAAGCACAAAAAAACTGAGGAAAGTGATGAAACAGATTGGATAGAGACAAATGTAGCAAACCATAAGTATAAATATAAGGTAATTACAGAATATAACGATGGAGAGCCAAATCTATATGATTGTATATTTCCTGACCCAAAAAATGAATTTAAAATAAAAATCTATATAAATTTAAAACATAAATTTGCGGAGAGGTTTTTTACTCATGCAAATGATAGAGTGGGATTTTTAACGTTTATAGCTTTTTGTGCAATATGTGAGGCTCAAATAAGAAATATTGAAAAAGTTAAAGATGCTTCACTTTTTAGATACAGATTAAATGCAATTTGTGAAAATTTACCACCTAGATCTTAATGATTGATATTTGGAACCCAAAAACTGATGGCCACTTTATTAATGACTTCAGAGAAAAATTATTAAATAAAGGTTTTTTAAAAGAAGACATTAATGTGATAGTTGAAAACGCAAAGGATGCACTTTCAAAGACTATTGATCCAAAAAACCCACATCAAAATAATGAAACATTTAAAACTAATTTAGTATTAGGCTATATCCAAAGTGGTAAAACGACATCTATGGAGGCTGTATCATGTTTAGCTAGAGATAATGGTTTTAAATTAATGATCATATTATCAGGACACGTATCAAATTTAGCAGACCAAACTGAAGAGAGGGTTTACGAGTCCCTTGATCAATTTGGTTGGAATAGAATCCCAATCAAGTCAGGCCAAAAACCTCAATTAGAAAAGGATTTAGGCTTGTTTAAAGATTTAATTGGATCAGATGAAACACTATTTATTGAGGAAGAGGAAAAACCAGCTGGTCTAATTGTTTTAATGAAACAGCATCAGCGTATTGGTAAATTAATTGATATTCTTGAATATGCAGAAAAAAATAATTTGGATTTATCAAAAATGCCAACATTAATTTTTGATGATGAAGCAGATCATTATTCACTTGATGCATTTGCAAAAACTAAAAGAAAATTATTTAATAAAAAGCAAGAAGCAAAATTAGAAATAGTTAAAGAAGGTGATACTTTAGAAAGTTTTAGTAGAGAATTTCAGGTATCAGTAGATAATCTTAAATACTTAAATGGTTTTGAGGATGATGAAAATAGAGAATTAAAAGTTGGAGAACAAATTTTAATCGAAAGACCTGAAACAACAACTCATAGACAGATTAAAAAATTAAGGCGTTTATTAAGGCAGCATTCTTATTTAGGATACACAGCGACTCCTGTAGCTAATTTTTTAATTGCACAAGTTAGCCACTTGTCACCTCAAAGTGCGACAATACTTGAGCCAGGCTCACTTTATACAGGGGCAAATTTTTTCTTTGGAAATGAAAAAAGATTTAATGATCATATCAAAGAAGTAAAAGAAAAAAATATTGTTAAAAATAAAATAAAGCCCGACAGCCTTGTTGAGGCATTAAAAGTTTTTTTAATAGGTGCAGCTTACGGTATCATAAAAAAAGATCATATGAACAAGAAAGTTAGAACTATGCTTGTTCACCCATCAACTTCTAGACCAGTTCATACAGATTGGCAAAATTGGATAAAGTCAGAGCTAGAAATTTATAAAATATCTCTTGATTCTAAAGCCAACAGTATTGCTGGAAAATCTTCTAGAATTGATATGAATTATCATAAGCTAGAACAAGAATTTATAGCAGCACATAAAGAACTTAAAAAGACTCAAAAAGACTTACCTGAATGGAATGATGAATTCATTAAGAAATTATACGTAGTAGTTAATAGTATAATTTCGAAAGTAGTTTTATTTAATGCGGAAAAAGGTGGAATGCCAGTAATCGATTGGGGCAAAGATGGTGTTTATGCAAGAATTTTAGTTGGTGGTATTGGCCTAGAAAGAGGGTACACAATTGGAGGTCTCACAGTTTCATATATAGTAAGAGAATCAGGAACAGATGATACAGTATACCAGAGAGCAAGATTTTTTGGTTATCATAAATCCTATATTGGTTTAGTGAGAATGTATTTACCTCCAGAATTAATAAAAAACTTTTCTCAACAGCAAGAGAATGAAATAGTTATTCGAGAAAAAATTAAAGAAGTTATTTCTAAAGGTGGAGATTTAAGAAAAGATTTAAAAAGAGCATTTCCATTTATTGGTAAAGCTGGTCCTGCAAGACAATCAATTATTGAACATAATTTAAAAAAATTTCCTCATGGCGCTATTTTATCAGATCATAGAGCACATCATCTCGATGATAAAAGGCTCCAAGAAAATAAAGATATATATGACGCATTAAGCAATTTTAAAAATAAAATAAAATTTTCTGAAATTTCAGATCACACTTATGCAAAAAACTTAGATAGCATTGATGTAATTGAAAAGTTAAGTTTATCTGAAATATCAGACAAATACATAAAAAATTTAAATTACTACAATGATACTAATGAAGATGATTATTCAATTATTACAGAATTATCAGATTGGAGAAATTCTGCAAAAAAAGAAGATATAGATTTAGCTATATTAATTATGAGAGATAAAGATGAACAAAATTTCAAAAGAAGAGTAGATAAAGATTTATTTGAAAATAAAAACAGTTCCATTCCTATTGAGTCTGGTGCAAATTTAAATAGACCTGGACATGCATATTTACATTATGAATTTATGATAAATCCTGAACCAAAATGGCACTCTCCAAATATTAAAAATTCTCCTTATGGTACTCCAATAGAAGGAAATAGTAGAATGAAAGCTAACGAAATAGCTACAATACAATTATATAAATTTGACATACGTTCTTTAAAAGAACAGGGAGATGAAATGTTAGTTGAGGGTGTACCTTATTTTAGAATTTATGTTCCAAAAATGATGGGCAAAGGTTTTAAAGTAATTAAATAACCTTAATGATATTAGATCTAATTAATTATACGCTAGATCAAAATCACTCTAATTTTTCAATAGAAATTGTTGACACACAATTATTGAGATTAAGTATAAAAAATAAAAAATTTATTATTTATTTTCATGATGTTACGAGCTCTGGTACTGGAAGAAGTCTTGATGAATTAAGAATTCAATTATCACCAGCAGTAAAGCATAAATTAATAGGTTTTAATGCTGAAGACCATAAGGTTGTACTTCTTGGATATCACAAACTTACTAATACATTTACTTTTTGGAGATATGGCTATGACATTGAAACCAACACACAACAATCTCTATATACCAAGAAGCAAATTCTAACTGAAGCAAAATTAGAAGGCTATGCTAAATATTATTCAAAAAAAAGAAATGTCTTTAATAATAGAGATTATGATCAAAAAAATTCATCTGTTTCTATTAATGCATTTTTATTTCCATTAATTATTAAAAATTATGATAAAATTTTTAATAGAGAATTTTTAGATGATTTTAGAAAAAAGATTAAAAGACATAATTTTCCTTATAGTAAGGATGACCTATTATTATGTTTAAACCTTTATAACAAAGACAGAAAAACAAAAAATATTAGGAAAGATGACCCTAAAATTAAAGCAATAACTGAATTATGTAAATTACGATTTAAATTAATGGGCTTTAGCCCAATAGGAAATTTCTTCCCCGATGAATATATCAAACCAGTTGTAAAATTCAGAAATGGTAATGGCATATACACAAAAATGCAAAATTTTAAATATACAGATCCAAATGTAGAAGGAGGGTATCCAGGTGGAGCAAAATATGCTCAAGAAAGAATATGGCAAACATATTCAGATAATGATATCTTGAATGGTAATAAATTATCAAAAGACGCAATCAATTTAGAGAAAAAAATTTTTTCTAGTAATATAGAAATATTAGTAGGTAAAAAATTATTTGAAGAAAAAAAAGATCAAGTAGCCTTTTCAAATATAGATATAATATCTGACATAGAAAACATAAGTGACCTTTCAAATTTTGTTTTAGATAAACCTTATGAAAATAGAGTAATTGATCCAGATAATATTCCAGACCCAATTGAGTCTTTAAACTTAAGCGATAAATCAAATGAACTTCATGAAAAAACGCTTAATGAACTTGCTCATATATTTAATAAAAATAAATTGATTATTAAAAAAGACCAACATATTGATTTTTATTCAGAATTTAAGGGTAGAGGTAAACTATTTGAAGTAAAATCATTTAATAAGAAAAATTTTAACCAGCAAATAAGACATGGAATAATTCAACTTAGAGAATATTACTTTATCTATGCAAAATATTTACAAAAAATTCCATTAAAAACAGATCTTTTTTTACTTTTAAGTGGTGATCCAAAAAATTTTATTAAAAACCAACAGATAGAATTTTTAAAAGATCAAATGGTAACATTATGTTGGATTGAAAAAGAAAAAGTAATTACCTTTAACAAAAAAATAATTTTAAGCAGTAAATAGATTTTTAGCTATTTTAGATATTACCTTAACATTAACAGCATTTCCTATAGCACTATAAAATTTAAAAGGGGTGGTTGGGTAATACTTCATTTTATGAAATCCTTGTATTCTTAAGCACTCATCCATAGATAAATATCTTTTTTTCCAAGC
>Ga0209600_1002719_pt1 | contig 10001 bp, 10 predicted proteins | sample COGITO_mtgs_1104_FD_185518 | JGI IMG/M metagenome (GOLD analysis project Ga0209600, IMG submission 185518) | Pelagic marine microbial communities from North Sea - COGITO_mtgs_110421 (SPAdes) (version 2) | ecosystem: Environmental > Aquatic > Marine > Epipelagic ... | reverse complement strand
CTTATTTTGATTTGTTAAAATATAAGTAGTACTAAAAACTAATAGTGGAAAAAATAAAAAACAAATAAAACGTAATGTGTCATTAAATTGATGATGATTATTTTTGGAGTATTCTCCCACTATCTCAGTAGTGTTTTCGTACGGTAAAGTAATCTTATCCCAAAAAAAAGAAATTAAGACGACTGTACTTATCGAAGAAACCAATGGAATTATTCTTTTAAACCACAACATATTAATATTTCTATTATAAAATTGATTTTTTAATCATATATTTTTATCTTAAATAGTCACATTTATCATTATTTAATATTATATGCTTTAAAGAAGATGAATATTATTATCTCTATTCATCGTATCCTATTTAAGTATGATTAGGTCACATATTTAGAAAAAATTAATTGATTTGAATTTGATAAAAAAAAAGTTATTTTAAAAATAATCTTAATGAAAAATTTAATTATTAAATTTAAAAAAAGTTGTCTTAAATCGAATAAAGATATTTTAGTCAAAAAATTAGCCATTCAAACATTTGGAAATGCAAGTCAAAGAATTAATGACAATTTATTTGTTATAAAACCATCTGGTGTAAATCTAAAAAAAATTAAGAGTAATGATTTGGTTATTATTGATATTAATTCTGGAAAAAAAATTAACAGCAAACTCAAACCTTCATCTGACACTGAAACACATAGAGTCTTATATAAAAAATTTCCAAATATAAAGGGCATAGCTCATGCACATCCAACATTTCTTACATCTTGGGCACAAACTGGAAAATCAATTCCTAACTTAGGAACTACACATTCTGACTATTGGCACAAAGATATACCAATAACAAATGATTTAAGAAAAGATGAAGTAATAAGGAATTACGAGTATAATACAGGAAAATCTATTATAAATCTGTTGATTAAAAAAAAATTAAAATCAGAAAATTGCCCGGGAGTATTATCTAAATATCATGGTGCGTTTGCTTGGGGCAAATCCTCAGATGATGCAGTTAAAAATTTAGAAGCTATGGAGTTTATAGCTGAGTTGGCATTTTATACATCAATAATTGGTTATAAAAAAAAAGTCAGCAAAACTATAATTGATAAACATTTTTTTAGAAAACACGGTAAAAACAAATATTACGGCCAGTAATGATTAGTTCATATATATTAAAAGAACTAACATTTATTTTTTATAGATTCAGACATGTTATCATTTATACTTTAATTGGTTTTTTTTCAATAATATGTGAATTGATAATAAGAAATTTTTTAATTAATACAAATTTAAATGAGATTATAAGCACAACAATAAGTATCATTATAGGTGTGTTGATTGCTTTCTTTTTAAATATAAAGCTAAATTTTTTTATAAAAAAAAATTTACTTACTAGAGCATTATTTTACTATTTTCTAATTTCATTATTTTCTATTTCATTACAATTTTTTATTAATAATTTTACAAATTTTAAATTTAATATTTTTTATAATTATGAAATTGAAAGATTAATAATATCTGGCTTTGTTTTTATTTTTGCTTATTTGCTTCATAAAAAATTTTCATTCAAGAATTCAGCAAAATTAGGAGTAGCAATATATGCCTCAAAAGATTCAGATGTGCATAATATTTTTCAAAAAATTGGCATATATCCAGATTTTATTCACGTTGATATAGTAGACGGAACATTTGTCAGAGATGCAAAACCTATTAACTATGAAAAATATGATTTAATTAAACAATATTGGAAAAATAAAGAAGTACATACTCATTTGATGTCAAAAAAACCTATTAATCTAATAAAAAATGTTTCAAAATTCTCAGATATAATCTTTTTTCACAAAGAAATTGATGAAAATTTAAATGATGTAATGAGTTTATTTAACGATTTAGTTAGTAAACCAGGAATAGTTTTACATTCTATAAATAATTATGACAATCAACTTGAAACTATCACAGACATGTTTGAAAATATAATGGTCCTATCAATACCAGAAGCAGGGTTTTCAGGACAAAAATTTGTTGAAAAGAGCTTTGATTTAATAAAAAAAATAAATGAGATTCAAAAGAGAAAAAAAATTAATTTATTTGTAGACGGTGGAATTAATAGAGAAAATATAAATAATATGAATGTAGAAAATATCATATCTGGTTCTGATGTTTTAAATAACAAAAACCCTAGAGAACAAATAATGCGACTTAAAACTTTTGGAAGATATATTTAAATAATGTCATTTAAATATAGTGACAAAGTAAAATTAAAAAAAGATATTTTTAAAACTCTTAAAAAAATTAAAGATGTAGTATCTGTTACATTGGTAGGCTCTTTTTGGGAAAAAAAAAATAATAAAGATTTTAGCGATATAGATATTGTTATAATTTTAAAAAAATTTAGTAAAGCTCAATATTACCAATGTTTAAAAAAAATAAATAATCTCGAGCTAAAAAAATATAATTTAGCACATTTAAAAACTCTTATTAATCCAACTTTTGGTCCGTTAAAATTTAATACTAAAAATAATATTGTTTTTCATACAATGATATATGATGTTAATAGCCATATTAATCACGTTATCAGAAGTCCATTCACTTGTTTAGATTGGGAAAGAAGCTCAAATTATTCGGGAAAATCACTTAAGGAAATATTTCCAGTTGGAAAAATTCAATTAATGGATTTTTTTAAATCAAGGAGAGGTGTTAACTCATATTTGGACAATCTTAATAAAAATCATATTTCATATCAAAAATATATATTTCAAAATGATTTATATAAAATAGTAAATAAGAAGTTTAAGATTAATAATGTACATAAAATTGAATTTTCCTTTCATCTATGTAAATTTTTGATTGTAAATTTTTATAAATTTGAAAACCAAAAAAATAAAATTCCAAATGAAAAAGAGACAACATTAATTTTTAAAAAAATTTTCAATAAAAATTATAGTTTTTATTATAAAAAATTTCTAAATTTAAAACTTTTAAAAGAAAAACAAAATACTAAATTAGATTTTAATATATTATCGTTTTTAAAGAAATTTATTAATAATTTTCAAAAATATTTAAAAAATTATAAGAAACAAGAAATAATTTTTTTAAGACATGGTAAAACTAAATATAACGATGGAACTTTTCTTGGTATAGGACGTAACCCAAGTATTATTAATCAAAAAAATATTTTTCAAAAACTGAATTTTTTAAAAAAAAAGAAATTAAAAATAGTTTATTCGAGTAGCCTTAAAAGATCGATTGAAACAGCTGAAACTTTTGAAAAAATTAAAAATATTACAATAACTAAACTTTTAGTTGAGAAAGATTATGGATTAGCTGAAGGATTAAATTTCCTACAATTAAAAAAGAAATATCCATCTATAATTTCAAATTGGAACAAAAAAAAAGATCCAAAATTTCCTTCTGGTGAAAATGATGATGATATTTTAAAAAGGATAAACCTCTTTCAAAAATTGTTGATGAGAAATATCAGAAATTCTTCGAAGCATAGTATTTACGTTATTGTTACTCATAACGCTTTGTTAAGATGTCTAATTGGCAACATATTTCATATACCAAAATATCTATGGGTTAAAATCCAAATTAAACATGTAGATCCGTTAAATTTTATAATAAAAAATAATAAAATTTTACCTAATGTTGATAGAGTTAATTTATTTAATAATTTAATCAATTAAAAATGAAAATTGGAATTTTTATCGAACCCCAAAAAAATAAATCTAATTTCCTATATAATTGGAAAAAAATTATCAAAAAAAATTTCGGTAAACAAAAATATTTAACTCATCCATTACATACCACTATTGCTGTTTTTAAATTAAAAACAAAAATTAATGATAATTTTTATCTATCTTTAAAAAATGAAATGAAATTATTTGCCAAATTTAGAATTATCATTACAAAACCAAATATTTTTTACAATGATGCACTCACGGGAGGAGATACTCTTTTTTTTGGAATTAAAAAAGATCCAAAACTTATTCTTTTCCAGAAAAAAATTTTAAAAAATTTTCGTCAAATAGATAACAAAATATCTAGGGATGATTTCTTTAAAAATAAAAAATTTCAATCTAATTATAAAAATTTTGGCTTTCCATTCGTAGGTAAAGATTGGATTCCTCATTTTACTATTGCCTCTGTAAAGACTAACTCTAAAGATAAAAATCAAATATTTAAAAATTTTTTAACAGAAAAAAAATTTAAAACGAATATGGATGTAAAACATTTTTCTGTTTGGGAAATTAAGAAAGATATACATAAAAAAATATTTCAAATTAGATTAAAATGAGAAAAATTAACGTAATAGCAATGGCTGGCTCTGGGCAAAGATTTCTTGACCAAAACTATATAACGCCAAAACCATTAATTATTATTAAAAGAAAACCAATGTTTTATTACGCAGCTAAAAGTTTGCCTCTATCAAAAAAAATTATTTTTATCTGTAAAAAACAACTAAGTTTTATTCATAAATTAAAATTTTTTATAAAAAAGTTTTTTAAAAGTAGAAAAATTATAGAAATTAGAAAAAAAACCAACGGTCAAGCTACCACCTGTAAACTAGCATCAAAATATCTTAGAAATGATGACATTGTTACGTATGGATCTTGTGATTATTTTTATAAATTTAATAGAAAACAATTTAATCAATTGATTAATTCAAACGACTTAATTGTTTTTGTTCATAAACCAATGAAAACAAATATTATTAACTTCAAAGATTATGGCTGGGTAAAAAAAGGAAAAAAAAATGCTATACAAAAAATTCAATGTAAAAATAAAGTAAGTAAAAATCCTAAAAATGATCTTGTTATTACCGGCACTTTTACATTTAAAAATAAAAAAATCTTTCATCATAGTTATAAGAATATGGTTAAAGAAATTGATAAAATTAATAACGAGTATTATATGGATACAGTAGCCAAACACGCCATACTTCTTAAATATAAGGTTAAATATATCTTGGTTAAAAATTTTAAAAGTTATGGCACACCTAGTGAATTAAAAAAAAATGATTAGATCCAAAAAAGAGCTATCAATTATAATACCTTCATATAACGAGATTAATAATCTCAAACATTTGATCAAAAAAACTAATTTGATCTTGCAAAAAAATAAAAATTTAGAAATTATTATTGTTGATAATGGTTCAACCGATGGTTCAAAAAATTATATAGAAATTAATAAAAAAAAATTTTCTAAAATAAAGTTTGCAAGAGTTAGAAAAAATATTGGTTATGGTTATGGTATAAAATATGGGTTAAGACTTGCAACTGGAAAAATTATTTCATGGACTCATGCAGATTTACAATTTGATATAAATGATATTATAAAATTTTTTCGTAAAAATAATAATTTAATTATTAATCAAAACTTAGTTATTAAAGGACAAAGAAAAAATAGAACTTTCTTGGATGTTTTTTTTACTAATGGAATGTCAATAATTGTAAATTTTATTTTTAACACCAAAATAAAAGATATCAATGGACAACCAAAAATGTTTAATCGTAATTTGATTAGAAGAATCCTAAAATCAGGCCCTAATGATTTTTCTTTAGATTTATTTTTACTTTTATTAGCTTCAAAAAATAATCTAGTTGTTAATGAATTTCCCTTAAAAGTTAAAAATAGGGTAAATGATCAAGCTAAGGGTGGAGGTTCTTTTTATGGTAAAATTAAATTAACTTTTAACACATTAAAATATATTTTTATTTTATATTTTAGTTTAGATAAACATATATGGAAATTATAGTACACAGAGTAAATTCAATTAAAATGTTAAAAAAGATTCCAATTAATTTTGGTGTCGAAATTGATTTAAGAGCTTACAAATCTAAAATAATTCTTAATCATGAACCATTTAAATCTGGAGATTCATTAGACAATTTTCTCAAATATTATAATCATGGAACATTAATCCTTAACATTAAAGAAGATGGTATTGAGGATGAGGTAATAAAAAAGGTTAATAAGGCAAAAATTAAATCTTTTTTTTTATTAGATGTTGAATTTCCTTATATTTTTAAATGTTTAAAAAATAATCAAAAAAACATTGCCATTAGATTTTCAGAAAAAGAACCTATAGATATTTCAAAATTATTTGAAAAAAAACTTAAATGGTTGTGGATTGATACTGTTTCAAAGTTACCATTAAATAAGAAAAATTTAAAAGTTATCAAAAAGTTTAAATCTTGTCTTGTTTGTCCTGAAAGATGGGGCAGACCAAATGAAATTAATAAATATAAACAACAAATGAAAAATTTAAAATTTAAACCTGATGCTGTAATGACTTCACTAAAATATGCTTATAGTTGGTTAGAGTGATTTACCTTTAAGATATGATAATAATCTGTTTTAAATTCTAGGCTGATATTTTCTTTTTTTAAATATTCTTTAGCAAACTCTTCGTCTTTAGTTAGGATAATTTTAATATCACAAAAATCATTCTTTTCACCAAGAATAACTTTTCTTGGGTGATAATCATTTAGAAAAGGATGCATCATAAACCATCCACCCCAATTACATAAATTATCAATATTACCTCTTATTTTAGTACTATAAAAATTTAAGTCATCAGAAAAAATATTTTTAAATTCTAAATTATTTTTATCTAAATATGGAGCTATATTATTTTTAATATCTTTATTTATAAGATAATATTTTTTTGTATTTTCAAAATATCTTTCACTTAAATAAACTAAGTGGCCAAATAAAAAAATTATAACCATTGAAAGAAAAAATTTTTTACCAGTAAAATGTTTATAAGCTAAAATAGTTGATATAAAAGAAAGTATAATTATAGGAAAATACCCTTTATGAAAACCAGGTAGCACAAGAATGACAAATACAAAAAAAAGTCCCAAGCTCAACAATACAATTTTTTCTTTTGTGACTGTATATGCAATCAAAAAAGAAATTATAAAAGGATAAAGTATTTTTAGAGCATGAAGAGAAAGATTTCTAAACTCTATCCAAATTTGGAGAGGCTCTACTTTAAGTAAGTTAAATTCTAAAATTTTTTCACTATTTATAAGATATTTTATATCTCGCCAATCACCCCATAGATCAACAAAAAAAATCATATGTAATCTCCAGCTTGTTTGCCACATGTGAAATGCATCTATTGAGATTAGATGGATTGTTGAGATTATTATTGGTAAAACAGAAATTAATCCTATTATAAAATATTTTTTAACGTTTATTAAAAACTTTTGTTTATGATAATAAATTTCAAAAAATAAATAATATACGTATAGAATAAATAGAGCTAAAACGCCGTGTTGCCTAAAAAGAGTCGAACAGCCTAATAAAAATAATCCAATTATATATAAAATAAAATTTTTTTGAATGTAATAACCTAGTATAAAAAATAAAGTACCATTATAAAATAGCATTAAAAAAATATTCTCAGATGGATTAAAACCTGCGGATAATAATATAATTAAATGAAAAATTAGACTTACTAGATAAATAGTATTTTTTTCACTTACTAAAGAATTAATCGTAAAACTTTTTATTAATAGGCTTATTAATAAACTACTTAAAGTTATTAAAAAGCAAATAAAAGTTATAAATACATTTAATGAGTCGGAAAAAATTAAAGTAAAATAAGTATACCCTGGTCCATAAAGACCATTTATAAATTTAAAATTTCCCTCAAGTGAAGAAATTTTAAATATGTATAAGATGTCATTATTATGAGGATATCCGTCGATGATTATAAGAGACCCAAAAAAAATTAACAAAAAAAATACTAATGTTGTGTTAAAAAGTTTACTAATTTCTAAATTAATCATGAAATTTGATAATATGTAATTTGACCAACCTTTCAAATAATTATTGGAGAACTATAGTAAGATTATAGTATAAAGAGATTAATTAAAAAAATTTTACTTATTCATCTTGTTCAATTATAAATATTAGCATAAATACTCATGAAATTAATTAATGCCCTCGTGGTGAAATTGGTAGACACAACGGACTTAAAATCCGTGCCTTTTTGGAGTGCCAGTTCGAGTCTGGCCGAGGGCACCAGCAGATGAGAGATACCAACAGGTGAGAGATAAAGTATATTTAGTTTTTGATAAAACAAAAGCTTCTTTAAAGATTAAATCAATTCTTATTAAAAAAATTAACATTACATCTGTAAGAAAATCTAACATAATAATTGTTTTAGGTGGAGATGGTTTCATGCTTCAAACTTTAAAAAAATTACACAAATATAAAAAACCTTTTTATGGAATTAATTCTGGAAATTATGGTTTTTTGATGAATAAATTTTCTTACAAAAATATTATTAAAAATCTACACAAAGCTAAAATGATTACTATCTCACCTCTAGAAATGATTGTTAAAAATAATAAAAAACAAACAAAAAAATATTTAGCAATTAATGAAGTTTCAATTTTGAGACAAAGTAGACAGGCAGCTTCTTTAACTATTAATTATGGTTCAAAACAAATTATTAAAAATTTAGTTTCAGATGGAGTGCTTGTTTCTACACCCGCAGGAAGTACAGCGTATAATCTTTCGGTACATGGACCAATTTTAAGTTTAAATTTAAAGAAACTATCAATTTCACCTATAAGTGCATTCAGACCTCGTAGATGGAAGGGAAAAGTAGTAAGTGATAAATCTAAAATATCGATCAGAAATTTAAATCCAATTAAACGACCCATAAGTGCTGTAGCTGATAATATCGAGGTTAGAAATGCAAAACATATAATTGTAAAAACAAATAAAAAGATTAAATTCAATCTTCTATACGATCAGAATAGAAGCTTACAAAAAAAAATTAAAATTGAACAAATAATAAAAGAAACATACTAGCTGCATTGTCATAAAATGATAAAAAAATTAATAAAAAAAATTTTAAGTATTTTCAACTATAGAATTATTTCAAATAATGATTGGAATAAAAAAGTTGAAAATTTAATTGTAGAAGCCTCTGAGCAGGAATTAGAAGAGTTTGAGAAAATTAATGAAATATCGTTAACCTCTTTACCTAATAGGTGGTCCTTACTACAATCTTTACACTACATTAATGATAATAACATTAAGGGAGATATAGTTGAGACAGGTGTTTTTAGAGGAGCTAATTTAGTTTTGATAAATAATTTTTTAAATAAATCTAATATTGATAAAAAGATCTACGCTTATGATACTTACGCAGGTCAACCAGAACCTTCAAACTTAGATTTTGATCTAAAAGGTACTAGTATGATTGATAAATTTTCTGATTTAAAAAAAAAAAATATAATCCCAGTTTATTGCTCTTTAGAAAAAGTAAAAGAAAATATTATCAAATATAGCATTAACGACTTAAGTAAAATTATTTTTGTAAAAGGTAAAGTTGAAGATACTTTAGATGATGAAAGAAATATTCCTTCACAAATTTCTTTACTAAGATTAGACACAGATTTTTATGACTCTGTAAAGAAAAGTTTAGAAATTTTATATCCTAAGTTAATTAGTGGTGGAGTTTTAATAATTGATGATTATGGACATTTTAAAGGTGCAAAGCTTGCTGTAGATAATTACTTTAAGGACAAACAAAAAATTTGGATGCATAGAGTAGATTACACCTGTAGGTTAATTATTAAGCCTTAATTTATTTTACTATAACAATTGCTCCTGCTTTACTTGTATTTTCATTAATAATATTGGGAGCATAAATAACCTCAAATCCTAAACTTTTGAAATTTATCTTATTTAAATATTCCTCTAAATTATATGTGTGAAAACTAAAAATTAAAAACTCACAATCTTTGTTAATTTGAAATTTATTTAAATCAACTGTTGAAAGAAATTTTATAGGTCTTAAATTTTTTGTATATATTTTTACTATTCGATTAACATAGTCTAACATTCCAGCTTTTTCATCATCATTAAAATAAACCTCTAAACCTTTACAATTTTTGGTAAATGTTTTTTTAACAACCCATTCGATATTTTGTTCTGAATTTAAAATATTCTTTAGGTAAAAACTTATATTAACAAAAGTGACA
>Ga0209600_1002718_pt1 | contig 10007 bp, 6 predicted proteins | sample COGITO_mtgs_1104_FD_185518 | JGI IMG/M metagenome (GOLD analysis project Ga0209600, IMG submission 185518) | Pelagic marine microbial communities from North Sea - COGITO_mtgs_110421 (SPAdes) (version 2) | ecosystem: Environmental > Aquatic > Marine > Epipelagic ... | reverse complement strand
ATCCCCTCTCCCCATTTCGTTCCTAAGGTACATGGTTCATATAATAGAACCTCTAAAAATACAGGATCTTTAGATTTTTTGATTTATTTTTTCGTCTCACTCATTTGGCGAAATTTTTATTTCTTATAATTTCACTCCCTGAAATCCAATTTTGTCACCTGGTGACAACTCTCTCCCTTCCTCCCTTCACAGAATCTTGGAGGCTCACAAGAAAACGTAACCATCCTGAGCAAGGACCAGGGTTTGAATTGTTCTCGTTTGTCACAATCCCACATGGAGTTTGTTGTGAAAGAGATAGTATTTTTCGACCAAAAGACAACTATCATTCTCCAAAACAATAACGGTCCTTGTCCGCTCCTCGCTATTGCAAACGTTTTGCTCCTGAAGCAGATTATCTCCTTGCCTTCTGATTGCTATAATAGACGAGTCATCACTTTGGAAGAGCTCATCACTCTCCTTGCGAATTATGCGCTACGTCGAGCGTCCTCTTCTCCAGTAGACCATACTGCAAGTCAGACAAAAATGCATACTCAGTCGTTTGAGATTAACGAGATACTGGAGATCCTGCCCAGTCTTGCTCAAGGATTGGACATCAACGTCAAATTTACTCAAGGTGTCTCAGGATATGAATTCACGAACCAGATCGCCGCATTTGATTTTTTCAACGTACTGTTAGTACACGGCTGGCTGCTCGATGAGCAGGACGCCGCAACGCATGACGCAATCGGTGATCTCAGCTATAATCAAGTTGTTGAGATGATAATCTCAAAGGCGGAGACGGTCAAATTGCTGGAGGAAATTAAAGGCGAAATATTACTCTTGGAGGAAGAAGAGCAAGCTGCTAAAGACTTGAAGGAAATCATAGCAGTTGAAAAACTGCTCCTTAGAAATAGCGAAAACGAAACTGGCGATGCAAAGGCGGGGGAGAATGAGGACGAAAGAGGTGGGAAAAGCTGGGAGAAAAAAGAGAAAAAAGACGAGGAGGAAGAGAAAGATTCACCATCAGACGACAAAGAAAAAGAAGAGAAGGAAGAATATTCACCACGAAGTAGAGAAGATTCCCTGATGAACTCACTGTCATCAAAACTCGAAAATCTCCGTGAGAAGAAACTAATTTTGGAGTCGAAACTGAACAAGATCCAGATCGCGAGGGAGTTTATCGATGCTACCAGCGCGCAGTTAACCTACTTCGGCCTGGAGCAGTTGCACTCAAACCTCAAAGCGAGCGGTTTTTATTGTTTTTTTCGCAACAATCACTTCTCTGCGGCATTTTTTGACGGCAACCAACTATATCTACTTGTGACTGACGAGGGTTTTCTGAAATCAAATATCACATGGGAAAAACTTGGGAATATAAACGGCGACACAGAATACGCGGACTCTCACTTTATCACGGCGGAACTGGGGAGCGGAGTCGAGAACGCTATTGGCGATGACGGAGGTCTTTCTGCCGCGATAACGGAGTCCTATCGTGACCAAATGAACAGGTTTAACGAGAATGGCAAAGTGGAGGAGATTGCCGTCGGAACTGTGGTATCGATTCCATCGGAAGTAGACATTGCGGTGCTACCAAGAGCAGACGAATCACGGGCGGCAGTTTTGTCATCTGACGAGCAGTTGGCCCGGCAATTCCAGCTTGAGGAAGACCAGTACCACCGACAGCAGCAACAGCAGGAACAGCAGAGTCGACATGACCAACAACGGCAAACGAAAAAAAAGAAACAAGAGAATTGTTCTATAAGCTAAGCTAACCGCTGTCAGCATTTTTGGCATTATACTCGAGACATTCAATGAGAAAGCTTCGCAATTTTTTGTTGAGTTCGAGACCTGCAACACTTTGCACATTGTTGTGACCTGAATTAGGGACGAAATAAAGCTTTACAGGAAGTATTTCGGTAGCAGCACTGTTCATCTTTGTGGTTACCATTGGCGTAGGGGGTGGAGGGGGCTCGTTTTCTTCATTTCCTTTCTCCCGCCATTGCTTTCGTTCTTCCTTGACTTCACGTAGCCAGCCAACGAATCCATCCTCTTTCCCCGTGAGCGCAAGTTTCTGTTGCTTCAGCTCCCATCTCTTGTCGCGGGCTTCACAAGCCAATGAATACAGGGTTCGAGCGTGCGAGGGAGGAACGATACTATCACTACTGCCGTGGATGATCAATATTGGGCATCGCACGAAACCGATATAACTTTGAGTACTGAAGGAGTCTCCCCCCAATTTCATTTCACGCCCCCTATATTCGTCGCTCCTGGGTTTCCTTCCTCCCAAGAATGGCAGGTCGAGTTTTGTCTGAAGTATTGATTTCATGGAGCTTTGTAAAATGAGCCCCCCTACAGCCTGCCTGCCGTTGCTCGTTTTAATTATTATTTTTCTCACACGCTCGAACAATGAGCGCAACACCTCGTTGGACACCCCCTCGATCTGACTACTGCCCCCCTGAAATTTATTGTCAGATAATGCTCCAGCGAGTTTTGTAGCAGGGCATCCCCCCAGCGACCTACCGTACAGAATCAATTTATGCGGTTTCAGGTGAAGATTTAGACAAGCCCATAAATAAATAGTCTGCATATCTTCATCAATGCTCGCCTCGCAAACCTGACCCTCTGAGAATGTCGATCTGCCATACCCTCGATAATCAAACCCTATTACGTTGACCTTCAAAATTCTGCCCACCTCCTCGAGCCACACACTAAGAGTACCCAAATCCTCGGCGTTCCCATGAGCATAGAGAAGTGTCACTCCACGGGACAGGGAATGTGGGAAGAAGACGGCAGTTATTGTTCCATTCGTTGCCGTACATGTTGTAGGAACACCCACCATGTGTATATTAGATTTGTACTTTGCCGCAAAGGAAGTAGAAGGAGGAGAGTTTTCATAGTTTTTCATGCCATCATTACTATTACAACTGCTGTTGCTGCCGGTCCTGAATCGATACGTCGGTACCTCGAACAGTATCGAAAAGTTCTTCCCCTCTCCGTTGTTTTCATTGCAATTGTTTGGAACAATCGAAGATGAAGTTGACAATCCCGGAAAGCACGACACGTTCTCATCGAGGCTACTAGACCCACCTTCGACGACATAATCGTAGCTTTCCTCGCCATCATTGCTCTCTGCATCACTTGCTTCGCAGTCGCTTTCAAGAGACGCCAAGCGAACTCTTGCAACCTCTTGTAGACTTCCAGGAGGTAGATCATACGTAGGCGGGGCAGGCGGGCGGAATATTAGAGAAGATAATGTGCCTCCCATCTTCTCAGGAGTGAATCACGCTTTTCAGCGAGTTTAGTTGCCGTTCAAATAGAGATGTAAAAAGTGAAAAATCACGAGAAAAAACCAACAACAAATCCGCCAAAATTCAATTCCAATACAAAGAATGGGGGCACGGAAGGGCAAGAAGAATGGGTACGCGAAGCTTGGTGAACCGTTATCTTCTTCATCTTCAGATTCCTCCTTTACCATTGACGGATCTGATTCGGATGGTAGCGACGGCAGTGCGGAGGAAGCATCTCCTGTGAATCTCGACCCCCAAATGTCTCCTGGCTCCCCAGTCAATTCAACGAACAGATTCTCTGCGCTACTGAGCACACTCACATTTTCATTCATGAAGCCTTTGCTAAACCTAGGAAACCTGAACAACCAGCTGAATCCAGAGGACTTAATTGACTTAATGAAGAATGATAGGACTGAAGAAGTGAGGGATACATTTCAGCGAAACTGGGAAGAGTCTATTCTGAAGGGGAAGGAGAATGAGAATGGATCGTCACCCAAATCCGAGAAGAAATCAATTTTTAGACGTTTGGTTCCTTCATTCCTAATCCCCCCTGCACCCAGTCACCCTTCTCTGACCATGTCCCTTTGGTCCTCCTTCTCCAAGCCTTTCCTCCGTGCCGGGCTGCTGAAGCTAATTCACGATCTCAACGTTTTCGTTGGCCCGCAGGTACTCAAGGCCCTCATTAATTTTTTCAAAGATGCCGACGCTCCCATCATGAAGGGCTTGCTCCTGTGTTTTGTGGTTACTTGTAGCCAGCTCACTATGAGCATTTGCTTGAGGCAGGTTAGTGGTAAAAAATATCTCCACCAGCACACATTTTTACTATTCACCGCATTTTCAATTGAACATTCATCCCTTACCACATTCCACCTCTTGCACTTGTAGTATTTCTTCCAGTGCTACCGCTGTGGACTTCGCCTTCGCTCAGCAGTGATTGTCCAGGTTTATCAGAAGACCCTAACAATATCTCAATCTGCCAGGATGTCTCGGACCACAGGGGAGATTAGCAATTTGATGAGTGTGGATGCCCAACGCCTGCAGGACCTTACCCCTTATCTCCACGCCATCTGGTATTCTGTAATGCAGATCACCTTTGCTGTGTTTTTCTTGTGGCGCGAGCTTGGAAGCTCTTGCATAGCGGGAATCTGTGTTATCTTCCTTTCTATTCCTTTGACAAAAAAGGTCGCTAAAATGATGGGAAAGGTGCAGAAGAAACTCATGAAGAAGAAGGATGCGCGCCTGAAAGTTAACAACGAGATTCTCACGGGAATGAAAGTGATCAAGTTACAAGCGTGGGAGCAACCCTTCAAAAGAAAAATTCAAGAGCTTCGTTCAGTGGAGCTCGAGCTACTGAGGGAATACGCTATAATCCAGTCCTTTTCGGGTACGCTATGGAACGCTGTTCCGCTGCTAGTCGCTGTCGCAACCTTCACAACCTATACGCTGACGGGTCACGACCTAGATGTGGCGACGGCATTGACGAGTTTGGCGCTGTTCGAGATCTTGCGCTTCCCCCTCTTCATGTTCCCTCGCGTCATTAACAACTTGGTAGAAGCGAACATCAGTATCAATCGCCTGAGCTCTTATTTGTTGAGCGAAGAATGGCAGCCTATCGAAAAGGGAAGCTTGAGCAATAATGGAGTGAATATCGACAACTCTTCCTTTGTATATGAGGCCAAGCGTTTCCAAGAAGACGATGACGGTGAGGGTGGTGACGGCGACAATAAAGGGGCTGGCAGGCAGTTTACGCCAGCGGACTGGGAGCTCAAATTGTTGAAATCGCAGCTAGTAGACGCCGAATCACATATATCCCGATTAGAACACAAGTTGTCTCCCACGCCATCGCCCTCCTCCGAACCCGAGTTCCCTTCGTCAATGTCCATGTCCATGTCGACTCTCCGTCGAATCAATTTCACCGTTGAACCCAACGATTTCATTGCCGTCGTTGGGGGCGTCGGCTGTGGGAAAAGCACGCTACTCAACAGCATATTGGGCGAAATGAGGGTCCTATCCAATGGTACCGGCGTCTCGGTCAGAGGCCGAGTCGCTTACGCCGCGCAGACCCCCTTTATCTTCAATGACACCCTCCAGAATAATATATCCTTCGGGCGCACATCGCTTGACAGGGAGCGCTATGACGAAGCGCTTAGTGCTTGTGCGCTCTTGCCTGACTTGGAAACTATACCTAACGGTGACCAGTGCGAAATCGGAGAGAAAGGGATAAATTTGTCTGGTGGACAGAAGGCCCGTATCTCTCTCGCTCGTGCTGTCTACCACGCTGCGGACCTGTATTTGCTTGACGACGTGTTGTCTGCAGTTGACGCGCACGTTGGAAGGCACTTATTCGAGCAGTGCATTGTGAACACTCTTTTGGATACGCCAAAAAAGAGCAGTGTAGTTTTGGTCACCAATGCTTTGCAATTTCTGAGCCATCCCCGCGTGACGAAAATTGTGGTGCTAGATGATGGTGGAGTGAAGGAGATGGGGACTTATCGCGAACTCGTCGCCCAAAACGGAGCTTTCAAGAACCTTCTACACAGCATTTACGATTCCAGTGCGGTGTCGACAAAAAACGGTGCGGCAGAGGAGAGCGAAGAAGGAGAGCTCATTGAATTGAGTATTGACGACGACTCCCCCCCCAAATTACAGAATGGCGGTACCACCCCTACGAATATAAATAGCGACGACAGTAGCATACCTTCCCAACCCCCTTCACCTAAAAAATCTCCGAAAAAATCTCTCGACCTCGAATCAGAGGAGAAGCCCAAGCTCAAGCTTGAGAAACAGCAAGCACTAATGACGGATGAGATGAAAGAGAGGGAGGTCGGCAGCGTAGGGCTTAAAGTTTACAAAGCGTGGGCAGTCGCTGCGGGGGGCATAACCGTGGGAATTGCAATTATCTTGTGCTATTTGGGCGTTGAATCGTTGAATGTGAGCGCTCGGTGGTGGCTCAGTTATTGGAGCGAGCACGGCGCTAAGCACTCGCAGGGTTATTTTCTGAGCATATACGCGAGCATTAATATTGCCATTTGCATTGCCGTATTTACCCGCCAGCTCTTTGTATTCTTCCGGAGTATCCAGGCCAGCAGGGTCATGTTCACTCAGCTGCTGGATAGTATTTTGAGGGCACCCATGAGTTTCTTTGACACCACACCAGTTGGCAGGATCGTAAACCGTTTTAGCAAGGACATCTACACGCTCGACGAGCAGATACCCCAGACAATTCGGAGCTACCTCTCAACAATTTTTGCCGTTATCGGGACTGTAGTTGTCATCAGCGTCATAACGCCTTGGTTCATGATCGCGCTTGTTCCAATTATTATTTTTTACAAGATCCAGGAGAGGTACTTTACTAAGACGTACAGGGAGCTCAAGAGGCTTGATAGCGTGAGCAGAAGTCCTGTATACAGCCTTTTTGGCGAGACACTGGACGGTGTGACAACAATTCGGGCATTCAAGGCTAGTGGGCGCCTGCAAAACAAGATGTTGCGACTACTGAACACACAGCAGAAGGCTTACTTTTTGACTTTCAGCGCGCAATGCTGGTTGGCAGTCCGGCTGGAAATGGTCGGTACTTTCATAATTTTTCTGGCAGCTTTCTGTGCGGTTTTGGAGCACAGCAAATACGGGGGCGACGAGACATTTGCTGGTGCGGCGGGCCTCTCTATCAGTTTTGCTCTCAGCGTCACGCAGAGCCTTAATTGGAGTGTGAGAATGAGCAGCGATCTGGAGGCCAACATGGTGGCAGTTGAGCGCATCGAGCAGTTCAAACACATTGTTCCAGAGGCCCCGCTGAAGTTGGACGGAGACACGGGTCTAGGGGGCGGCGGGTCATGGCCGATGAAGGGGGAGATTATTTTCCAGGACGTCTGCATGCGCTACCGAGATGGACTTCCCTTGGTGCTCAAGGGTCTTAACCTGAATATTAAGGGAGGGAGTAGTATTGGCGTGGTTGGTAGGACAGGAGCGGGAAAGAGCAGTCTCATGGTGGCCTTGACTCGGTTAGTCGAAGTGGCAAGCGGGAGAATAATGATTGACGGTGTGGACACTAGGAGCGTAGGCTTGAATACGCTTCGCAGCAGGGTAGCGGTCATAGCCCAAGATCCGGTCCTATTTAGCGGGACAATCAAGAGTAACCTGGACCCATTCGACCAGTACAGCGACGATGTATTGAAAAACGTGCTGATGAGGTGCGGCTTGGGCATAGACAATGCTGATGGCGGTGGAGAAGGTAGTGGGAGGATCAAAGGACTTGATGACGAAGTTTTAGAGGAGGGCCAGAACTTCAGCGTTGGACAGAGACAGCTCTTGGTCATTGCCAGAGCACTCCTTACCAACGCGTCAATCTTAATCATGGACGAGGCATCCGCCAGTCTCGATAACGACAGTGACGCAAAAATTCAGGTGGTCTTGAAGGAGCAATTCAGATATGCAACTAAAATTGTCATCGCCCACAGAATAAACACCATCATGGACAGTGATTATATCCTCGTCATGGACGATGGCAAGTGTGCTGAGTTTGACCCGCCGGCTGATTTGTTGAAAAATACCCAAAGCCTCTACAGGAAACTTGTTGATGCCCACGAGAAGCAGCAACAGCAGGAGAGGTGACTAGGAGAACACGAGAATCCAGGAGGGAGAAGTAAGCCACGTGGAGAAAAGTTACTTAAATTACAACTTTACAATTTTGCTGAAGAAAAACCGACTTGAATATAGTCCATTTGGTCACTTAGTTGATTAGTGCGAGATGATGTATCAAAACTCCGGGCCAAACTCCCGTGAAGAAAACTAAAACTATCATAAACCCTATCAGATCACGATTTTTACTTTTTTTTTAATCATAAACCCCATCAGATCACGATTTTTTACACGATTAAATGGCAACTATTTCCCCCGAAACAACTACGGCTATACATTCCGATCTTAAGCCGTCCGATCTTAAGCCGTCCTGTCTGAAATTACTTACCATTAACCTGTGCCTTCACCTCCCGGGTGCAAGGAACAAGTACAATGTTTCCTTGATTGCCAACTCAATAAAAACGTTGATCCTTGCTCTTCTTGTTTCATGCGTACTTGTCCCTCAGACATGGTGGTTAGTATGGTGGATCCCAGCGGGTTTAGTGTTGGTGATTGTCACTTGCCAATTTTTTGCAATGTGGTGGAGTCTACTTCTCCACTTTGTACTGGGGAAGAATTATACTGAATATAAGAAGGAGCGGGTCCACGCCTTCTGGGAAATAGTGGACAAAGGGGCTTACGATATAATTGCGTGCCAAGAAATGTACGGTAGCTGGTTTTGGGGTTCTAATAGCAACAAAAATCGGATGCTCAGGAATGCTAAAAAGCGAGGATATCACTTCGTGAAGACGGGGAAACCAAAGCTTCCGGCAATGTTGTTCGACCAGGGACTTTGTATTTTCTCAAAGTACCCTATTACGGATCACGCCGAGAAAATATATGATGCACAGACGATTTGGGACAAGTATTTTGTCAATCGAGCGGCCCTTTACGCGGAAATTACAGTCGACAAGAACAAGCCCAAAATTCGTGTTCTAACGACACACACATCACCGAGCTTGAAAGACATGAAAGAAAGAACGAAAATGGCTAAGATCTTGAGTGAGGAAGGAGAGTCAACCGTGTCCAAGCAAGCTGGAGAAATGAACATATTATTATTGGACAAGGCGAAGAAGAGCAAAGAGGATACAGCCATTACCGTGGTTATGGGTGATTTCAATTGCGAGGGAGGTGACGATGATTACAAATATTTCGAGAGAAATTTCAGCGCTAGCGGATTAAGAGACATCACAAGAAACGAAGACGGGACCTGGACTCCAACATTTGCTCAGGTTGACGAAAAGGGCGAACCGCTAGAAACTTTGCTTACTGTCCCTGGCCTTCTCAGAAAACCTCAGTCGCTAGATTTTGTCTTCACGGATGCGGAAGTTATTGAAGGGCCTATCATAAATAGGCTTGTGGTAGAGGGAAAAGCGGTGGAAAGGGGGAGTGATCGTACTAAAATTCAGCAGGTATCAGATCACAGTGGAGTTGAGTTCTCGTTAAGTTATTAACTTCTTCTCATGATGATAAAAAAGTATGACAAGAAGCACAAGAAGGATAAGAAGGCGCAAGAAGGACAAGGACTTAAAGAGTATGTTTGTCGCTAACGACACCATCCTATTGTTGCACGTATTATTTCAATCCTTCTTATTGGATGATCTATCTCCCACAAAATCTGCAAAAGGGTCAATATCCACCTTCACATCGTCGCTTTTTGGCTTGGGATTCGTCGCGGCTGCTGCTGTCGTCGTTTCTGTCGCTGCTACAGGGATAGGAGGGGGGAGGGTCGAGAACACATCGAGTGCATTTGAATCATTGGTTGTGAAATTGTTGCTGCTTGTGCCGCCACTTGGAGCGCGTAAAAGAGGTGACTGTTTTGCTCCGCTCATGTCTAGCTTCCCGAATTGCGATTCAACATCGTTTTTAGCTGCTGTTTGTTGCTGATTTAACTGTTGCTGTGTGCAGGCAGCTGGCAAGAGGACATCATTCCCGCTGCTAGCAAATGGGTCCAGCTGTTGCTGTAGTTGTTGTTGAGGCGGCTGCAGAGAAGGGTCCGCAGAGAGCAGGAGATCATTGCTGTGGTCTTTTTTCTTTCCAGCTGATTTCACACCGTGAGCTGGAGCTGGAGCTGGAGCTGGAGCTGGAGCTGGAGCTGGAGCTGGAGTTGGAGCAGGGGAAGGG
>Ga0209600_1002697_pt1 | contig 10069 bp, 7 predicted proteins | sample COGITO_mtgs_1104_FD_185518 | JGI IMG/M metagenome (GOLD analysis project Ga0209600, IMG submission 185518) | Pelagic marine microbial communities from North Sea - COGITO_mtgs_110421 (SPAdes) (version 2) | ecosystem: Environmental > Aquatic > Marine > Epipelagic ... | reverse complement strand
TGGGTTGTTGACACTATGCTCCAGTCACTTAGAGATGGCGCGCAAAGCAAAGCCATCAAGGTCCTCGTTTTTTTTATTATCCTTTCCTTTGCAGGCTTTGGTCTGGAGTCCTTGTTGCCGGGGGGTTCTGGCACCTCGGTTGCTGAAGTCAATGGCACAGAGATTTCGCCTCAGAGCTTGCAACAGGCGATTGACGGTCAAAAACGTCAGCTTGCACAGATTTTTGGCGAAAACCTCGACCCGACGCTGTTGGATGATGATCGCCTTCGTCCTCGTGCACTACAGTCCCTCATCGACCGCGAACTGCTGCTACAGGCTTCGCGCAATCTTGGACTCACCGCCACCGATCGGGCAATAGGAACCGTAATCACTAACGTGGAGGCATTCAAAATCGACGGCCGGTTTAGTCCCGAGCAGTACAAGGTTGTTCTCTCGAATGCGGGCTTAACCCCCGAGCGATTTCGACGTGCCCAGGCTGATGAAATAGTAATTGGACAGCTTGAAAGTGCCATCCTCAGCAGCGATTTTACAACACCTACGGAGATGGCAGCCGCAGCTGATATCACTACCGAGGAACGTGACGTACGGTATTTACTCATTGATCGCGAAGAGCTTGAGGGACAAGCGGCTATTTCTAGCGATGACATCACTACTTTTTACATGGCTAATCGCGACGAATTTGTCACCGATGCACAGCTGATTGCAGAGTATGTCGAGCTCACTGCTGAGGATTTTTTTGCCGATGTTGACGCGGATGAACTTGCCGAGCAATTTGAAGCAGTGAAAAACGAATATGAAGTGAGTGAACAGGCGAGAGTGAGTCATATTCTTTTAGTGCAAGGTGATGACGAGACAGATTCCCAGTTAGCCCTGCGCATTAGCGAGGTTGCCAGCGGGCTAGAGTTTGGCGGTGACTTTGCCGAATTGGCGGAACAGCTCTCCGATGATATCGGTTCAGCGTCGCTCGGCGGCGAGCTGGGCTTTACCGATGGGAGCGCTTTTCCCGAGGCAATGGAAGCGGTTATCGCGGAGCTTGAGGTTGGAGAGATTTCTGCAGCCGTTGAGACAGATGCCGGTACCCACTTCATTCGCCTTGATGAGCGGATAGCGGCGGAAAGCGCTGACTTCGATGCATTGCGCGCTGAGCTTGAGGCGTCGATTCAACGCAGTAATGCTGAGCAAGAACTACTGAGCGCGGTTGATGCGTTGCGCGAGCTTAGTTTTAATTCGGTGGATCTAAAGGCTCCAGCTAAAGCATTGGACGTAGACGTGAAGTTGTCTGCCCCCATCAGTCAATCTCAGGGAGAAGGTATTTTTGCCTCTGCAGCAGTCCGTTCAACGTTATTTTCTGACGAGGTTTATGAAGCGAGTAACAACAGTGAAGTGTTGGAACTAGCGGGGAATCGTTTTGTCGTGGTACGGGTAGACCAAAAGATCCCGCCGGTGCAGAAGCCGTTGAGCGACGTTGATGAATCGATTCGGAGGCAATTGCAGACGGAAGCGATTGAAGCCCGCTTACAGGCGGTGCTCGCGGATACTCAGGCTCGTATGCAATCGGGTGATACCCTAGAAACCATTGCTACAGAGCAAGGTTGGCAGTGGCGAGTAGAGCTAGATGCGCGGCGCTCGGGCAGCCTGTTGCCCCCTGAGATTTCTGAAGCGGCCTTTGCTACTCGATTTACCGCCTCGGTAGATCTTGTTCATGTGGCTTTACCTGGGGGGCAATTTGCTATTGTAGAACTGGCTGATGTGACTTCTGGCTCGACTAATAATTTATCGATAGCAGAGCGTGAGTCCATGGCTGAGCAATTGGCGACGGTCAAGGGGCAGCTTAGCTTAGTGGAGTATCGTCGAGCACTGCGCAATAACAGCGATATTGTGACTCGATGACGGCAACGCCGACTGACACAGAGTTAGCCTATGGCATCAAGTGAAGCGCCCAAAGACAGTCCGTTAGAACAGCTAGCGGCGGCAGTGATAGGCGGGAGTGAGGCCAGCGATATAGACTCTGTTACTGGGAGCGCCATGCCACCTATCGAACTTTGGAATCCAGACTTTTGTGGTGATCTCGACATGGAAATTCGTGCTGATGGTTCCTGGTGGCACGAGGGCGCACCTATTAAACGGCTGGAGCTGGTGAAGTTATTTGCCAGTATTCTCCGTCGAGAAACTGACGGTTTCTATTATCTTATAACGCCTGTTGAAAAAGTTCGTATTCGAGTCCTGCTGCATCCATTACTGGTTATCGATGCTGAGCCAGTGCGGGGAATCACGCCTGAGACACTGGCTCTGACATTAAATACTGGCGGGCAAATCCTACTGGATGGCGAGCACGTGCTGGCGACGGAGCCACGCGCCGCGGACGCCGCATATGTAAGCCTTAGTAGGGGTTTGACCGCGCTGTTCTCACGACCCGCTTGGTATAGATTAGCTGATCGATTGGATGAGCAGGGTACTTTGCACAGCGCTGGACTGCAGTTTCCACTCGCCTAATCGGTCACCCCAGCGATCTGTCATTTTTGCCGTTAGCGTGCGCTGGTGCTAACGCGAGGCGCAGTGGGTATCGATCGCCGAGGCTCGCAGGCCGCTTACATGTTTGGATAATTAGGACCGCCAAAACCTTCTGGGGTTACCCAGGCGATGTTTTGCGAGGGATCCTTGATATCACAGGTTTTGCAATGGACGCAATTTTGCGCGTTGATTTGAAAGCGCGGCCCTGCCTCGTCCTCCACGATTTCATAAACTCCGGCAGGGCAGTAACGTTGCGCAGGCTCATCATACAACGGTAGGTTGCGATTGATAGGTATGCTGGGGTCGATTAATGTCAAATGGCAAGGCTGGTCTTCTTCATGATTAGTGTTAGATAAAAATACCGATGAAAGTCTATCGAAAGTCAGCTTGTTGTCGGGTTTTGGATAATCAATCCGCGACGCTTGATCGGCTTGTTTTAGGCACGCATAGTCGGGTTTATCGTCATGTAACGTAAAGGGTAATCGGCCACCAAAAAGGTTTTGATCCACCCACACCAACGCGGCGCCAAACATATAGCCAAATTTATGCATAAAGCCCGAAAAGTTTCGGGTGGTGTACAACTCATCCCCCAGCCAGGAATTCTCAACGGCGGTAGCAAAGGTGCTGAGATCCTTAGCGGGTTGGTCTTCGGCCAGCGCACTCATCACTGATTCGGCTGCTAATATGCCACTTTTCATGGCTGTGTGATTGCCTTTTATCTTGACGCTGTTCAGCGTGCCCGCATCACAACCAATCAACAGTCCGCCCGGGAAATGCATAGTCGGCAGCGAGTTGTATCCACCTTTGGCCAATGCTCTCGCTCCGTAGGCAATCCTTGTTGCCCCCTCGAGGGTTGCGCTTGTTTTTGGATGGGTTTTCCAGCGTTGAAATTCTTCGAAGGGACTAACGTGGGGATTGGCATAATTGAGATCGGTGATCAGGCCAATGTACACCTCATGATTTTCGGCGTGGTACATAAATGCGCCCCCCGAAGATCCACTTTCAGCGAGCGGCCAGCCCAAGCCATGAATGACTTTACCCTGTTCATGTTTTTCGGGGGCGATTTGCCAAATTTCTTTTATACCAATGGCATAATGCTGGGGATTTTTGCCTTCGTCTAAATGAAATTGACTGATCAGCTGCTTCCCTAAATGGCCTCGACAGCCTTCCGCAAACAACGTGTATTTAGCATGTAACTCCATGCTGGGCACATGACTGTCTTTCGGCTCGCCATCGGCACCCACGCCCATTTCGCCCGTGGCAATCCCCTTGACCGATCCGTCCTCGTGAACCAACACTTCCGCCGCTGAAAAGCCGGGGTAAATGTCGACGCCTAATCCTTCAGCTTGCTCGGCGAGCCATCGACACACGTTAGCCATAGAAACAATGTAATTGCCAGTGTTGTGGGTAGGTTTGGGGATGGCAAAATGCGGCAGTTTGATGGCTGACTGTGCGCTGGTATAGAAGAAAAAAGTATCCTCGGTGACCTTTACGTTGAGGGGCGCACCGCGCTCCTGCCAGTCTGGAAATAGTTCCGAAAGGGCTTTTGGCTCAAGAACTGCACCGGAAAGAATGTGCGCACCGACCTCTGATCCTTTTTCAACCACGCAGACGGTGGTCTCCCGATCTTGCGCCTGTGCTAGCTGCATAATGCGACAAGCGGCTGATAGACCTGCGGGGCCTGCGCCGACAATGACGACATCAAATTCCATTGTTTCGCGTTCCATCTTTTCCCCTCAGCTGCCTTCTAGTGGTTGAATATTCAGTGGGTCGTCCCGCCTTTGCTCAGAGGCAAACGAGTGACAGCCTGACTATGTTATCATTGACGCGTTCGGTCAGTGGGCAATCTTGCGGTTCCTCACAGGCCATGATCGGTGCAGAGACACGGTTTTGTCGCTGAATTCTACTTTTTTGCGCCCCCAGCTCTTGTATAGCGGCGCCCGTGACGGTAAAAAGGGCACCGTCAAATCGTCAGTTTAACAAACTTGGTATGTCGACGGCGACTTATCGCGGTCAGATGTCCGTGCCGGCACAACATGGAGAGGCTATGAAAGTATTGGTAGCAGTAAAGCGAGTCGTGGATTACAACGTTAAAGTCCGTGCCAAGGCCGATGGCTCAGATGTAGAATTGAATAATGTCAAAATGGCTATCAATCCATTCTGTGAAATAGCAGTAGAGGAGGCGGTTCGGCTCAAAGAAGCTGGTACCGTTACGGAGATTGTTGTTGTTTCCGTAGGTGAAAAGGCCTGCCAAGAGCAAATTCGAACAGCCCTTGCACTCGGCGCCGATCGCGGTATTCACGTGGAAGTCGAAGGGCGGCCAGAACCCCTAGAAATTGCCAAGCTACTCCAAGGGGTGGTGTCAAAAGAAGCGCCTCAGATCGTGATTTTAGGCAAGCAATCAATTGACGGTGATAACAACCAAACCGGTCAAATGCTGGGCGCGTTGACGGGTATGCCTCAGGGAACATTTGCCTCTGAAATAAAGGTTGATGGAGACACGCTGAATGTCACTCGGGAAGTGGATGGCGGCTTGCAAACGCTCGCGCTGTCACTACCCGCTATTGTAACGACTGATTTACGCCTCAATGAGCCACGCTATGCCTCACTGCCAAACATTATGAAGGCGAAGAAGAAGCCTCTTGACGTGACCAGCCCTGCAGAGCTCGACGTTGAGATCGCATCACACATTACTCAGCTCAGTGTTGCCCCGCCACCAGAGCGTGCGGCGGGTATAAAGGTTGACGATGTTGCGCAATTAATTGACAAACTGAGGAATGAAGCAAAGGTGATCTCATGAAAACACTCGTAGTTGCAGAACACGACAACATCAGCTTGAAACCTGCGACACTCAATGCCGTTGCTGCGGCGCAAGTGCTGGGTGGCGACATTGATATTTTAGTGGTTGGTGGGGACTGCACTGGCGCGGCTGCGGCCGCAGCGGCGATTCCTGGTATCACCAAGGTCCTGTGTGCAGACAACGCAGCCTACAGCCATCAGCTAGCAGAAAACGTGGCCCTTCTCATCGCTGATGTGGCGAGTGATTACGCCAATATACTTGCACCGGCGACTACGATGGGCAAGAACACCATGCCGCGTGTTGCGGCGCTGTTAGACGTCGCTCAAATCTCCGATATCATCAGCGTTGAAAGTGCTGATACCTTTACCCGGCCTATTTATGCGGGCAACGTTATTGCCACCATTCAATCCTCTGATACAAAGAAGGTGATTACGGTTCGTACCACCGCCTTTGACGGCGTAGCAGAGGAGGGCGGAAGTGCCGCTATTGAGCACGTTGATGCGGTTCATGATGCCGGCGTGTCTACTTTTATTGGCGAGGAAGTGGCCGTGTCGGATCGTCCCGAGTTGACCGCGGCATCCGTGGTTATTTCTGGCGGCCGAGGTATGCAAAATGGCGATAATTTTAAGCTGCTCGAAGGCATCGCAGATAAACTAGGGGCGGCTATCGGCGCCTCACGAGCGGCGGTCGACGCGGGGTTCGTACCCAATGACTACCAAGTCGGTCAGACTGGCAAGATTGTCGCCCCCGATCTCTACATTGCTGTGGGTATTTCAGGTGCGATTCAGCACCTTGCAGGCATGAAAGACTCAAAGGTGATTGTCGCCATTAATAAAGACGAAGATGCCCCAATCTTCCAAGTGGCTGACTACGGCCTCGTCGCTGATTTATTTGTGGCATTGCCAGAGTTTGAGGCAGCTCTCTAGGCGCAGCAACTGACTCCCGTGCGGGGCTATCCACATTTTGTGCTGAGATCTAGATCGACGTTGAGTTTGGCGAGCGCGGGAATAGCCTGTTGAAGTTCCCACACTGTCAGTGGGTGCGAGTCTTGCCACGCTTGTGTTAGGGATAACTGCAGACGATGTGAGTCGGCCTCAATAATGAAGTTGGCTAGCTCTTCAAGAATGTCGACGTATTTAAAGATAATCGCGATGCGCAGCAGCGCGATCATACGCTTCAACCTAGGATGGCTCGCTTTGGGTGAATCGCTGAATAAACCGGCGGTCATGTTTCCCTGCTGTGCGCGAACTAGGGTTGCCATGATCATTTGTTCTCGCTGCGAAAATCCCGGTAAATCTGAGTTTTCCAATAGGTAAGCGGAGTGGCGGTTGTAGTGTTTTTTTGAAATAGTGAGGCCGATTTCATGACACTGACCGGCCCACTGTAACAGCGCTATGGCGTCGTCGGTAAGGCCCCACACCTGCGCGACTTGCTCTGCCAGCCAGCGGACTCTAATCCCTACGATGTGAGCATGGGTTTGATCTGCTCAATAGCGAGCAAGCAGAGCACTAACGGTACGCTCACGTATATCCTCATGGGATAGACGGCCAACTAGATCATAGAGTACGCCTTCTCGGAGAGCCCCGTTGGCTATGCGCATATGATCGATAGCCAGCCCATCAAAAATAGCCTGAGTGATTGCTAGGCCAGAAACAATAACCTGCCGACGAGAGTCATTGAGACCGGGTAACGCTATGTCGTCCATGGTGTCAAACCGAAGGAGCTGCTGGCGTAATTTTTCAAGGGACCGCCTATCTATTCCCTGACTCGCCCAGCCCGCGGCCACGATCAATGTTTCAATGGCTTGTAAGGTGCCCGATGAACCCACGGCTTCCGCCCAAGGGTGCGCACAAAACTGTTGTTTGATGTGGGAAATCTCTAGCAGCGCTCGGTCATACGCGCCTTGATAGCTTTTTTTACTGAGTACACCCGTTGAGAAATGATCAGCGGCATAACTCACACAGCCAATCTGCACGCTTTCAAGCCGTAGGGGTTCGAATCGTTGACCGAGGATGATTTCCGTGCTGCCACCACCAATATCGATAACCAGGCGATTATTTTTATCATCAGTCAGCGTATGGGCAACACCCAGGTATATCAGGCGGGCCTCTTCTCGGCCGTAAACAACATCAATGGGCGCGTTGAGAATGCGCTCGGCGGCGTCAGTAAACACTCGACGATTTTTCGCCTGTCGTAAAGCGTTAGTACCGACTACACGCAGGCGTCTAGGTTCCATATCAGTCAGCAGGTTGGCAAACCGTGAAAGGCATGCAAGACCCCGCTCCATCGCGTCCTCACTCAGTTTACCCTGATTGAGCCCGGCTCCCAGACGAACTTTTTCGCCAATTGTTTCAATCGGTGCTAATTTGCCGTGCACAAGGCGCGCGATGATTAAGTGAAACGAATGACTGCCAAGGTCGATGGCGGCCAGCAATGAGCCCTCAGGCAGGGGGTCTTTAGTGGCTCGAACAGATACCGACGGCACTAATGGCGGGGGCACAGTGAGATCCTTACGGTAGGCGGCAACAGCATAAGGGATACCGGTATTCGCGACATCCATTTGTAGAAAGAATTGATGTTGCATCGAAAGGCCGCAGGCTATGGAGTTTAAGGGTCACCGCTGAGGAGCCTCGGAAGTCGGTTGGGAAGGCGAGTCAGAAGCTCATAGCCAATGGTTTGGGCATGGCTGGCAACACGATCGACGCTGAGCTGATCTCCCCACAGTTGAACCGGCGCACCGACAGTCACCGCGCCATGGTCGGTAACATCGACGGTGATCATATCCATTGATACCCGTCCCACGAGAGGACAGATCACGCCGTTGATGAGGACAGGGGTGCCGTTATCTGCAGTGCGTGGATAACCATCCCCATAGCCTACGGCTACGGTGGCAATAACACTGTCTCGCTGCGCCTTCCAGCCACCACCATAACCAACGGTATCGCCTGTAGGTATGTGGCGCAGAGCCATAACCTGCGAGGTGAGAGTCATCACCGGACGAAGCCCTGTCGATATGGCGTTAGGGGTGGAACTTGCGCCGTAGAGCATGTAACCCAAGCGATGCCAGTCGCAGTCAGTAGACAGTCGTTGGCTGAAACCCGCAGAATTTAACAGGCTCTTTGGCAATTCTAGTGCGTCTACGAGTGCCTGCCAGGCCTTGACCTGCCCCTGAGTTAACGGGTCTGCTGCATCCTCCCCATTGGCGAGATGAGAAATAATCGTCGGCGCAGCAATACCGATACGGGCCAAGCGGGGCAGTATCGACGCCACAGTGTTGGGAGTAACCCCCAATCGGTGCATACCGGTATCCACTTTGAGCCAAATATTGCCACGTAACTTTTCCTGCAGTTGTCGATCTAAGGATTCGAGTGATATCAGCTGCTCCTCACTGTGTAACACGGCCCAACTGTCAGTCGCTATAATGGTCTCCCAATCCTCAAGGTCGAAAGGCCCTTCTAAAACCAGAATGGGACGCTCAAGGGCTAGCGCGTGTAATGCCTTGGCCTCCTCGCAAAAAGCGGTGGCGAAAGCATCTACGAATGGTGCAAGCGTCGTCGCACAGACGGCTAGACCGTGACCATAGGCATCGGCTTTGACGGCCGCGATGATTTTTTTACCGCCCGCACGTTGTTGGGCGAGATGCGCATTGTTTCGCAGTGCCTGAAGATCAATCGTTATTTTTGTCGGGCGTGGCATGTTCAGGACCTAGTAGTGAAAACGATGTTGATCAAACAATGCCTGTGCCTTGCTCCAAACAGGCCCTGGGCGACCATCACCGACTGCGTGCCCGTCCACTGTGATAACGGGGGCTATTTCCTTTGTGGAACTGGTTAGCCACACTTCGTCTGCGACCAATAAATGTTCCCGGGAAAGGCGAGCCTCAGAGAGCGACCAATTGGTTTCACCACGAATCATATCGATCAACATATTGCGTGTAATACCCCCCAGCTTTTGCTGATCGAGAACGGGGGTGGCAATGATCCCGTTGTTGACCGTAAAAACATTGCAGGCGGCGGCTTCAGTTAATTCATCCTCATCATTAAACAGCAAAATTTCATCGGCCCCCTTGTCAACGCCCTCCATCATGTGCATTACGTTACCAAGCAAAGCAATCGATTTAATATGGCAGCGTTTCCAACGTTGATCTTGTCCTGTTGTCACATGGAAACAGGGGGTTGCATTGGGATCGCCTGCTAGTGGAGCGTCGATAGCAAAGGTGTAGGCAAACACCGTCGGCGTAACGTCATCGGGAAACCGGTGAGCGCGTTGTTCAACAACGCCACGGGTTACCTGTAGATAAATCGCTAGATCACCAGCTCCATTTTGTTGAATCAGGTCTTTTAGTATGTGCTGCCAATCGGTATCACAATGAGGGTTAGCGATGCCTATGGCCGTTAAACCCTCCCTGAGTCGATCCATGTGTCGACTAAAGCCGACGAACCGACCGTTATAGCTCGGTATCACTTCATAAATACCGTCGCCGAATAGAAAACCCCGATCCATTGGGGATATCCGTGCCGCATCAAGGGGCATAAGGTCGCCGTTAAGGAAGGCGATTGTTTGTCCGTTTGTCATTGCATAGATACTCTTTGCGTCGATGTTTGTGCGCAAAGTTCTTGTATTGTTTCAACAATGAGGGGGCCGGCCGTTGCGTCTAGGCCATCCTCCGTTGGCGTGGTCTGGTGGGTAACACCATCGACAGCGCCCACTTCAATCAGTCGTTCGAGCAGTGGTGTTGGATCGAACTGGCTCAAAACA
>Ga0209600_1002694_pt1 | contig 10078 bp, 11 predicted proteins | sample COGITO_mtgs_1104_FD_185518 | JGI IMG/M metagenome (GOLD analysis project Ga0209600, IMG submission 185518) | Pelagic marine microbial communities from North Sea - COGITO_mtgs_110421 (SPAdes) (version 2) | ecosystem: Environmental > Aquatic > Marine > Epipelagic ... | reverse complement strand
TCTGAGAGTATTTTTGTAGCCATTCCACCACCTGCTCCAGATCCGACAATCACTGCGTCGTATATTTTAGAGGATTCTTTTATTTGCATAGTTGGTTATTCTAGTTGGTTATTTACTAACAAGATAATGCAAAAAATAGTGAAATAAAAATACTTACATTTACACATATTTTTGGCTTATGAAAACCCTGACTAAGTACATCCTAGTACTGCCTTTATTTTTTTTCTTCAGCACTGTTAAAGCACAAGATTCTATCCCATCTGTAGCAGCAATAAACCAAGACAGCATTCGTCTGGAGCAATACAATACAAAAATACAGATCATTGAGAGTCAAAGGGTTGCAGATTCAATTAAGAAAGTTGAGTTATTGGCTGAGATACAAAGTCTTAAAACTACAGACAACCTCAAAAAGGAAACCCTTCAAGCCCAATTAGACGCTATTAGTGCTCAAGAAACAGAGCGATTGGCCGCCAAAAAAAGAGAAGTAGAAGCCTTAAGGGCTACAAGCAAAGGAGTGCCAGTCATGGGCTTTTTTAAGGACACCCTATTAACAATATACAGTCGTCTGGGAAGTTTTTCCCCTGAAGAACGAGCTAAAGCAGTCAATCAAAGGATTCAAAACCTAGCTGGATTAAGAGATTTTTCTGCAGATAGTCTCGTCATAGAAAGCGAGTACAATATTTTAAATTTGGTGTATTCGGATCAGATTATCACCAGCATTTCAGAAGAAGACGCGCTTTGGTCTAAAATGAACGCTGCAGACTTGAGTGTTAATTACCAGAAAATTATTTCAACGGCTGTTTTAAATTATCAAAATGAAACCAATATAATTACCCTACTCAAAGAGTTTGGTTTGGCTTTATTGGTTCTCATTATTACCTATTTCATTATTAAGTACATCTTCATAGCATTTAGATGGAGTGCAATTAAAATACGCGCCCAAGAAAACAAACGCATTAAAGGAATAAAAATCAAAGACTATACGCTCTTTGACGCTTCCAGACAGGTTGCAGTGCTTATTAATTTAAACACCGTTCTAAAGTGGCTTGTGGTATTAAGCACCGTATACATAGCCCTACCTATTTTGTTTGGTATTTTTCCATGGACCAAAGACATGGCCCAGACCCTTTTTGGATATGTATTAGATCCTTTAAAAGACATTGGTTTAGGGCTTTGGAATTACCTACCCAACCTAATTACTGTGATCGTTATTATTGTGGTATTTAGGTATGTACTTAAAGGTTTATACTTCTTAAAATCTGAGATACAACAAGAAAATCTTAAGCTTCCTGGCTTTTATTCAGACTGGGCCGCACCTACCTATCAAATCGTTAAGGTATTGGTATTTGCCTTTATGATTGTGGTGATTTTCCCCTATTTACCTGGGTCTGACTCACCTGTCTTTCAAGGGGTATCTGTATTTCTTGGATTCTTATTCACCTTTGGATCTGCCGGTTCGCTTTCTAATATTATCGCAGGCCTAGTACTTACTTATATGCGTCTTTTTAAAATGGGAGACCGAGTGAAAATTGGCAGTATCTCTGGAGACGTTATAGAAAAAAATATGTTGGTGACTCGGGTAAGGACCACAAAAAATGAAATTATCTCCATTCCCAACGCTACGGTAATGAATAGCCACACTATAAATTACAGCAGTGACGCCCCAGAAAAGGGACTTATCATGCATTCCACTATTACCATTGGGTACGATATTCCTTGGAGAAAAATGGAAGAAGTCCTCATTAAAGCAGCACTAAAAACACCTTTATTACTAGAAGATCCAGCTCCTTTTGTACTTCAAACAAGCCTAGATGACTTTTATGTGTCCTATCAGATAAACGCTTATACTAGGGAACCTAACAAACAAGCCACCATTTACTCTAACTTACACGCCAATATTCAGGATTTTTGCAATGAGGCAGGTATAGAAATCATGTCTCCACATTATAGGGCTGCTAGGGACGGAAACCAGAGCACCATTCCTGCAGATCAGTTGCCTAAGGATTACAAAGCGCCTAGTTTTATGTTTAAAAGGGAGGAATAAATAGCTATTTAGCTGTGAAAGACCCAAAAATGAATTCCTGTTCGGTTTTAAAAGGGGTGGTATGTATTTGTTTTTCAAAAGACAAAGACTCAAAACCATACTTCTCAAAGAGCTGTTTCAAGGATGCTTCATTGTATTGAATAATGTCTAATCCACTACACTTTTTGGGTCCGTTGGTAGAAAAAGCTCCAATAATGACGTGGCCTTTAACAGCGCGATTTAATAATGTCAAATAATCTCTAATGCTTTCAGCCGATGCTTGAAAGTGAAACGAAGCCCTATCATGCCAAAGATCATAAGAAAGCTTGGGATTATAATCTATCACATCACTTACTACCCACTTAACTTGTGTAGCTCTATCCCCTAGTCTCTCTTGAGCGCGAATAATAGCGGTTTCTGAAATATCTAATACCGTTAGGTTTTTATAGCCTAGATCTATAAGGCGGTCTACCAATTGACTGTCTCCGCCTCCCACATCAATTATTTGGGCGTCTAAGGATAGTTTGGCCTTAGAAATAAGTTCTAAAGACATATTGGGCTCATTTTCTGTCCAACTCACCTCTTGAGGTGTTTTAGTTTTGTAGATACGCTCCCAATGTACTTTAGAATCATCCATAGGATAAACTAAGAAAGTTGCTTTTGCTTATTGATTAAGATAATGGTCAAACTAAACAGAAGCATTAAACCCGCAGGTAAAAATTTAATAGCTTCATCGCTTACTTTAAAATGCATAAAGACAGCGCCTAACATTAGCGCTCCCATTAATGCAGCAGAAGGAAGTATGGCTTTTCTATTCACAAAACCGATTAAAAGCCCTATTGCTGCTAAGACTTTCAAGCCTCCAATAACATACACAATTGTTTCGCTGAGCCCGTAAACGGCAAATTCCTCAATCATATTAGCGGCTTTTCCACCCCTATAAATGGTTGGATTATTAAATCTAAAAAACCAAACATTAATAACCACGAATGAAACCACAGCCATTAAAATATATTTTATGTATTTCATAATTAAAGTTTTAAGCTTTTTATAAAGATATAAGAATTTAACAATAAGTAAAACAAAGCGGGTAAAGACTGTATTAAACTATCTTGAATATTGATTCGAGTTCCTAAAGCTCCAGCCATCATTGCAGCTAAAATGGCTGCACTTATTAAGGAAATTTTAAACTTACCCATACCGTACAAAAGTCCCGCACCACAAATTAGCTGCACTAGCCCAATGAGTATTCTCATTGCAGAGAAGCCATATCTTGTGAATTCCGCTATATAAAATGGGTGAAATAAAGTAAGTATTCCATAGATTAAATGTGATGTACCACAAAAAATTCTAATGATTGATAATTTCATGACGCGAAGCTAGATGTTCTGTGGTTAATAACCGGACTTTTTTTAAAAATTCAGCTCCAATTGCGAAACCTATTTATTTTTTATAGAATACAGGTAAAACCGCTCCACTTTGTCCCTAGCCCAAGGCGTTCTTCTCAAGAAGGTCAAACTAGATTTCACTGTCTGATTGCTTTTAAAGCAATTAATATTGACCTGATTGGCCATTTCTTCCCAGCCATGCGTTTCTACCAGATATTCTAATATATCTAATAATTTAACACCGTGTAGAGGGTTGTTGGGTTGAGATTCCATTAATTGTATTTTAATAAACTATTGTTTATTGTGCTAAAGTAGGCAAAATAGCAATAGAGGTTTATGTTTTAAGGCTTCGCTTCGCTCGCTGATCCTTTTGCGTTCCATCTTGAAAATAAAAAACCCGCTTTAGAAATTTCAAGCAAGCTTGAATTTCATAGCGGGTTTTTTATTTATATGTGATCGCGAAAGGATTCGAACCTTTGACCGTCTGCTTAGAAGGCAGATGCTATCGGCTAACGCCTTAGCGGGCTGAGCCCTTCTATCCACTGAGCATTTATGCACTTTTATTACAGCTAACTTTTGTTTAACTGTCAAATAGGTGTCAAAATGAATGTCAATTACCCCAAGATTTGTGTCTGCAAAGACAAACGTGTTTATGTATTTTTCTATATCAATAGTAAAAGATATAGGTTGTTTAATGGAAAGAGAATCGGTTTACAATTAGACCCTAACTCTTATCCTATACATATTAGATATGATAAAGCGCAACTATTAGCTGCTGAAGTGTATAAGTATGTATCTCAAGGAGGCATATTCAAAGAATATAATAAAGAGTCTTTAGTCACAGGTAAACTAACTGATAAAGAATACTTGAAATTGTCTTTAAATATAAAATGTAAAGAAGATTATACTAAATCCTACAAATCAGAACTGAACTATGCCTACAAACTTCTTATAAGCGCTTCTAAGAGTCCTAAATATGAGAGGAGAGATATTATAAAGGTTTTAAAATACTACAATAACAGCAGCTCTTATAATAGCCTACTTAAAAATTTAAAAGTACTCTTTAATAAAGCTGAAGAGTTAGGTTTAGAAAATAATCCAACTAAAGGCTTAAAGAGAAAAAAATCTAAAGCGAACCTCAACAAACCGTTTGAAGATGTATCTGCAATACTAAACGAAATAAAAACCTTTAGCTATAATCTATACCTGTGCTGCATAATGACTTATGGTTGTCTTCTCAGACCTCATAGAGAGGTCAGAGAACTTACTTGGGGGGACTTCACAGCAGATTTATCTTATATTAAATTGTCAGGAAGTAGAAATAAATCAGGCAGAAATAGAATAGTTCCTGTGCCGTCTTATATTAGAGAACTGTTGAATAAGGGAGACAATAACCTCAACATATTTACAGGAACAACTAAAGCGCCTAACCCAGACTATTTTAAGACCATTTGGGGGCGTTTTAAGAAGGTTTCTAAGCTACTTGAACAAGACCAAACACTATACTCTTTTAGGCATTCAGGAGCTATAGAAATCTATAAAAGAACACGGTCTTTAAGTAAACTACAACGAGCGTTGGGACATAGCTCTTTAGCAGTTAGTTTGACGTATCTAAGAGGACTTGAGATTAGTGAATTGAAGGAAAGTGATATGCCAGTTTTATAAAAAATTTAGATATAAAAAAGCCCGAGAAAAATCAGTTTTTATTTAATTAACTAAATATTGAATAGTAAATTCAATATTACTTAATTGAAATACCTACAGTATGCTGAAAGTGTGGTATTCCATTTATTTTACGGGTGTGTTTATACTTAGTACTAATATTAAAAGCTAATGATTTTCTAATCCAAAAATTTATTCCACCTCCTAAATCTAGAGTAATTGATGAATGTCCTCTTAGAAAATGCCCTCCAATACCAATTGAAAAATAAGGATCAATTTTCTTTTCAAAAAAACTATAGTCTATTGATGTATCAATTGAAAAATAACTCTTTTGGGTAATTGTATTACCTAATTTTGAAATTGCATTGAAAGTTCCTCCTAGGCTAATGGCAGTTTTTTTGTTAATGTAGTAGGATCCTTGTAAGTATAGGGGTACTCCACTAAAATTCCAATGTTTCTCTGTAGCAAAAAAATCTTCAAATAATTTACCTGTGTCATAAATGTTCTGAGAGTTTGTGGGGTAGGCGTCTATTGCATTAAATCCAAAAGATAATTTAACAGGTGCAGTAAAGCTTTGAGCTACTAAAAAGTTAGTGAAAAATAGAAGTAGAAATCTCATTATTCAAATATAACTTCTTATTTCTCAAAAAAAGAAATTAAAATATATTGAAACTACTTAATTTGAGAAATTTCAATCTTCTTGTCCAATAGCATCCTGTCATTTAAAAGTTTATGATTTTTGGAGTTATCTATTTCTTCTATATAAATACTATTCTTAATATTAATTTTACTTCTTGAAATTTTAATTTTTCCATTTATAATTGACAATGCCTTAGACAATAATGGTTCATTAATATTTCCGAATACACTAAAGTTTCCAAGTTCCTCTCTAATTTCATAATCAGGAGTAAAACCAGATGTATAGTCATAAAAGCCTACTGCATTTTCATTTCTTCCTACTAATGGCTGTAATCCCCACGAGTTCTTTGGATTTATGCTAGACGCCTTATCTGCGTTATAAATAAAACTATTACTTGGGAGGTCTACGAGTGTAATAGAAAATTCATTTTTACCTCTGGTAGTAGATCCAACGTGAATTACTTCCATATACGGATCCAAACCATTGATCAGTAATTCAGAGGCAGAGGCTGAACTTCCTGTAGCAATAATGAACACCCTAGGAAGGTTAAGGGTGTTTATGGGACTTTCCCCAGTAGAATTGGCAAAATAATCTTTCAATTGACTATCACTTAAAAGTGCTTGAATTTTTGAATTCCAACGTTGTTGAATGTACAATTTGCTGGTATCTGTTCCATAAATCATACTTGCCAATAGCCTAGATGAGTTTACAGAACCTCCTGGATTATAGCGCAAATCTAATACCAGTTCTGTTACGCCCGCTGCTTTTAATGTGCCAAAAGCTTCATTGAGTTCTTCATTATAACTACTCGTGAAGCCATTGTATACAATGTAGCCTACTTTAATACCATTGGTTTCAATTACTTTGGTTAAGAAAATTGGATTTTCTGACAGTCCTTCTTCCTTTGTTAATGTAACGGATTTGCCATTGCTTGCTATGGTATTGTTTTCAATACTAGCCATATTTAATGTATAGGTAGTATTGTCTCCAAACAAAAGGCTTTGGTAGTTGTCTAGGTTTAAGGTCTGACCGTCTACCCCTGTAAATATTTCTCCCCTAGAAATGTCTGCTGTAGCAGCGTTAGATCTAGGAACTATGTATCTCACATAACCATATACATTTTCACTATTGGCAAAAAGGCTCAAGCCAAATTCTAAACCATTACTTTTGGAGATTCCTTGAAAAGATTGAACCAAATCTTTATAGTCTTCTCTGAGGTAACTAAATCGATCTTCAGGGAATAACAATTTACTGTTGTAAAACTCATCTGGAGTGCCTTGAGCTTGAAGAAAGTCGATATAGGATTGATCGTTAGAGAATCTAGTGTTAGATAAATCTGCTACATCTGCTTGCCAGAAATACCACAAGTTCATAGCTTTCCACATAAAGTCGTGGGCGGTAACATCTTGTTCTTTCTTAACAAAGCTGGCACTAACATTTTTTTCTTGAAAAACAGTCAGTACTTGAGGATTTATGTTTCCTTTTAAATCACCTGTCCATTCAACAAATACCCATCCCTCTTTAGGTACAGCAGTTAATTTTACTGTAGTGCCCGAATCATAGTCTGTTGTTCTTCCTGTATTAACAATCTCCTCTAAAACCTCTCCTTCTCCTTCTATATTAACTGTTAGTGGGTATTTCTTCTTCTCAAAGGTCGCTGTAACAGTCTTAGACTCTATTATGGTTAGCTGTATAGGATTTTCTGTAGGGTCTATGTCTCCAATATCTCCACTCCAGCCTGTGAATAACCATTCATCTGTTGATTGTGCAGTTAACTTCACAGTTGTACCTGAATCATAGTCTGTTGTTCTTCCTGTATTAACAATCTCCTCTAAAACCTCTCCTTCTCCTTCTATATTAACTGTTAGTGGGTATTTCTTTTTCTCAAAGGTTGCTGTAACAGTCTTAGACTCTATTATGGTTAGCTGTATAGGATTCTCGGCTGGGTCTATGTCTCCAATATCTCCACTCCATCCTGTGAATAACCATTCGTCTTCTGGCTTGGCAGTTAATTTTACAGTTGTTCCTGAATCATAGTCAGTCGTTCTATCTACTTCTATTATTTCTTCTATGACTTCACCTTCACCCTCTATGTTGACTGTAAGAGGATACTTCTTCTTCTCAAAGGTTGCCGTAACCTCTTTAGGCTCTCCTATTGCTATCTGAACAGATTCTTCAGTAGATTCAATATCACCTGTCCATCCTACAAATACCCATTCAGCTGCTGCTTGGGCAGTCAGCTTCACTGTAGTACCAGAATCGTATTCAGTAGTCCTTCCAGCGTTTACTATCTCCTCAATTACCTCACCTTCACCTTCAAAGTTTATTGTAAGGGGATACTTTCTTTTCTCAAAGTTAGCTGTTAGCGTTGAGTTTGAGCTAATGGTTATTGTTCTTGTAGCGTTGGTATTGCCATCTGACCAACTTGTAAACACATACTCTCCTTGTGGAGTAGCTGTCACAGAGACTGTCTGTCCTGCCTCATATTCACCACCTGTAGTAGATACAGCTCCTCCCTCTCCTGCAGACAGCGTAATGGTATATTTAACTATTGGAGCAGGTGGTGGCGTAACAGGTGTTGAGGTTTCATCTGAAGAACAGGATAGTATAATAGCAAAGATGCTAAATAGGAAGATTAGCTTTTTCATTAAGTAAGATTTGGAGCACCTATTGTAACACCAATTGATATCAAAGTAGTATAACCAGACACTTTCATATAACTCTTACTAATCTCTACTTTGGTATCTAACTGAATTTTTGCTTTTAACTCGTCTTCAGTTAATGAACTTATTTGAGCATTTAGACTTTGACCTAATATAAGGATGAGTAATAAAATTATTTTATTCATACTTCAAACTTAATATAAAAATCTCTATCACCCTAAGCTATGGGACATTCATCTTTAGCTGTTAGTTTAACCTATCTAAGAGGTTTAGAGGTAAGTGAGTTAGAGGAAAGTGATATGCCTATGGTTTAGTTTGGATTAGTCTCTGTTTTTAAATATTCAATCAATAAACTATCATATTTAATCCTGTTTTTAATTCTATCAGCATAATAAGAATGATAGCCTGTTTTTACTTTTAACCTCTCTAAAACCTTATGAGGAATTTTGTTTTTTGTTAAATAAACCCTTTCATAAGTATATCCATATTCATTTTTATTTTGACTTTTCAAAAGAGTGTTTTCATATAAAAAATCACTTAAAAAAGAGGCTTCTTCTATTATTATATCTTCAATTTTTTTATAAAATTCGTGATAAATATATTTGTTTTGAAGAGCGGTTACTGCTTTTTCATTTTCAATTAGTTCAATTAATCCTGAGTTTTGTAAAGCCCGATACTCCTCTTGATTATCAACAAAAACTGTATTCAAAAGGATTGCATTATTTAGATAAATTCCAATACTGTCTTTGGAAATATTTGAATAATTAGTATTATTTTTAACTAACCAATTTGTGGCATTAGCAGCAATAGTATTGACCTTAATATTATATTTTAAGTCTATTATATCAACTTCTATGTTTTTGATAATCCTTCTCAAGGATTGATTTTTTAATTCTTCTTGATAATCTTTTGCATTCCTCTTTTCTATAAAAAAAGATATGGATATCCCCATCACAATAACCAAAAACTCGAGTGAGTATTTTAAAAGATATTTTCTCATATTATTAATTTGAATTTAAATCATTTAATAATGTGTTTTTTAACTTATCTAATGACTCTTTATACCTATTAAATCCCACAACTTTTTGAGTAATTGCGAGACTCTTTTGGAATAATATTGACCTGAGGACTATATCTGCTCTTACCTTAGAATAAATTTCATTAACATAATCAGCATTTGAATTTGTTTCAATACTTTCAATTAGCAATTCAGGATAATTATTTTGAAAATAATCAATCATTTTTCTCTGAGCGACAGCTTCATCTTTAATGTTTTCGTTAATGTAATAATAATGAACATTATGCATTTTATCGAGTTCCTCTTTTATTGAAGAGGATTCTAAATATCTAATTTTGCCGTCATTTACTAATGAATTATAAAACGCTACAGGAGGTGTAAAGCCCCTGTAATTAAATAGTGAAACACTATATTTAGAAGGTAAATCTGATATTTTAAGGAGGCTATCATATGAAATATCTAAATCTTGAAGAGAATTAAGTACTAATTGGTCGCCCTTAAACGCTAACTCTCTTTCAATCATATAGATTTCGATTTCTCTAATTTCATCTAATAAATTTTGCTTTAAATCAACAGATAAAGTTTTCAGTTCATTAGCAACCCTTATTTCTTCTATATAAAAAGAAACAGAAATACCCATCACAATAACCAAAAACTCAAGCGAGTATTTGAGTAAGTATTTTT
>Ga0209600_1002685_pt1 | contig 10093 bp, 4 predicted proteins | sample COGITO_mtgs_1104_FD_185518 | JGI IMG/M metagenome (GOLD analysis project Ga0209600, IMG submission 185518) | Pelagic marine microbial communities from North Sea - COGITO_mtgs_110421 (SPAdes) (version 2) | ecosystem: Environmental > Aquatic > Marine > Epipelagic ... | reverse complement strand
TTGGGGCCTTCACGTCGCCAGCTGGATCCAGAGGAAGAATGGGAAGTAAGTAAACTTTTCCCAGGTAGGGTGGGTCCCTATGTGTGTTTCGTGTAAAATTTGAAATGAAGTATTTGGCGCAAGCAAGCGGATGTTGTTCGACTACATTTACATTTACATTCATTCAATTCAATCATATATTTTTAGGCTACAAACAAACCACTCCATTTTTTTTGTATTTACCTTTCTACGTTGTATACATTTTCGTTCGGAAGCCTACCAGTTATTAGTACCCGAGCACACGAAATAGCAAATAGCAGAGAATGATATTGGCAAAAAAAATCAAAAAGCCCACTGTTTGCTTCAACTGGGGTGCAGTCTTTGTCTTTGTCTTTGTCTTTGTCTTTGTCTTTGTCTTTGTCTTTGTCTTTGTCTTTGTCTTTGTCTTTGTCTTTGTCTTTGTCTTTTTCACTGATTGCTTAGCAGCGCCAATCGTCTCGCCAATAAACGAAGGCGAATTAAACCACTCCGGCTTGATCTCGAGACTGGCATCTAGATCGGGTGTGTTGGGTGATTGAGCAAGAGGGGTTGGCGAGGGAGATGGAGTTGGCGGTGAATCTGAGTCTGTCTGGGGTGTCTGGGGTGAAAACCAACTTGTCATCTGTGAAATATAGCCGCCATCATTCTGCTTACTCTTGCTTCCATTGTAGCTGCACTCATCGTCACAAACAACAGCATCACCTTGAATGTGATTCTCAGATTGTGATAGTGTTTGCCTCCTGTGCCTCAGCTGCATACTCAAACCCTCCTCTCCGAAAGTTTCAACAATTGAGCCCACCCTTATCATTCCCCTTTGCGTATCCATCTCTTTACTATTTGTTTTAACTTCCCGTTTAACTGCCTTTCTGCCAGAAGGCGGTTGGACGTATTGATGATTAGTGTGGCGCCGAACAGTAGGTGATCGTAGCCGGCCATGGTGGCGCTGTCGGGCAAAACCCATAGGGGACGAGGTTTTACGTAACACAAGGGTGGATGCAAGAGTTTGATGTATTTCGGACCTCTATGTGTGTGTATTTTAATTGTATGAGAAATATCCTTTTGGATCCTCGCGAGGCGCGAGGCAGCAGATGCTTTCAAAATTAGTCTACCCCCATTAACTAGCTCATCTTTTACTAAAAATTTGAAAATGAATCCCACAGAGGAGATGACCCCCCACAAACAATTTGAAGATGGGGGCTGGATTAATACAGAGGATGTAAAGGCTGCTGTTGCAACTAAGGTAGAAGACACGGACAACAAGAAAAGATGGAAGGAATTTGCCAAGTCAGCCTTACTTGTTGGTATACTTGTCGTCCTTTACCTTTTCAGCAAGGTGATAGGCGCTCAAGTGACAAAAACTCGGGAGCAGTTGGTCGAGTTTCCCTTATTCTGGTTTATTGTCCTCGTTTTGGCCATCCAGATGGTGAGACGAAACATTCCACCGATTTATATGCTATTCGGTCCCATCAGCAGTTTTTTCCTTGTAGTCTTACACGACAAGATCGGCCCTTACTGGGGTGCAGTCGTCTATCAGCTTTTGAAAATTGAGGAGCTCATAATATTTTTGACGCTAAGGTGGCTCTACTCAGACATGAGCGACAAACTGATGGACGAAAGTTATGAATTGAAGTACTTTTCCGCCACATTCCGTCGGGGTCTTGTCCATTTCGACGAAGCTTGGAGATCGGAAGTATTTGAACGGTCTCCTTTGAGGCAATGTTCAGTGATTGTAATGTTCAGTTGTACATATTTCTTTAACGATTACATCTGCTTATTCTGGCTTTCGACGCGGAGTAAGATGGATTACAAGGTATATGCATCATCTTACCTCCTAGCAATACTTATTGAGTATCCCAAGACGCTTATGAAGTTCAGAATTTATACGGGAATTCTGGACAATGCAACAGGCCAATCAGAAGAAGACGATCCTTCGATGTGGGATATGCCGACGGCCGAGATTGTGCTATTCTGCATTACTGTCGGGATAGCGACATCACTTGTGCACGGAGTTCACCTCAAGGCTGTTTTTATGGTGACCTATACATACTTGGGAGGGATATTCGGGTTAGGTACCTCAGGAAGTAGTACCCCCCCGAAAATGATGCGCGCGGTTGATGACAATAACATTCAGATCACCTAGGAAAAAATGGGACAGAAGGGAGGAGGGAAGAAGATGATGGATGGGATCACTTTTTCACCCACTGGGAAAGAAAGAAAGAAAGAGGAAAAAAAATTACTAACAAAAAGAGTGCAGTTCTCTCCAGTGCCGTTCTCCCTAGCAGCGATACATTATTTTATTTTACACTCAATTTTACAAAATGCTTTTTCTCTGAGCCAGCAACTTTTCCATCGCTTGACTCGCCGTTATCCCCGCTCCTTTGTTTGGCAGTGCTATTGGCCCAACCGCCCCTCTTCCAATTGTCATCACGCCTGATAACCTCCAAGAAGCGGCCCCATGAAGACCCCTCCCCATTGCTTAAATCGGAAGTGTCAACGTTGTTAGCGACACTCATGCTGTGTTGCACACTGACCATCTCGCTTCTCCACTTTTGCTCCTCAATTTCGCCCTCTAAAAATTTTTCCACACTCGTAACACGTTCGTGCATCATAAAGTTCTTGGCGGTCTTCAAGTCTTTTTCCTCCACGCTGATGATGCTGTTGTCATCTACTTTCCTCATGCGCAAATTCCTACTGGCAGCTATGATCGAAGGGCAGCCATTTTTGAATACATGTTTTGGCCATAAGCACTCATTGAGGGCGAGCATAGCACCTCGCGAGCAGCTATCGTGCACTAGCACACCGCCGAAAAAACTTCTCCAGATCAAGCTTGCGAATCGAGCACACACCAATACCTTCTCCAACTTATCTCCAACGCTTTTAAAGTCAGGTTGCCTGTTCTTAAGTATTCCCAAGCCTCGCTTTACCCCCTCATTGACATAATATGCAACCGGATTCTCTTTCTCACCCGCACACAAGGGCAAACCACTACCGCTGTTGTCGTGGCCGAAGGTGCCACCGAGAGGTCCGTTGTTATAGATGCTCACGTCTCGGGCATCAAGCGGGAAAACTCCAAAACTTTCCCCGCTCGTACTCAGCCCCCCTACCCTATTCAAAGTTGCAGCCTTTCCCGTGCACGCGTCTAAGCATGTCTCGATCAGCCCTTGCCTCAACCGGTTGCTCACGCCATCCCTCAAAGCAATGTCGAGAAGGAAGCTCATCGAATCGAGCAGGGCCAAGCTACTCGCGCTCTTCTCAACACCGGCTTTAAAGCACGAGCAAGAAACGACAGCCTGGGCGGCGGCGAGGGCGACCCGGTCACATCCGTTTGGATCCTCTGAAAATTTCTCCAACACTTTCTTGTAGAAATTAGTCTCTCCCATTTTCTTCACAACCTCCCCCCCTCCAGAGTAATCGTCGCACCCTACCCTTCTCAGCAGCCCCATTCTCCAAGATGCAAAGATGCACCCCGCACTCACGACGCCGTCGGTAAATTCGCACCTTCGTCGATTTCCCACGCCCAGCTTCCACGTCTCCCACTCTAGCCTCTCGGCTGTGAGCCTTAGCAGGTTATCCACAGGATGGTGGAGGTTTTTGCCCTTGACGATTTTCCCGGTCCCATCGTCGCGATCTGTGGCATGATAGTCAATGTTTACGTAAGCACCCGCAACTACAGTGGCGTACTCGCAAATACTCTCGTCGTATCGGTTTTGATTCAGCGGCCCTCCATCCGCGGCATTACCCCCGCCATCAGTAACTCCACCAGATTTAGCAGCCGACGCAAGGAACTTCTCCAGCAAGACGATGATAGCGTAAGGAGTTTGGTGATCTTTCGCTCGGATTGCGCCCACAGTGTGTAAGACTTGTCGGCGGACTATGAATTCGCGGGAAAACGAAAAATGTTTTTTTGTCCCATCCATCGCCGGCACTCTGTTCACATTGGCGCCTGCATTTCTAGCATTTCCGGAATTCCCGTCCCCCAGCCTTCTTTTCTTCCCCACAACGGCATCATCGTGGGCGTCCAACCATTTACCACCCCTCACGATTCCTACACCGCTATTCGCTTCATCGTCGTCATCAAATTGTGTGATGCTCACGGGGCTGGTTCTGCTTCTGTTTCCACTGCTGCCGTCGACTTTCCTCTTCTTTTTGGAGGCGTTGACGTTGGAGTTTACCCACACAACCTCATTCAAGTAGCGGACGGGCAGCACTTCCAGTTCTGCGTCGCTGTTGCTGCCACTTTTGCCGTTGATACCGGCACTGCCGTTGCCGCCGCCACCGTTGTCATTCTTCCCTCGCCCTATCGCTCTCTCCTCAAGGTATCGGAATAGCCCTCTCGCCCCGGCCCAACCTTCACCCACACTGTGGTCAAAGGCAGAGAATAAAACATCGTTCCCGACTAGGCCGCCCTCACCGTGGAAGGCGCGGCTGTAGAACGCCTCGTTGAAGCGAACATTTGTCTTTTCGCAGCTCTCTCCGCCCTTGTTGAGCTGCCACTGACCGACGCACTCAGCCGCAATCCGCCGAACAGAGGCTGAGTGCACACCCAGCCTGTGAGCGGGATCTCCGCGGAGGCAATCGGACAAGACCATGCACGGCAAGTCTTTGAAATTGATGTCTAGCCAGCCGCCCAAGAGTTTCGCGTCCTCGTCGCTCCCCGCAGAATTATTTGGCATCTCCGCCAGCGAGCGCATGGCGGTGATCTGCGACTTTGAGGATGATGAGAGGAAAAGCATGTTGGCCGCGTTGAAGATAGCAGTAGAGGTGCTGTTAGCAGCAGACTTGGAGGCGCTGGCGGCAGCCGCAGCCGCAACTTTATTCTTATTGAAGTTGTTGACAAGCGCGGGCGCTGTTGAAGGCAACGTTTGCGACGTGGTGTAATTTGCCGTAACTACCAAGGGCCCAAGGCTCCCAAAGGGGTCGAACTCATAGAAGCTGAGATTCATATTTTCTCGGGGCATTAGGACCCTAGCAAGTTCGATCGCCTGGTAGCCACTTCCGCCACGACCCCCACTGATGTTAATCGCGTCTTCAGAAGTGACGTTTTGCGACTGCGACTCGGAAAATTCCCTCAGACTTGCCGCGAGGCTCTTCTCCCGGTCGATGCGTTGCTCCTTTCGACCCCCCTTCCCACCGTTCTCCTTCGAGGACGTAGAAGGGGCCCTCAGGGTGACCTGTCCAAATTCTACAACGCTCGGGGTGTCTCGGAAGCCGCCTTTGAGTCTGTTCTCGACCTCAATTTCATCCAAACCACTTTTCCCTCCGTAAGCGGGAGGGCATCGTCTCTCGATGAGGCGGACACTGTTCAAGTAGGTGCTGGATAGGCCGATAGGCGTCCGGTTCTGTTGTTGCTGATGCGGCGAGTTGCCGCCGCCAGAAGAGGCGAGCCTCTTCACCTGATCTGGACCGAACTCCTCAACGACACGAAAATTGGCTGGGCAGCCAACGCCCGCCATGGTGACGATACTGTCCCCACCGAAGCCAAAATTGCTCACGACGGACTCGCATTTCACTGAGAGTTGGCTGCTACCGCCGCCGGACGACGACAATCCCTCGTCGTCATCTGAAGGCTGGGAAATTTTTCCCAGTACAATCAGGTGGGCACACGAACCGGAGCGGAATAGGTTTTGAGGAAATCCCTCCGCGTTGGTTGATGTCAAACCAGATGTCAAGGACTCTGACCAGAATACGTCGTGGAACTCGTCCGGGTAGAGCGAATTGGAGAGTAGGCGAGAAGTGGTAGAGTTCATCGAGTTGGTGGCAAGGCTACAGACGATTTGGTTATTGGCGCTCGTTTCCACCCCTTCCAGTTCATTCTTCGAGCTGGCGATGACAGTATTGTGCAAGCTCGCGCGGGAGACGAATGCACCCTTTCCCACTCGAGAAGGAGGAGCGGCACCGCGAACAATCATTCCGAACACAGGGGCAGTGATACCCAACGTTTGAACGCTTTCAGGATTGGTCGTCCCCGTGGGAGGGGTGAATTTCGTTACGTGTGTTGTCAGAACGTCGAAAAGTTGCTGGGATCTTTCGCTCATCGACGGGGGGGGCAGGGGAGTCGACGTCTTGCCGGCAAAGACAATCATCCGCAAAATGCGCACTCCGGTCGTCAGGGCGGCACCAGAGCGAGCGAGAATAGTATCTGCGATACCGCGCGCTTTTAGAGGCCCATACGCGCCAATACCACCATTAGGATTGAGTCGCTCAGGCGAGCTGATGTTTCGAGTTGTACCGAAGTCGCCAAAAGAGTTGTACAAAGAGAAACCGGGCACGCCACCCCAGCCAAAGGACGGGGTGTTCGACATGCTGTTTCCGGTCCCTGCCGTGCGAGAGTCGATGGAAGTCAGTGCGTCCGCCAGGTTGGAATTTTGGACGGCAAGGGAATCAAACTGCGGGTACAGGGAGGAGAAGAATTCCTTGGCGCATTCTACGTCGTCGTCTTCGGTAAAGACTCGGCGAGCTCCTGTTTCTGTATAATTAGGGTTCCGTTTAGAAGTCCCGTCGCCGCGAAAAGGGTCAGGGCAAATGGCACATCCACTCGTCATCAGTATTCGCATGCTGGCCTCAATTTGGCTCATGGAGGGGATTTTAAGCTTATTTTTTGGTGCGGTTTTGTCCAGGGCCGCGTGTTTGCTATTATTACTGTTGTTGTTGCTAGAATTTCCACCGGTAGAAGAGGGCCGATGATCTGATCGAAATGCCTTCTTTACACAGTTGGTTACATATGATGAGAACTTGGTGTTGCTGAGCACTCCCATTTCCTCCGCGTGCGTGTCGGCATCAGAGGGGAATGTTGGAATGGTGGAAATAATGGCAATAATTTCACTCCAATCTCGGTTTGTCGAAGAAGCATCGAGAAGAGGTGGAACGCCGCCAGTGTTGTCTTCTGGAAATCGATTCGTCGTGTCGTAGCCACGGTGCTTCGGGGGTGGAGGGGGGCTACTATGGCTCTCGTTCGCATGAATATTTTTGTGGCGGCGGTGCAGGTGAGGGCGCGGACGCTGCATATTATTCGCCAAGATTGCCTCGTCATCGTTTCGAATGAGATTCACGCGATTGAAGATCGACACGACGATCTCAATCACCACGCCAAAAGCGCTCCCCCCCCCGAATCCTGTATTGGCAGTCTGAAAGTGATTGTTGTCGAGTGAAACGCCAACACCGCAGGTGTAGCCGCCAATCTCGCCACCGCCGGAGGATAGGGTCGTCGCAGCAAGGCTGCGAAGTAAAGTCCCCACCTGGGGGGGAACTCTGTCGTGGGTGTCGGGTTGAAGTTTTGGCAAAAATTCGCCCCACCTACCCCCCAGAGTTGGATTCAGGGGACTGCACACTAGCGACTTGGAATCTCGAAAGCCCATGACGCCGAAGATAGACTCGTTGAAAGCGTAAAGACCCACCGTTGAAGCGGAAGAAGAGGGGTCGAAAGCATGGCCAGGGCCATTTAAGCATCCGCAGCTGATGGTCGGAAGGTGGGGGTGACAACTGCTCCGCGGAACGTGGAGCACAGTACACCGAGAACTTATAGCAGTGCCCGCCTTCCCATGAAGGGCACTCTCCAAGAACTTGATGAGCCGAATAGGGACCTTGAAGGCGACATTGCCATGGGGGTCACTGTTCGAGTGCAGGGTCGCCTCTTTTTGGTACCCGTTGCCGAAACCAACCTCAAGTTCCCTCAAAACCAGCTGATTCTCATCAACAATGCAGCTGTCGTCGTGGTAATCTGAGAGGTTATTGACGGAGAGTCGAGGCAGGTACGCGTGTTGCACTCCGTTTGGGTGCGACAATACACGCCAATTACCAATCGCAAAGCCATTCACAGCACTCTTGCTGCACGCCACGACATGTCGAAAAAGTCCAACAGTCTCGTAGATTAAATACGACGACTTCTTGCTCACGGACTTCTCCGGGGGAAGGAAGTAGAGCGAAGGAGCGGCATCACTGTGCGGGGCCGTCGTCGAGGAGCCCAGAATATACCAGTGCTGGTTCGTCTTTTTGCAATCGTCGTTTTCGTTTCCGTTTCCGTTTTCGTTTTCGTTTTCGTTGCCGTCGGCGGCGGCGGCGGTGGTGGTGATGGCAGAAAGCGAGGGTATTCGAGTGCGCTTCCGCAGACTGATCTTCAGGCTTCCTACAGACCGATCAAAGACACTATGCAAGCCACCCCCGTCGATCCGTTCGTTTCCTGTCGTAATGGATATTATTCTCGGCTCCCAACCGAGCGATCCGGAGGGCGAAACTAGATACGGAGGAGTGTTCGAATTTCGGTTGGAGTCGCAAATTTCGAGACCATATTTTATCACGCGGCCAGTTCCTCCGCTGCTGATTAAGCCTGTCGAGATGGGGCTCATGACGGTGCAAAAAATTGGTATCGTGATGTTTGGCAGCACCCTCATTTTCCTCAATTTCATCCCCGGCACTCCGGTACCCTTCCTGTCGATGTCGATGGTGCTCACCAAACGGCGCTTTTCCACATCGCCCGTGATGGAGGAATTAACCTTGACACTCGTCTTCAAATCACTAATAGTGTGAGCGGTTATGGAGTCTTTTCGGCCGCTCGAGTCTACTGGGAGGGTGGAAATGAGCACAATAGTTCCAGAGAAGCTCGAGGAGGTGGTGGTGGTGGTCGTTGTCGTCGTTGTGTTCGAGTCGTTTGTCTCAGTTGTTGTAGCAGTTTTGACTTCGACTACGTCGCCTTGGCTGCTGTTCCCATCGCCGTCGCCGCCGTGTATGTTGCTTGCAAAGCCGGGCTTCTTCAAGTCTAACTCAAACCACTTTGAGCTCTCATCTTCAGTCGACCTCATCACTATTCCGCCAAAACAGTCGTCTTTCAAACGCAGTCGCGGTGGTACGGTTTTTTGAAAGTGGGCGATGTTGTTGTCATCAGAACCATGGGTTGACTGACAGAGCGAAAGGACAGTTCCCCAGGCACCACCCGGGGGAGGGGAAGACGGATTTTCGACAGATTCGTTGCAATTCTCCTCCCGCAGGTAGTCGAAGCAGTCGGTGTTCTCCTTTGAGTGGCTCCTTACATTGCCCGTGGAGCTCCATTGAGCCGCATTGGTACGTTTTGTGACTACCTTCGTCGTTTTGTTCTTGCTAGCATTGACGTGTGGCGTATTGTTCTGCTGCTGCGAATTGGTCGTAGCCTCGGTAAATTTTCGGAACTGAACCTCTCGCCGGATAGTAGTTGTCACAGGCTTGGAGACTCTTGGCATCACACGGCCCGTATTATTCCCCAGAATAGCCTTTGTCCCGTCTACAACCTTCCACTTTCCCTTGACTGTCGGTTGACCGGTAAAATCGTCATCTGCACCACGCAAAATTGCGCCAAGTTTGTCAGAGGAAGCTTTCCAGCGAATCATTTCATGGCAAGCGACAGCGATAAATACTTACCTTCAGTTTCCTCGATATACTCTTCAACCCACTTTTTCCAGGTACCGGACATGACATTCGTTTCGTCATCCTCATCAGCAGCAGGCGAGGCATCACCGGCATCGAAATAATCGCTCTCACTTCTCGTAAATCCCACGCCCCCACTTCCCATCAATATCTTGTACACAAGGGGAGGTATTTTTGGTTTCTGTGAAGCGGCAGGTTGCACCGTAGAGACACTCGAAGAAAACGGTGTGCGGGTCTTCTTTACCCTCTTCTTCCGCTTTTTTGAGGTTTCCCAGCCACCGTCTCCGTCTCCGTCTTCGTCTCCGTCACCGGTGTCATCAATACTCTCCCCTTCGATGGTCTCATCGCCGAAATAACCTACTACAGCCCCCCCTTCTATACCCCCAACCTCAACAACACTACCCTCCATCTCATCGCCATGGCGCATTCGCTCACTCAGCATAACGTAGCTGGACCCAGCCGATGCAAATTGGTCCTTCGCAGTTTTGTCAAAGGTAGACGACGGCGTGAGATTCGGAAGCTGGCTCTGCACAAACTTTGGAAAAAGGACCGCGTTCTCGCGGGGGGGGACGGGGGAAGGAGAAGAAGATGAAGCAGAGTCGCGATCATCCATCGCACGGTTGTTGGGAACAACTGTTCCAACACGCGAAACAATAACTCCGCGCTTGTGAATTTTGTTGTG
>Ga0209600_1002673_pt1 | contig 10118 bp, 9 predicted proteins | sample COGITO_mtgs_1104_FD_185518 | JGI IMG/M metagenome (GOLD analysis project Ga0209600, IMG submission 185518) | Pelagic marine microbial communities from North Sea - COGITO_mtgs_110421 (SPAdes) (version 2) | ecosystem: Environmental > Aquatic > Marine > Epipelagic ... | reverse complement strand
ACTATTTTGGGGGTTGCCGGAGCTTTCTTGCACGACTTAGGGGGGGAAACAAAGTCCGGAGTGGCACTTTCGACTATTTTGGGGGTTGCCGGAGCTTTCTTGCACGACTTCGGGGGGGAAACAAAGTCGGGTGTCGATGCCTCATTATTGGCTTTTGATGTGGGAGTAGTGAGCTCCATCCTGGGCGCCTTTTTGCAAGACTTCAGAGGAGAAGGAAAATCGGGCGTTGTCGCTTCCTCTTTATTGTTGTCATTGGCGGTTGTGGTAGGCGTCATCGTCTTGCGAGAAAAACGAGAGCTGCCGATTTTTTTGGGGGGGCTGACAGAAGTTGACGTCTTCATTGTGGTGCTGCTGGTAGTAGAATCTGTAATCGCTACTATCTTACCCTCGATTTCCGTACAAGATTGAGGAGGAGCAAGAGAAGGCTGTTCGGAAGAAGGACGGACGAAAGGCCTGATCGATTCCAAGTCGAACTCCTTGCGGGTGAGGTTGAGGCGCTCAGAGATAGGCTGACGCTTCGGGACGCTACTGACTCCAATTGTATCGAAGGTCGGAGTGGGGGGGGTCGGAGGCGTCGCTACCTCCTCAGAAACAGTTTCCTTATTGCAATGGGGGGACGATGAAGTGGAGACTACACCGGCCTTAGTTTCAGTGACGATGTTGGTGATCCTATCCGAATTTGTATTGGTATTGTCGCTGTCAACAGCAACTTCCTCCACTTCCGCCTCAATAGGGGATGATTCTTGAGGTGTTTGCTCTGCCTTATTGCACGGACTACACATTGGCTTATACCCATATTGGCTCAGGAACATTTCTGGTCATAGAATGTTAGTAAGAGGGGATTTCATGTTTGTGAGGGAGGAAACTCCCCCAAATTTGGACCCTCTTGGCACTCACCCATGCTATGAAGCCTGCGAGCATTCTTCTCCTGAACGATCACAGCCAAGTCCGATAATTCGCGCTGCGCAAAGGAGGAAGAAGGATTCCCAACTACACTGCTCTCAATATCCCGAGCAGAATTCTGCAGAGACAGAATCTGAGAAAACAAAGGATCCGTAAAGAGCGAGAGAGAGTGGGTCGCCGGAGATGGCTTTGACGAGCACAGTCCGGCCACACTAGAGTCAATAGACGTGGAATAAGAGCTCAAAGCACTCTGGAGCGCGTTTATAGCTACAGAAGAAGACATTTTCCGAAAGTGGCCGTTGGTATTTTTCGCCGGTGTAAAGAAAAGAGACGATTCCGCGAAATAGTAGGTGGTATTCTTGGAGCGCTCTGATGTATGTTTGTGAATACCTCAGATCAGAAGAATTTAGCTAATAAAGTTCAAAAGGGGCAGTTATCTTTGTTTCCATAAAATTCGAGGCGAAAACGAAAAAACCCCCGAATATTAAAAAAACAACAATTTCTCCACTCAAGATTAATTTTTTTACGTCAAAACTCTTCGTGTCTGACTTATACGTTGTGCTAAGGGTCCCTAGACGCCCAATTAACTCTCAATTCACGCGATAACGTCTATAACTCCTCCTCCAAAACTGGATTCCTGCAGAGTAAAATGATCAAATTACTCATTTTTGCGATAGCGCTGCGTTCCGCGCCGCACTTCCGGCTCATGCGGGGTTCATTGATTAACCCAGAAACGCAGCCTCCTTCAAAATTGCCTCCAGTGATGAAAAGAAAATCTCTGCTTGATCTGCCTGCCGTCGAGGCATTTGCTCACTCGCAAAACCTGACAGAGCAGCACGTTGCGACTCTGTACAATATTTTTCTTCGAGAAAACAAAGGCGGATGCGGGCGCACACGACTTTCGACAAAAAATGTTCCAACAATAGACAAATTGACATCCATGTCATTTCCTCGTCATGCCGCTGATCAATTGCAGTCTGAATTTGTTGCAATGACAAGCTCGATAAAGAAGGTGGTCCGGTCTGAAAGTGGGGGCTTCCGGCTTCTGATATCGCTTCCCGGCGGCGAGGTCACCGAAACGGTGCTGATCAAGCATGTCCACAAAAATGGGAAGACCAGATTCACGGCTTGTCTGTCGTCTCAGGTGGGTTGCCGGCGTGGCTGCACTTTTTGTGCCACCGGAACGTTAGGTATGAGGCTCGACTTGGACCACAGTGTGATTTTGGAACAGTTCGCACAATGTGTGCGCGTTTTGGACAATGAAGGTTTAGACTCTTCTGCGCTAAAGAATGTTGTTTACATGGGCCAGGGGGAGCCACTGGACAACTATGCGAACGTCATCCACAGCATTCGGGGTCTCTCTCACCAAGCTCTATTCGCTATCTCGCCCTCAAAAATTACCCTTTCGACGGTTGCGCCTGAGCCTTCACTCATAAAGAGACTCGCAGAAGAAGCCCCAAAGGTCAACCTAGCTGTGTCTCTGCATGGCGCTACGCAAGAATTGAGGGAAAGAACAGTACCAAGCGCACGGGCGACAACGATTTCTGAGTTGGGCGAGGCCCTTGATTTTCACGCGAAAAAATCTAGTCGTGGATCGATGCTGGAGTACTTGCTAATTGATGACGTGAACGATAGCGAGGAAGCAGCATTGCAGCTAGTTGAGTTTTATAGGCGAAGAAACAAGAATCACCCTCCTTTCGTTAATCTAATACCGTACAATCCGACAGCTGCCGGTGATCGCTTTGGCTATACGACTCCTCTTGACGATAAAATCAACGCCTTTCGCGATATTCTTAAAGCTGAGGGAGTTCCTTCAAATGTAAGGTGGTCAAGTGCTGGGGGACGAGACGCTCTGGGAGCCTGCGGTCAGCTAAGCCTTGGGGAATAATGCTGGGGGACGAGACGCTCTGGGAGCCTGCGGTCAGCTAAGCCTTGGGGAATAATATTGTTGAGCTGCAAAAAAAAGATGAAAAAGGTAGAGGTTTTTTCCCATTAACATTTGATTTCAATACATTAATTATTGCGAAGAAGGAGTCTCTCTTTGCGTTGGGAGTTTTAGCCCCCGACTACGCTACAACGGAACCTGCGCGTAGTAAATCAGATCTCAATTCTGAAGAAGTTCCTGCCTCTCTCGCTTGCTTTCTCTCCTCGCTCGACATGTAGAGGAGTGCTGCTGACACGGCTAGAATAAGTGAAAGTACGAAATAAAGGCCAGCATTATCCAAGGTCTCCGACACACGGTAAGTTTTGTAATTTTCTCCCCGCACGAACTCGTGTCCACGATTGTTCCTTATTCTCAGTTGATATGCAAGTTCGTATCCCCCCACTTCGACATTATCAACCGCGAAAACGTTGAGGTCCAGCTTGCCGTATTTTCCTGCCTTCACATTTTGGGCGTGGAAACTGTTCACCTGCGAAAGTGTGTTATCATTGACGAGGGTCGATCCGTAATAAGCCCCGATGACGTGTTGGTTGTACGATCCCTGCCAAATTCCCTGAATTTCGTTCAAAGGGTAGTTTTGATTGTCCACCCTACGACGGCCATAGTCATCGCCATCGTCGTTGCTGTCATCATCGCCATCGTCGTTGCTGTCATCATCGCCATCGTCGTTGCTGTCATCGCCATCGTCGTTGCTGTCATCGCCACCGTCGCCATCATCTTGACCATTTGCATTCCAAATGGTGTAGTCAAAGAGATCAGTAAAGGGGCTCGAAAAAAAGTCCCCTTCGGTGCAAGGGGCATGCCCATTCGAAGCTGCTCCTGCGTCATCGCCGTAGTAGCCGCCATAATCGTCGAAATCACTTTCATCGTAACAATGGACGAGATAGTCCTCATAGTAGTTAGACTTGGCACAATCCTTGATTCCCCAGACGGTACGACCGGCCGAAACGGAAAGAATGTCATGGATCGTCTTGTCATACAGATAATCGCAGTCAAATACAGGGATACTGTAAGAGTCTAAAGATTCATTGATCAGTTCTTCGGTGTCATCTCCATCCAAATGGCTGAAAATAAGTAGAATCACCTCATCTTTATGGTGTTTGTTGAACCGCATAATAGATTTGATGGCTGAATCAAAATCCACCTCCTCAATCAACCAATCTCCGTGCTTGAACACCAAATCTCCCTCATGGTCCGTAGTCACTCGTAAATCAAGAGCACGTGCGCCGTACACCAGCTGAGAGTAGAAACTTCCCTGCTGGGTTTTGTAGTAGGCAGGAGTATAGTAGGCATCATCATCGTCAACATAATCAATATTGGGAAGAGTTATGTAGCCGCTGGCAGCGTCGTGCGACATAACAAATGATACAGACGAAATACTCAGTGAATAGTCCAGCTGCGGCAAGACATTCACCTTGCTCCCGTCAAGGACCATGGGGACTAGGAAGATTAGAAGGAGAGAATTCCTGAGTAAATCGCACATGTCCTCGGATGTTTTTGGATCCAATTTGGAGCTCACTCGATCTCGCTCGATCTATTATGGGCTAAATCAGCACGAATACCCCACAATGACAAGGAAATATTAAATTAAGCGGGATTCTCGCCCAACAAAAATAAGACCAAAAGTCCGAAAAAAAGAAAAAAACCGGCCCCGGACAAACAAATTCAGCTCTCCTCTGGGTCGACAATATATTAAAAAAGTATCCGCCAACCTACACGCAAAACAGCCAGCAGACCGTATCACAGAAAATCAAGGATATTTTACCTCCTCAACGAAAGGAACAAACGACGCCTCCGTTGACCATCGAATTCACGTCTTGATGCGTCCCAATGCACTTCGGCCCATTGCCCTCGCAACACTGCGACATCGGCTAATACCTCATTCTACAGGCTCACTCTCACATTCATACTCCATTTCCTCTTTCAGTCACCATTCTGATAGTTGTCAGTGTTCATCTTGCAGATGTGGTACCACCATCAACGGGAGGACTTTTGTATCTTTGACCAGGGTGAGGTGTGGGACAAAGAAGTTGGAAGAAGCAGAAGAAAAGTCTGCAGACAAGGATTCTGGCGATGTGCAAGCAGAAAGCGATACATCCCCGGAAGAACAGCCCAAAGAGAAGGATGAGACTGAGCCTTCTCTAAAATTCGACACATCAAAATTCACCAACCCTGAAAACATACGTAAGTCTGCCGTTAAATTTTACGATGGGGTGCTTGGTGCATGGGAAGATCTGACCACAGAAAAAAAGCACGTGGTCAATAAGCGGATTCGCGATCCAGTCGCCAACGAGGGCATGACAGATTCTGATGGGGAATGGAAGGGGCCATCGGCAGTCATGGTGGTTGATCCAGATGAGTCAGCCTACGAGAAGATGAAGAAGCGCATGTCGGAGGCACCCATCATTCAGAGTATTCTGGGTGCATCGAAGACGGCATTCAAAGTATCCGGGGCCAAGAAGGGCGTAGAGAAGATCGGTGATGTCGCAGAGGATGCCAGGGAGATTTGGGAGACTTCTCAGAATCCGTGGATCTACAGGATCAGCTCTGTATGGGACACGATGACCGCCGAATCGGACAATGCCATCGCGACGAGAGAGCTGCAGCGATTGGACCCTACTTTCAACCTCGAGGAGTGGAAGGAGAACGTCGAGGAGGGGGCGTTACCTGAAGTGATTAAACTCTTGCTTGAGGGGAATCTGAAAGAACTCAAGCCGTGGCTAGGGGAAGCAGTGTACAACAAGTTTGCCGAGGAGATTCGTCTGCGGAAGAGCGAGGGCCTGGTGCTGGACACGAACGTTCTTGGAATCGAAAATGGTGAAATTATCAAGATCCAGGTAAGCGGCCTTTTTTTTTACAAGTAGCGCTCTCTTTCCTCTGGCTTGTGCGTGAAGTGAATGTTTGCAATGATGAATACAGAGATAAAAAATCCTCAGAGCCTCACAGGTTGTTTTGTCACGCCTTGGCAAATGTTGAGCTATAACTTCTGTTGCCTTCCTACTGAGCAAACAAAAATATCGAGTTTTCGGACACGATTTTGGACATTTCGGCTCCAATTCCCACGGCAAAACACCAAAAAAGCTAACCAACACGAACGCAGGCTGACGAGGTGAACAAGGGCTCTCCAATTATATTGGTCCATTTCATGTGCCAGCAAATCAATTGTGTTCGGGATAAGGAGGGCGAGGTTGTAGAGGGGGCGGTAGATGATATCAGGGGCAACTTTTACGTTGCAGCCTTCCAGAGAGAGTTTGACGACATGGACGGGGTGTTAAAATGGCGCATCGTGGATTTTATGCTAAATGGCAGCCAGCCATATGTGTAAGCTGGAAATAGCAATGCCATTAAAAAAAAGTTACGTAGGCGGCAAATATTTACAGCGCTATTTATTTTGTCACAGATATTACAGTTTTCGAGGGTGGGGAAGGGAACTCAGGGGGTTGTTGGTTGGTTCATCGCACCCTCGCATTCTCTCCTCACTTCACGCTATTATAGGGCTCTGTCGATCCCATCGATCTTTTAGATTTCATTGCGCTTATATGCTCGCTGTCGACAGGCACAAAAGCCTTCAGAGACGCGAATTTTTTCTGGTCCCATGCATGACCATGGCACACACAACGGAGCTCCCCATTCCAAGCAATGGCCAGACCCTGAAACATAATCTTGAGAAATTTGTCAAGATTCTCGCTAGTTTCACCCTCGTACATGTTGTTGAGGATCTTCATTTGATCCGTGCTGAACTTGTCGGCGAGACGAGCGAGTGCCTCATAAAAGTCGACCAAGGTAATTGTAACCTCCTTATCCCTGCGGCCAATTTCGTCGGAAACTACCATCCTGGCCTGCAAGAAGGCGCTCTTTGCATCCAAACGATTGATACCGTGTGTGTACATTCCGCTGCGTAAATTTCAAAATAGAGGAAAAAGGCAAGTCCCCAAGTTAGCTGGCCAGTCAATATGAAAAAATAGCACATCGCTTGAGCACCGGCGCTAGCTACTATCGTGAAACTCATCCTCTTCTCACTCACCTGTCGCTAAGTAATCTCTCGAAATCGTCTAGCCCGAAATACTCAATATTAAGGTCTGGCTTCTTCGTTCGCATCTTGTGGTCGCTGACAGGATAAACCACAAAGACTCCACCGAGCAACTTCTTGTACTTCTCCAGAACGTTGGTTACCTCCTGCGTGTACAGACGTTCCTTTCGATACTCGTCATCATCTACCGTCGCTTCGGGAGGAAGATTCTCATCCATCTTTTCGAACAGCTTCATAACACAGCCTTTAACCGTGGTTAGATCGACATATTCGTCGTTGTCGTCTTTCCCCTTGTCATCAGCCTCGGCCTCGACCTCGGCCTCGGCCTCGGCATCAGTGGCGGTGCCATCCTTTTCATCCTGCATATAGAGGGCAACTGAGACCCTAATTAACGTCTCGACCCATTCTCCTTTCATCAAGCAGCTGCTGAAATTGAATTTCTCGTTCTTGGCTGCTTCTCGATCTTCCTCCAAATTAACTGTCAAGAAAATTCTTACGAGCTCCTGAAATTGTCTGTCGTCCTCCCTCGCCCCGTGGTCTTGTAAATCCTTCAAGAACTTATGGTAGCTGTTTTCGTGCACGCAAGTGCTTCCGGTCCCGTAGCCGCTCATTCCACTTGCTTTCATTGCATAATATTGGTAAGACTGCTGGAATAGGACACAGTTCTTCTTCATTACAGCCTTGATCTCCGCCTTAACATCCTCCATTGTTTTCTTCTTCTTCTTCAAGCCACTGTCAAAAATTTTAAGGAACTTGTCGAAGCGTTTTGTCTCCGTACCCCGCTTCCAATCATACTCCATTTCCTTTCGACGAATTTTACGAGAATTGTAAAAATCTTTACTCTCGCATTCGTGCTTGCGCGGCTCAAAGATTGTCCCGTTCAAGTCGAATTCCACAGATTCTTCAAGGCTCGCGACATCCCCCCCAGCCATCTCGCGGACGTAAAAAGGGAAATCGCGGGTGCTCAAATGCCCCATCATTTGGCAACTCTACAAGGAGCGGAACGGGAAATTTGTGAGAAGAAGAAAGGCGAAAAAAATATACACTGCAAAGAGACGCCATCGCGCCAGCGCGTCGCGTCGCGTCGCGTCGCTCGCAGCTTTCTATATGCAAGTTCGACCGCTACCCTACCCTTCACCGCCCTCAACTCGCTAGCTAGCTCCGTCCGCCTTGAACGCGCTCACCTTTCCAGGGCACCCTTGATGTCCGTGGGCGAAAATGCAGGCCTCTTTGCAAAGAGGAATCATGTGTTTGCCAAGAGAAGGACACCTGTTGTCATCTCCTTTGACATAGGGAGGGACAATGGTTTTCGCTGTCGGTTTCAAGCTTTCGCAAGGACTGGGTATGCTTGCACCGGTAATGTGCAACAAAGAAGAAGGAGTGGGAGGGTTGGGGTAAGCTCCTGGGTGCTCGGTGGGGAACAACGGGACAAAAAAGGTGCCCGAGGCGACACTTCCAGTTGGGCAGTCATAGTATATGTAGGACTTTCCGTCCAGAGAGTCCAAGAATTTGTGGCTATCTGCGCTCACCACGCTTCCTGGGACATGCTGCCACCTCCAAAGAGTAACAGGGACGTCAGATTTTACGTGATTGTGTTGCTTGAAACGGCCGAATTGGTCGATGGCAGTTTTGAAAGTAACCCGCGAGTACTTCCTGGAAGGGTCTAGAACCACCGTTTCGTTCATTGTCACAGAGGATTTCTTCTCATCTTTCCCCTTCTCCATAACTTGCATGATAATGGGTGGCTCCCACGGGTTCGCTTGTTTTGGGATGTCGACCGTATGCACTGCCCCAATGGCGATCTGCTTACTGTTAAAGCTGCTGCCGTCGGAAAAATTGGTTGTCTGTAAGTGCGCATAGGGAGAAGGAGCGGTGCTAGGGCGGACGCTGCCGTCCATGATGTTGCTTTTGGCAGACTTAAACATGAGGTTTTGCATGCTGCTGACGACATTCGCAGATATACGTCGCTGTTCGTGGAACGCCTCCCCCTGCACCAGACACCAAAAGAAGACGTGCAGAGCCAAACAAGGTGTTAGTAAGAGGAGGACGGGGTTGAGCGCAGAAATGAACGTCGATTTCTCACGCGGGGGAACTGATTAACTACTACTCGTTTTCGTTCCGTTCGGTGAACAATTTTTTTACCTACCTCCTCCAGCACACTTTCGTCTTGACTGCCTGCAACGATCGAGGGTAGCTCAATTGACTCTGCAGCGCTGCTCTTGTCATCAATAGGATCAAGGGCTATTCTACTTGCGTTGTCATAAGCTTTACCCGTCGCCTTCGCACTCACTGTAGTCATATCAGCACCACCCCCACCCTCCCCCTCATAGGTGCTGATGCTGGCATCGTCGTTGTCGATGCTGAGAATCTCCGCAACGCTACCATTCTCCTGGCGCGACTCGCAGTAACTGAATGCGTTATCTTCATCAACGATAGAATCTTGGCCCGTGTGCGGATTTTGGCTAATCGGCATGTTTTTCTTCTTCAGCATATTTGACACAAAATAATGATTGAACCATGCTGGGCACAAGCTCTTCTTCAAATACTTGTGCATATCGGCCTTTTTGTCGATTTCTTCGTTTTTGTACTGCAGCGAGGAGAAAGGAGAAAGAGCTTTTCTTGTTAACTCATCCGCTGGGGTTTTAGATGGTCGGATGTGCTGAATTGCAATTCTTACCTGGCTAGTGACGGAGGGTTGGGACAATGAGTTGGAACAATGCGACTTCTGTGGGCTACTACTCCTACTCCTCACGAGTTTCAGCTGAGCCTTATAAAGTCGTAAACTAATTCGGCCGTCCACAGATTTACCAAGGTTGGAGAGAATCTTGCAGCTAAGAATCGCCAGCTCATCGTCAAAGTAAGCCCGGTCGTGGAAAGGAGGGGAGGGTGGGTCAGCTCCCGCCGCACGAGCGCGAGTCTGCTCGAACTCATACTGTTTGGCGATTTCCAAATCAAACTCATGTTCGTTCTCGAAAGCAAAGGTTACCAGGAAATTCGTGAATAATTGTGTGATGATCAAGAGAAATTCTTTGTCAGTCGAGAGGTTCAGTAGCAGCTTGAGGCATATTCTGACATTCGCGTAGCTTTCCTGCCATTCCACGTCACGCTTGCTCTCGTCATTACGGTGGTGGTATTTGAAGTATGTGATACGTTGGACGCCATCGTCGCTGCGCCGAGCGCCAATTACGAGGAGGAGGCGAAAATAATGAATGGGTGGGTGGGGTGGGGTGGGGTGGGGTGGGG
>Ga0209600_1002662_pt1 | contig 10143 bp, 7 predicted proteins | sample COGITO_mtgs_1104_FD_185518 | JGI IMG/M metagenome (GOLD analysis project Ga0209600, IMG submission 185518) | Pelagic marine microbial communities from North Sea - COGITO_mtgs_110421 (SPAdes) (version 2) | ecosystem: Environmental > Aquatic > Marine > Epipelagic ... | reverse complement strand
AACTACATCTGTTGTTGGTGACGCAAACACCGGCCAGTTGGGTAACACAATTACAGTTTACCCTACGACAATAACAAATAACGGAAGTGTAACAGCTGAATATATTAGATACCCTTTATCACCTAAATGGACATACCAAACATTAAGTTCTGGTGAACCATTATTTGACATTAACCAAGCAGATTATCAAGATTTTGAATTACCTTCTTCAGACGAGCCTGGTATTGTAGCTAAAATATGTCAGTATATAGGTATAGAGATTAGAGAAGGAGATGTTTATCAGTTTGGTAAACAAGAAGAAGTACAAAATAACCAAATACAAACGTAAGATATGGCTTATATAAATGACTACGCATATTACGCAAATTCAGGAGCAATACCTCAAGATAAAAATTGGGGATCATACCAATACGTTTCATTAAATGATATTGTAAATAATTTTATGTTAATGTATCAAGGTAATCATGAATAATTTAAATAGATACCAAGTTTTATTTCACGCTAAAAGAGGAATTCAAGAATTGAATTATGATGCCATGAAAGAAGTGAAAGTATTACAAATGGATTTAGATGATAACTTGAGATTTATATTACCCTCTGACTATGTAAACTGGGTAAGAATATCACAATATTTAAATGGCGTATTATATCCTTTAACAGAAAACATACAAACAGGATGGGCATCAACATACTTACAAGACAATAATGCTAAGATTATATATGATCAAGATGGTAATGTATTAAAGCCACAGTTTTCACAACTAGACATGTCTTTTACTAGCGGAGCTAAAACCATTTATTTAAATGAAAGTAGCGCATATAACAATCAATCAGGATGGAATGTAGATGGCTGTTGGTATTTTGACTTTGGAATAGGAGCAAGATTTGGTTTAAACACCGAAACAGCTAACGCAAATCCAACGTTTAGTATAGACAAACAAAGAGGAGTTATTAATTTTAGCTCTATAGGTAACGGAGCTTCAGTTGTTGTAGAGTATGTTTCAGATGGTATGGAGAATGGTGAAGACGGAAGCATCAGCGTTAATAAATTGTTTGAAGAATATTTATATGCTTATGTAAAATATTCTCTTTTAAATGGTAGATTAGGGGTACAAGAATATATTGTAAATAGAGCAAGGAAAGATAAGTCATCGTTGTTAAGAAATGCAAAAATTAGATTAAGTAATATTCACCCTGGTCGCCTTTTAATGAGTTTGAGAGGCCAGGATAAATGGTTAAAGTAAGATGCCGATAGTAAATACAAATTTTGTTGCGGGTAAAATGAATAAGAGCGTTGATGAACGTCTTGTTCCTCCAGGCCAATATGTTAATGCAATTAACGTAAGATTAGGATCTACAGAAACCACTGAGATAGGTGCTTTAGAAAATTCAAAAGGTAACACGCAGTTAACTACATTAGCTTATGGCGGTCAAAACTTATCTAATTCAGCAATATGTATTGGAGCTTATCAAGATGGATCAAAAGAAACTATATATTGGTTTATTCATGACGCAAACAATCCTGTTGTAGGCGGTAAGTTAGATTTAATTGTTTCTTTTAATGTACAATCACAAGCTATAACATATCATGTTATTAGTAAACAAGTATTAAAGTTTGATCCTAAGTTTTTAATTACTGGAGTAAACAAAATAGAAGATTTACTTTTTTGGACAGACGACAAAAATCCTCCTAGAAAAATAAATGTAACTCAAAACTATCCAGATCCGGCAGGGATAAATGATGGTATTAAAGAAACTGACATTAGTGTTATTTTAAAACCACCAGGGTTTGATTCTTTAGACACATTGCCTGCGCCAAGCGTAGAGTTTTTAAACGTTCCTGGAGAAGAAAATTATTTAGAAACTAGATTCATAACTTTTGCTTATAGATATAGGTATGTAAACAATGAATATAGCGCAACGTCGTTGTTTTCTACAGCAGCTTTTCAACCAGGGCCTTTTGATTTTGATGTAAACAATTTTAATAATGCTTCAATGAAAAATATATATAACTCTATTGAGGTACAGTTTGAAACTGGATCAGATAAAGTTATTGAGGTTGATTTATTATTTAAACCAAGTAATAGTAATTCTATTTATGTTATAGAAAGGTTTAAGAAATCTGACTATGGATGGGCTAATAATTCAAAACAAACATATACTTTTACAAACAGTAAAATATATACTGTAATAGGAAGTGATGAGTTATTAAGATTATATGATAATGTTCCTAAAGTTGCACAAGCTCAAACAATACAAGGTAATAGGTTAATTTATGGTAACTATACTGATGGGTATGATATAATAAATGCAGCTGGACAAGATATACCTATTAACTTTACAACATCATTATTTACTAACGATATATTATTTGACGACTTGCCAGAGGCAACAATGTCGACAGGAGCTGTATATACTATAAATCCTAACACAAACACAACTGTACAAAATTCTAAAATTAGTTTTGATTTAAGTGATTTTGCTAATAGACTAGTCAAAGGATCTTCATTAGCTTTTACAGTATTTATACAACATTCTCAATTAAATGGAGATACCGGTGATGCGTGTTATGACTCAGCATTTGAAAACACTCCGTTTGAATTATCTGTAATATTTCCAGTAAATAGAGATTATACTTCAGTGTATGAAATGGTAAATTCACTAGAATTTGCTGAACGTATTGGTACGGTTTTGAATACTAATTTTCAACCTCTAGCAACATCGACTCAAGGTAATTCGTTAACAGACTTATTTAACACTGTTACAATAGTGCCTACTAATTGTGTATTTACTAAATCAAACAGTAGTATAGATTCTCAAACACAACAAGGTTTTAGAATAGGATCTACAGTAGGATCAAATGTATTTTCCTTACAGGTGTTGGCTATGAAGTATAATTCAGGCACGACTGATGTGTATGAATATTTTTATTTTACAAGAGGTCAGGGAACTTTTACTTCTAGTCAAGACACATCATCTTTGCATAGTAATAGAGATTATGAAACAGGAATTGTATATATGGACGATTATGGTAGGGCTTCTACAGTATTAGTGTCGGAGTTTAATACAACTTTTGTTCCAGCTTCTGCTTCTGTTGATCAAAATAAAATAAAAGTTAATGTAGAGAATTATCCACCTGCATGGGCTACAAAATATAAGTTTGTTTTAAAACCAAGTGAAGGAGGATATGAGACAATATACTCTAGTTTTTATTATCAGAGCCAAACAACAAGAGTTATATACTTTAAGCTAGAAGGTGATAATCAAAACAAAGTACAAAAAGGTGATATATTAATTGTTAAGACTGACGCAAGCGGGCCTTTAAATAGAGAGGTTACATGTCAAGTGTTAGATGTTAGCGCTGAATCATCAAATTTTTTAGAAGTTGAAGGTGAAGCACCTACTGATTCTAATCAGCTAGCAGGGCTTTATATGCAAATTAGAGCTCAAAACTTTAGTATTAATTTAGACTCGAACGCTGTTGTTGATGCGGGTGAAAAAACTGCTTCAGGTACTAACAGATCTTATTGTACTCCTTATTTACAGTATCCAGCTTTTACTACTGACTCTAATAGTGTTACTGATAACTATACAATACCAGCACAGTCTAGTGTAAAAATAAAATGGAGAATAGGAAGGCATGATGCAAGCGGTTGTCCTGGTATAGATTATATATGGGAAAACACTTATGTTGCTTCACAAGATTATGATGATTTACACGCTTGGTTTCAAGGAGATTTTATAAACCCAGCAGCAGGGGATGTTATTGACGATGGGGATGGAAGATTACAAAATCCTGTTTTCATTAATACAATCGCTACTAGTCCTGGAGCTGTGCAATGTCCGGCGCCATGGACTCCTAGTTTCCAGTTTTGGCAAGCAATCCCAGGCGACGCAGCTTCTCCATTATATTTAGCTTGTAGAAGTGGTGTAATTGCGTGTGCTAACGGAAGTAAAACTTGGTTTATGGAAGCTGAGATAGTAGTTACTAGAGCTAATAATTTAATTGTTTGGGAAACAAAACCTGCTGATGCTGATCCTAATTTATTTTATGATTCATCTGAATCTTATGACGTTATAGGTGGTTATCACATGGGTGGTAATGGTGATGGAGACCAAGCTCAAACTGCAACGCAAGACGCTATTGTAACGCTACCGTTTTTTAATTGTTACACTTTTGGAAACGGAGTAGAAAGTTATAAAATATTAGATGCATTAGATGGTCAAGCTGTAAACTTAGGAGAAAGAGTTTTAGCGGTGTCAAAAGAAGATTTTAAAGAAGCAGATAGATTTGCTGAATTAACATACAGTGGTATTTATAGTAGTAATTCTAATTTAAATAACTTAAATGAGTTTAATTTAGGGTTGGTTAATTATAAAGATTTAGAAACTAGCTTTGGCCCTATAATGAAACTGCATTCAAGAGAAACAGATATTCTTGTATTGCAAGAAGATAAGATTAGTTATGTGTTAACTGGAAAAAATCTTATTAGTGATTCAACAGGTGGTGGTGTAATTGCTTCAGTACCTCAAGTTTTAGGAACACAAATAGCTAGAATAGAAGAGTACGGTATTAGTTATAATCCAGAAAGTTTTAGTTCTTGGGGTTATGACATGTATTTTACCGACACTAAAAGAACTGCTGTAATAAAATTAAAAGGTACATCAGCTAATAATGATGCGTTAGAAGTTATATCTGACACTGGAATGAGATCATGGTTTAGAGATCAATTTAATGTTCAGTTAAATACTCAAAAACTAGGAGCTTATGATCCTTACATGGACGAATATGTATTAAGCACAAACGGAGACACGGTACCATTACCTCCGGTAATATTGCCTTGTGGAACACAAAAATCATTAGTAAACTCTACAAGCGCTCAAGAATATACAGTAGAAATAGGGAATGTAATTGGTAACGTAGTGTTTGATTATACTATTGCGTCAGGAACTATGAGTGTAAGTATGGTTTGGGATGGCACTCAAGTAGCTTCAGTAACTGATGCTACAACTAGTGGAAGTTTAAATTTTAATAAAACTAAAAATAATCCAACAACTGTTTTAGTTACAGTTACACCAAATCCATCAGCCGACTATGATATAACATGTAACTGTCCTACAGAAACTTCTTTAGTAGTGGTTCAGGTAGGTATAAGTTCAAGCGAAGATGTTGGTAAGTTTATTCATAACGAATTTAAATGGGACGACGCAAACATTTCAAGTCCAGTAGCATCAAACATGATGACTTTTGGATCAGACGTTCAAATAGCTTCACAATATTTTATACAATCAGGAACAAGATCAATAGGTGTATACCCATACTCAGGATCTAACGTAACGGTAAGGTCAAATAAAATTAATTTTGATGACTATACATGGGTTGTAAATAATGATAATTTCGCATGGCTGTCGTCAAACACTTTATACGATAATAACAGTACCGATATAAATGCGTTATTGGCGGCTGCAACTACAGTGCCAAACTCAGCTGTAAACAGTCCTTCAAGTGGATTGTATCAAGCAACAATATCTTCAATCAATTTACCTGTTGGAAACCAATACTTATATTTAATATACGATTACAGAACAACAAACTCTGCTTCGTTCTGTTATGATGCTAGTGTAGTTGGTGATGCGTGTTGTGGTTGTGGAGATTTCTGTACACCATATTTATCAAGCACAGTACAAGCTTCTATAGCTATAGCGTGTGTACAGCCTGCAAGTCAAACATATTATCATGATGGTGTGAATGTATTACCTTCAATTGGAGATACTGTTTATTCTTCTTCAACATGCGATGACAGTGCATCAAGCACAAGATTACAATCTGGATACTATGAAGTGGGAAGTAATAATGAGTGGATACAAGTTAGTAGTAGCGGAGTGGTTGTGAGTAATGGAAGTTGTGCGATCAAAGCATTTAATTCTAGTGTAAATGATCCGCAAATATCAACTATCTGTACACAGTCAATAGATCAAACATACTATCATACTGGAGCAAATGCAGCGCCTCAAGCTGGAGACTTCTGTTATTCAGATCAAGGACAAACTAAGTTGACTAACGGATACTACAGAATATCTTCAACAGAATTTATTAACTTAAACTTAGGTACTGGACAAGTATATGCGGTAGTAACATGCCCTACGGTAACTTACTATCCGTTCAACACTAAGCAACAAGCAAACCCTCAAACAGCGTGTATGTATTCTGGAGTTTTAGACGAAGTATATTATACTACATCAGGAACAGGGCCAAGTGACGGTGCTGGAACTACTATATATAGTGATAACACAGGAACTGTTGCTACAGGTATAGTGTTATTATATAGCGTAGGAACTAATGGAGCTGCTAACGTATGGTTTGGAACTGACGGCTCAGGAGATATAGACGGAAATGGATTACAAAATTGTTAAATAGATTATGGCAACAAGAGCAACATATTACTTTGATGGATTAAGTTTTGCAAATGCAATTTCTTTATACACTGATCAAGCGCTAAACACTTTAGCTGCTGACGGTTATTATTCTTTAGGTACTATTGCTCGTAGACAAGTAAATGGTATTCTTCAAGCAGCTGCAAATTGTCCAACCTGTGGAGACGCATTGTCGTTATGTTACGACTCTACTTCAGCATCTGAAGTATGCTGTGTTGGTTGCGGCACAACACTCACTGCTTTTACTGCAACAATAGGAGGAACTTTTAACGGAATATGTGGAGACACTAATTATACAGAAACATATTATCATAACGGATCTGGAACTATACCAGCCGCTGGCGAACTAGTCTACTCTGATGCTAATGGTGTAAACCCTTTAGCTAATGATTATTATCATACTAATGCGTCTGGAACAAGTACATTTTTTAGAATTACAAACAATACAGGGTTTGTAGCGTTACTTGAACCTTGCGTAACTCCTTAATCCACCTTAAGGATATTATATTTTTTTTTTGTAAATTTACAAGAATAAAATTATTACTTTATGCCAACGCAAGGAACCTATTTTTTAAACGATACAGTTTGGGCTTCAGGAAATGCCAATACTGCTACAAATATATATACAGAAGCAACATTAACAACAGCTGCTCCTAACGGATGGTATAAGGATAATAACAATGTTTATAGAGAAGTGACTGGAGGTAATGGTACGCTAGGAACTTCAGCTGCATGTACTACATGTGGAGTTGTCTTGACTTTAGGTTACGGAGCTTCAGCATTCGCAGCATGTTGTTCTGGAACTACTTCATCATTTTATGTAGAAACTTCTTTTACAGCAACAACAAGTATTTATACAAACCCATTATTGAGTAGTTTTGCAGCTAATCAATTTTATTCATATTCTTCTCAAAGCAGAGAAAAAACAAGTAACGCAACCGATGGTTCAGGATTAAGCACAGCAGTATCATGTGCTACATGTTTCCCAGCAGTAGGGTTAACATTTGGTAGTACAGCAGCAATAGGATGTTGTACAGGTGTGTCAGGTACATATTACATGAACCAAACAACTTTTGCAGCTTCAACAATATTATATAGCACTGCTGACGGAACTACAGTAGCAAGTAATGGATTCTATTCATTTAACCCTGGTAACGGAGGAGCTATTGTTTATAGAGAAGTAACAGGAGGAACAGGAACTTTAGGAACACAAACTACATGTTCAGATTGTGCAACTTCAATTAGCTTATGTGTAGGAACAAGTGCAGATGATGTATGTTGTACTGGATGTTCAAGTTTAACATCGTTTACAGCTACAATAGGTGGTAACTTCCTTGGAGTATGTGCATTAACGCCAGGAACAACTTACTATCATAATGGAAGCGGAACTTATCCAGCAGCAGGTGACACAATGTTTACAAACTCAGCAGGTACAGCAGTAGCTGATCCAAAACATTATCACTACGACGATGGTGGAACTGATAAAAAGATTCATATTACTGGAACAGACGGGTATGTAGCGGGAATAAGCAATTGTGCCCCATAAATAAAATAAAATAAATGCCCACGCAAGGAACCTACTTTTTAAATACAACTTCCTTTGCAACCGCTACAGCCATATATACAAATGCGGCATTGACAACAGCGGCTCCAAACGGTTGGTACAAAACGTCTAGCAATACATTTAGACAACAAACGGGTGCGCCTAGCACACCTGTTTTAAGTACAACATATACTTGTGAGTGTACAACATTCAGTTCTTCTACGGTAGAAACAAGCGAGTCAGCTGCATGTGGAGCAACAATAAATCAAACATATTACCATACAGGCTCAGGAAGTACGCCTGTTGCAACTAACGTATGTTATTCAGATCCTGGACAAAATGTTTTAGGGAATGGATATTATAAGCTAACTTCAACTACGTTTATGCAAATAACAGGTGGTTCAGGTGTTGTTGCTAGTGTTGGTACAATTTCAGTAGGAATAGCGTTTACATCTAGTTCAGTTCAAGCCACTTCTACTAATGCGTGTTCTGCAACTATAAATCAAACTTATTACCATAACGGATCTTCCGGTCAACCCCCGGTTGCAACAGATGTATGTTATAGTGATTTATGTAAAACAACAGTTTTAGGTAATGGTTTTTATAAAATTGCTACAACTGGAAGTGGGATTTATATGCAAATAACAGGCGGTTCAGGTGTAGTTGCGTCAGTAACTAATTGCCCAGCATCATTAACATCATATAGCTCGTCGACTATGAGTAACTTTAACGGAGTATGTCCGTTCGACGGATCTAATCCTCCTGCAAATCAAACTTACTACCATGATGGAAGCGGTACATTACCTGCAACAGGTGATACTTGTTACAGTAATTCTGGTGGAACAACCACTCTAGTTGGTGGTTATTATTATTTAACTGGAACTGGAAGTAATAACAGAGAATATATTGAAGTAAACAGCAGTGGTGTTGTGAATTTTGGTTATCCTCAACTATGTTAAATAAAAAGATATGGCGATAGAAACATTACAAACATTATCATATAGTGACGGCAGCAAAGGCTGGCCATCGTTCTATACTTTCTATCCAGATTTTATGATTGGCATGAATAGTTACTTCTATTCTTTTAAAGGAGGTAATTTATATCAACACAATACTAACTCTTTGCGTAATAACTATTATGGCATTCAAGGAACATCATCTATTACTAGTGTGTTTAATCCTAAGCCAACATTAGATATAAAATTATTTAAAACATTATCTCTAGAAAGTGATGACAGCTGGACTGTCACTGATTTAAACACAGATTTAAACAGCGGATCTATGGCAAGCGCATACTTTGAAAAGAAAGAGGGAGAATGGTTTACATATATTAGAAGCAAGGCTGACACTGTAAACTGGAACTTCAGATCTGCAAATGGATTAGGTTCTGCAACAGCAGTTGCTGGCCCTGCAAACGCTACAGTTATAACATTCACAGAACCTTTAGGAAGTATATTAAGTATAGGTGACGCTATCTATGCAAAAACCACACCAGAGTTAGTGGGGTATGTTACGTCAATGACGGCCACTACAATAACCGTAGATGCATCCGCAGCTGGAGCGTATATCCCTGTACAAGGAAATTTTATAATGTCTTATAAAAATAGCGTTGCAGAATCGCATGGTGTTCTAGGTTATTACATGGAATTTACTTTAACAAACAGCAACACCAGCCCGGTTGAACTCTTCTCTGTGGGTAGTGACATCATGAAAAGTTATCCTTAGAATTTAGTATCTTTGTTAACTAATGAACTTAATTAATAGTTTAAAAAAAGTAGTGAGAAAAATTTTTACTGAAAAAGATTCTCCAGAACTTTTATTAAATTATGTTCATACGAATAGAGGTTTGTTGTGGGAAAATATTGAAACGTTTAGAAACCAATTAAGTCAAGTAGAAGGAGCAGTAGAACACAGTACAGATGCAATGGATGAAGTGTTCCCTGTAAAGCATGATTTAAAAGATGGTTTATATACTCGAGAAATATTTATGCCTAAAGGTTCTTTGGTAGTGAGTTTTATACATAAACAAAATCATCCTTCTTTTTTTTTAGAAGGTGAGATGTCAATCTTAACGGATGCAGGAGAGATTAAAAAAATTAAAGCTCCTATGAAGGTGATGACGGAGATTGGAACGCAAAGAGTTGCGTATATGCATGAAGATTGTA
>Ga0209600_1002658_pt1 | contig 10152 bp, 18 predicted proteins | sample COGITO_mtgs_1104_FD_185518 | JGI IMG/M metagenome (GOLD analysis project Ga0209600, IMG submission 185518) | Pelagic marine microbial communities from North Sea - COGITO_mtgs_110421 (SPAdes) (version 2) | ecosystem: Environmental > Aquatic > Marine > Epipelagic ... | reverse complement strand
GATTTATTTTTTCCTGTCATTTGCAACAAACTTTATCTTCCTATTTAAAGCATATTGCATGTGTGTGTCAAGTTTCTTGCGAACGAACACCGCCTTGTCCGCCAACGTCTTGGCCCTGTCGGCATCCTCTGGCGACAGTTGATCGCTCCTGAACGACTCCAGTGCGTGTTTTCGTATGAATTCAACATCCGTGTCTGTGACGTAGACCGTGGCCTTGGGTGCTATCTGTATAAACATGTATTGGAAATTTTAGCCTGGCATCTTCATCAGGATCACTACCACTGTTGATAGTAAACCTGCGACCACTGTGCCCGCCGTTGCTATGATTGTCTTTGTCTGTGACTTGTGACCTGCTGTCATCTCTTCGTTCATTCTGCCTAGACGAACTTCTATGGCACTCAATCTGTCGTGTAAGCCTTTGTATCTCTCTGAACACAGGTCCACGTGTGCTTCTAGGTTCTGTTTCTCTAATTCTGTTGTACTCATATATCTTTTTAAATCTCTTTTGAGGGTTCGTACCTCCGTTAATAGAGCCTGTAAATGAGCCTGTCGCATTGCCTAGTTGTGCCTTTTAAGTTTTTGTTTGTGCCTAATCTATGCTGTTATTTATCGATGGGACCGGCGTATGAAAAGTAGGTGTTTATGACCCCGCCCGCCAGTGCACCGATGATCTTCTGTCTGTCCGTGCCCTGCATTTCTTTAGTGACGAAAGTGTGTATGGGCAGGTGTGCTGTGTTGGTGCAGTTGGCCACGATGGGCACTAGATTGAAGTCCTCCGCCAGGTTCTCCGTTGGGTCTGTGACGTCTCCGTAAACTCCTGACTGTTCCGTGAAGAACTGGAAGTGCCATGTGGAGTGTGCACCTTCGTAGTAAGACCCGAATGCATGATTTCCTAGGTCTGGAAGTTCTACCCTCTGCGGTGGCTGTTCCCACGTGATGTTACCCCTCATCTGTAGCAGTTGCAACATTGTTGAGAAGTTTGAATTCTGGTCACGTGCTATTGATAGTGTGTGCTTGTCTTGTATGTCATGTCCCGCATCTGTGGTGAACGGGAACTGTTGTTTGAGGTTACCGTTGTTGGTGATGTCCACCAGTGTGTGTAGCCTGTACTCGTGCATCAGTCTTGATACTCTACCTTCTCCCAGTACTGCCAGTCAGGTGCCAAATACTCGTCTAGTTGTTTCTGCCTGTCTGGATTCTCCCTCAACCAGGCTTTGAGTTCTCTGACTCCCTTGTCCTCGAGGCTCTTTATATCTGGTTTGCTGTGTCGCAGTGCCTTCTCGTGTGGAATGTTGCCATAGCAAAGTAGTCCATGTGTCTTGGCAAAGTTGATCATCCTGTCATTGAGTCCCGCGTCACACTTGATAAGGTGTTGCGGTTTGATATCTTGCATGATGTCATGATACCTCAGTGTGCCTCTTCCGAAGTGTGGCCACTGTTCCATTATCTTGTCGTTGACCCACCAGCCGTACCATGGCATGAAATAGAACATGTCCTTGATGCCTGACCACCAACGTTCTTCCGGATGACGTATCAGCGTGAAGATCTCACTCTGGTCCTCGTACCGGTCGAAGGGTGGTTGCTGTAATATTATCTCCGGGTTGTAATCCCTCCATAACCATCTCTTGATGTTCCTGCCCGCACAGAGGTCATGGGACAAATATCGCATACGTTTGAGGTTTGTGAATGCCTTGGGCATGTGTTCATCCTTGGGCATGGCGTAGATCCTTGGGGTCTTGTCTCGCAGTTTGGAATCTGCACTCAATATTATCTTTATCGCTTCTTGTAAATGTGTTGGCATGTGATTATTTACTCGTAAAAAAAGGGCGAACCTAAAAATAGATCCGCCCTTTGGTAATTGTGTATCAGTCTAATTGAATTAGAATGATGCCGCTGTAGCCGCCACAACAGTCGCCGCGTTCAAGTTAACTGGACCTGCACCAACTGAAGTTAAAAGTCTTAACTCAGTTTGTAGGTACGCCGCTAACGTCTCGCTGTTTGAACCATCGTACGTGTCAGTTCCGAACTCACCTTCCCAGATGATGTCAAAAACTTGACCATCGTTGGAACCATCACTTCTTAATTTAGTGATGATAAGTGGTGTTCCAATTTGCGAAAGGTTTGCTATCGCTAATTGTACCGCACCCAATGGTCCCATTTCAGTGTCAGAGAAGTCTGTACCGTTAACTGCAAAGTCTACAGTCACAGCCGTGATCGTCTTACCTGAAAGGTGATCAGTTGTGTTTGCTTTAGTTGGGTTTACTTTAGTTGTCATTGTCTGTATCTCCTATGCTAGACTATTAAACAGCAATGTAAACGTCTTTAGCCGTTACTGTCGCCGCTGAGATGTTGGCAGTGTTTCTTGGAGTGGCACTTGCCGCTCTTCCGTTTGTGTCAACAGCTCTGATCGCATCTCTGATACCGTTCGCAGTGATGTGGTTAGCAACGTCCAAACTGTCAGCTCTCACCATGTATGTAAGTTCTGTGTTTGAGTTTCCTAACGGACCAGTTGCTAGGATGTTGATTCCTAGGTTCATGATAGCCGCTTGTACTAGTGCTAAACCAGCCGCTGTTGAATCCGCTTGTGGATCACCAGTCTCTGAGTTCATTGCATTGATGAAGTCTACTGTAAAGAATGATACATCAACTCCTTCTTGCTCTGCCTCAACAGGTAGAGCTGTAAAGTTATTTCTTGATATTGGCATAATTTTATTCTCCTATCCTATTATATCGTTAAGTCTTCGATCTTGGCAGTTGTGCCAGAGTCGTTTAGATCAATTGAATCAACTGTTCCAAGTGCTTTCAGTGCCGCAGTAAGAGTACCTACTGACGAACCGTCTGCGCCTGATTCAGTAAAAGTAAAAGAACCGCCTGCTGATGCTGGTGCACCAACGAACATGTCTGTACCTTCAACTATGTATGTTCTAGAAGCATTCGTATCGAATAATGGGCCTGAACCTACGATGTTACCGTATTGTCTGACTGTGTTCTCGATCGCGTTTGCTGTCTCGTTTTTCAACAAGTGATTCGCTAATTCCTCACCTGCATCAATCGTGATGAACTCAAGTTCTTTTCCTAGAAAAGACTGTGTTCCCGCCACGAAGGTTGTGTTGTTTTCCGTAATTGCCATTTTTAATCCTCCTTTTTTCTGATTTAAATGACTATGATCCCGCTCAGGAATCAAGTTGCAAGTATTTATTGGTAAGATTGGTAAATTATGCTGTAATATTAAGATTTAAGCCACACTTCGTCACTCTTTGTGCGTTTTTGGAACTTGTAGCCGAGATCTTTCAGTATAGACTCACATTTCACAACAATATCCGTCCTCTTGTCCCTCTTCATCTCTATGTTGATCACGGGATCGTTCTTGCTCAATGTTTCCCTCGCTCCGTTCAGTAATGGTATCTCAAAGCCGTCAACATCTATCTTAACGAAGTCTACATTGGTCAATCCGAAACTGTCAAGTGTCCTACAGTCTATGTCTCCATCCTCTTCATGTAACACAGTTGAGTTGAAGTCTTGCTTTGCCTTGTGTTCTTTGTCTGATAATCCGTAAGGCCATAGCAATACATTTTTCTCTTGTATGTTCTTCTCGAAGCATTCTCTGAAGTTGGGATTTGGTTCGAAGCACACCACACTTTCAAACTTCTTAGAGAGTGGTCTCGTCCACTGTCCTATGTTGCTACCTATGTCCAGGCACACACGCCACTGCTTGATGTATTGCAGAGCGGCATCTCTTTGTGCCTGCTGTCCATTGCCTGCATCTTCTAGGTAAGTGGGTTTGGTGTGCTGTCCGTAAAGTACCCAGAAACTATTTGGGCCCGGCATTGCACTCTTTACATGCACAATCGGGACAGTCCCTGCATTCTGCACAGGATTGTCTACAGTGCTGTTCGCATCCACACAATTCGCAAATCAATTTTATCATTTTACAGTTCCTTGAATTTCTTTAATATGTCAGTGTTGGGCAGTTTAGAGTGTAATTGCTGTTGCAGTCTGTGTAGGGTCTGCAACTTCATCCTTGTATTCAACTTGTTGTAATCGGCAACCGCTCGTCTAATGTTCCTGAGGTTGCCATCTTGTATTCCCAGGGATCTCTCCAACTGTGTAAGGTTGCTGTAATGATTTTGCCACGTCCTCAGGTATCTCCTCAGCGCCATCACAGGCACTGGCAGTCTTTGCCTCATGGCCTGTGCTTGATTTTTGTTCTTGAGCTTTTTGGTTATCTCAGGATCTCCGGCCACTATGGCCAGCATGTTTGCTAGGTCATTGTTGATCATCCTCACCTGGTCGAATGTCCCTTTGGCCATGGTCTGTCTGGCGTATGATCTAACGAATCCTTCTGTGTCTTTGTTCTGACTCATTAGAGCAAGTGCTAGGAAACTGAGATATATTCTCTCTGCCACCTCTGGGAATGAAAAACGTTGCAAATCACTATGTCGTCTTATCACCTTTCCCTCTGATACATACTTTAAAAATGGTGTTAACATACAGGTATTTATAGGCTATATGCAACGAAACTTTATTCTAACCGATGTCATGAAGACCGGAAATCATCAAGAGTTGGAGAGTTACATTTCGATGCACTCCATGGAGGGACAGTCATTCGATATGACCGGAGAGTACTATACCCTGCACGACTACAATCTTGACTCCTATGACAGGAGGTTCGCCATTATCGACACACGTTCTGCTAATGATCGATTGAAAGACAACACAGAATTCATGGCTGAACTGCACAGGCGAGTAGATCTGCTCAAAAGTCAAGGATTTGTTTTCATAAAAGCAAACCCATGGGAGTCATTAGAAAACATTACGAAACATCCAGAATATATGTGGCCAAATATTGATGTGGATCACATCAAGTGGACAGGCGGTGGCACTTGGTTTTGGCATCACATGTACAACCGACACAAGGGTAAAACTTTCAACTTTGATCACTCTAACAAAAAATACGATTTCCTATATCTCAACAAGACGCACAGGCCACACAGAGAAAAACTTTACAACAAGTTGTCAAAGAACGGAATACTAGAAAATAGTTTACACACACATTGGCCAGAGAAGAAACTGCCTGCCGAATATGAACTACCGTGGGCTCAAGACTATCCACAGTATGGCATGGACCAAGAAATATACGAGAAACCTTACAATGACACGGCCTGTAGTATTGTGTCCGAGACCAATGACAATGACTTTGAAGTTTTCATAACAGAGAAGTTATGGAAACCGATCATGGCACAACACCTTTTCGTAGTACATGGAAACTATTTGTATCTACAGAAATTAAAAGAAATGGGTTTCAGGACTTTCAACAACTATTTCGAGGAAGTGTACGACCTCGATAGAGATCCTGATGTAAGAATAAACACTATTGTTGATGTGTGTGATAGATTACGTGACGCTCCGTGGCAAGACATTTACCTGCAGACCAAAGCGTTGAGAAAACACAACTGCGATACCATGTTCAATAAAGAAAAATTAAGTTTAGAAATTAATAAAACCTTGGATCTATTTCTTGAATTTGCTGATACCCGTCAAATTCCTTCTTGAGAATCCCAACCTATCTACCAACTTAACAGCACTTCCTGACTTGTCGACGGCAACGAAACCCTCTGGTTCTGTCACTTGTAGTCCGCCATCTGTTTGTTGAAATGATCCTATTGCCTGTGCTTGATTCATCTTCTTAAGAACAAAGGCTTTCATGGTCTGTACCGCTTTGTAGAAAGTCAGCATTGCCTGTAATGGTTTCTTGGCCCTGTTAAGGAACACTGGCATCTGTTTGATCTTGTCCTGTCTCAACGCCAACGCCTTTTGTGCTTTTAGGCCTGACATCTGCTGTTGCATTCTGTCTGCATAGAACTTTTTGAATCCTTGTAGGAACTGATTGACGTTACTTGGCAGTTGGCCTTGCTTGACCATTGCGTTTATGTAGATCATGAACGTGGGCACGAAGTCTGCATTCTGTCCCAACACACTTGCTAGGTCTCTAGGAACAGCATTCAACAGTGTTTCTAGTTTCTCAATACCATTGTAGAAATTTTTTGTTTCATCGTCAGTGAACTTGGCACTGCCTGACACGTCCTTGTATGTTGCATTGTCAAAGAACACATCATTGCTTTTGGCGAACGAACTTACATCCGCTCCACCTGATGCTGTCATGTCTGCCAGTGTGTCGCCGTTGTATGTTGTATGGAATATGATCCCTACCTTGGCTCTGTCTATCTGTTTTGCCAACTCACCACCTTCTGGTACAGCGTATGTTATTGTGTTTGGAGTGAACGTCAAGTGAGGCTTTCCATCGATGTTCTTCCTTGTGATGTCCTCGTCTGTGTACAACAAGTCTCCTTGTACAACACCTTGTATGTTCAGTTTCTTAATATGCACAAGACACTTTAAAAGTTTCTGTCCTAGATCGTCCGTGCCGTGATTGTTTGCTATGTCTTTCTTTGTGTAATTGATCTTTGGAGTTCCTGGATTGAAAACTGACTTTGTGCCCACGAAGAACTTGCCGTTGTCTGGGTTGATCCCACATACCACGGCAGGTGCACCATCCCACTTGACTGACACACTCATTGCTTCTGAGCTTGTGCCTTTGAGAGTAAGTAACAATCCTCTGAAATATTCAAGAACTGCCTTGCCACCTTCGTAGCCGTCGGTTATTACGATGTCCTCGATGTGTTCAAGGTGTGTCCTTTTAAATTCTGTTAGGACATCTTCTATCAACATGATTAGTCCTCTTTGTATTCGCCGTCTTTGATTTTCAGTAGGTTTTCTTTTACGTCTCTGTTCTCTTTGATACGAGCAACACCTTTGCTGAACTTGGATGCGTCCATGTTCTTGATCGCTGAATTGAACTTCTTCTCAAGTTTGAATGCTGTGTCCTGATCGAAGTTCTCTCTGATGTACGTGATCAATCTTATAGTCGACTCGAGGATATGTGATGCCCTGCTCTCAACCACCTCTTCCTTGTCTCTTTTAAGGGGCATCGAGCTCAATTCTTCTAATAAACTTCTTGTACGTTTTTGCATTGTAGGTATTTAAGTCTTATTATAGCAGAATTATAGTTAAAGTCTACTGGATACAAACATATATACTTTACACATGAAGTTGAATAGACAACAAAAGATGAGATTGTATTCACATGCACCAGGACCACACGATCACGATTCTGATTTTGAGGACGAATTCTGGCCCATAATGGGCATACTATTTGCCATTATTTGTGTGTGGACCGGTATTGTGCATTTTATAGATTGGGCCACGTTGAACGTGATCCCATGGTGGGCAGAACCATTCACAATAGCACCGGTGGTGTTCTTGCTCATAATGAAAGAGAAATACGATTCACTGAACCCATTGCACTGGTGGCCAATGTTTTGGGGTTACCAGGCCAAACTGCCAGACGAAGACAGGATCACAATAAGACCTACAGACGTTGAAAGAATAATGCAACAGCATGGTGGTCCAATAAATGTACACATCATTGACTTCGAACACATCAAGTTCCGTAGGAAGAAAGATGCTGTTATCTTTGGTTTGAGATATTTCTAGATCGCTTGAACACTGTGCCGTGTTTTTGCTCGTACAACTTCAATTTGTCTGATAGTTCTTTGACTATCTGTTGATAGTCTGCCACCTGCACTTCGAGGTTGCCTATCTGTGCTTTCAATAACTTGACGTTATTTTCCCTGGCCATTGTAAGCCTTGTGACTTCTCTTCTTGGACTTGTTCATCGAGCTCATCTTGATCCTGCTCTTGTTCTTGCCCTGTGAAGTCTTCTTGGGTTTACCTTTTGTGTATCCTGAAACGTTTATCATATCATTATAATATAGTAGACAGTGTTGATAGTCAAGTATATAATGTAAATAATAATATGATCAAATATCAACTGAGATGCAGATGCCAACACGAGTTCGAAGGTTGGTTTCCTAGCAGTAAAGAGTACACCAGGCAAAAGAAAAGAGGAATGATCCAGTGTCCCATGTGTGACAGCACAGACGTTGACAAGGCCATCATGGCACCCAATGTAAAGACCACCAAGAAGAAGCAGATTCCAGACGACTACATGGTGATGGGAGAAAGTGCTGAACAGATACTGCGTAGACTCAACAAGAAGATAAAGAAAGATTTCCAAGATGTTGGTAAGAACTTTGCCAAGGAGGCCAGGAAAGCGGCCAAGGGTAAACGTGATCAGAAGTTCTATGGCAGGCCCACCAAGGAAGAGACCAACAAACTGTTGGACGAGGGCATAGACCTGTTCGCGGTGCCTGACTACAAGGACAACTAATGCAGATCAAGCCTGTTGATGAAAGAGTGGATCTTTTCCAGATCAAAGATGTGCTAGATATCGAAACCATCGAGAGTCTTTCACGTGAGGCACTGGAATCACTGCCATATACAACACAAGAATGGCAAGAGGATTGGAAAAGAAGAAGACTGGTCGTTCTACCTGGATCCGTGTTTGAATCCATAGAACAGGAATACAATAGTAAAAAAGAATTAATTGGTAAAGCAGTGGGATTAGATATCACACAGATTGACACAAGATTCTGGCTAGACTACGAAGGGTTTGATTGTCATAAGCATGTAGACAACGATGGTGTAGATTATGTCATGCAGATTTTTCTATCAGATGCACCTGAGCAACTCGGAACTGTATTTTATAACAAGGATGAGGTCCGGAAAGCCTTTAATTTTACCAAAAATTCAGGCTACATAATGTTTAACAACAGTGAACAACTGCATGGCATGGAGAATAAAGTTTCTGCTAACGTGCAAAGATTAACAAGTTACTCTTACTTCCAGATAAGAAAATAAGATTCACGATGATAATAGAACATCTACACATAGAAGCATCTAGTTACTGTAATGCACGGTGTCCTGGATGTCCACGTAATGGTTATGGATATCCATTAGAGGGTTTTTTCAAAGAGAAAAATCTTGGTGTAGAGCAATTACACCAACTCTTAAACACATATAAAGATGTTAGAAAGATTCTCTATTGTGGTAATCACGGTGATCCCATGATGAATCCAAACATTGCTGAAATGTCTGCCATGGACAATATCAAAGTGGAGATAGCAACAAACGGAGGCATAGGCAAGGTGGAAACATACAGAGAGTTGGCCACAAAGAAGGAAACCCGAATAATTTTTGGAATAGACGGACTTGAAGACACCAATCACCTATACAGGCAAGGAGTGAATTGGGACAAACTGATATCACGTGTGAAAGCATTCACGGAGGCAGGCGGAGATGCAGTATGGCAGTTTATCAAATTCCAACACAACATGCACCAGGAAGAAGAAGCGAGGAAACTAAGCCAATCATTGGGATTCAACAATTTCGTCGTGCGTGACGAAGGCAGAAATGACATGCCCGCTATACAACCAGACAAGTCTATCAGTCACTGGATACTACCGCCAGACAAGGATGCCACACCACGTGAGTTTGATGTTGACGAATATTTGAAGATGCGTTATGAACCCTATGATTTACCAGAAGAGTCCTATAAGGGTACAAAAATTACCTGTGATACTATTGTCAACAACAGTGTGTATGTGGACAGTTCGGGAGAAATATACCCTTGTTGTTACCATGGTTTTGGCCACATTGACAGACCTAAAGTACATCTGGAAAGTTTCGAGGAATTGAGGAGCACGTGGGATTCAGACTCATGTAACAAAGTATGTGCAGAAACTTGTGGAACAAGGAGACAGGATTAACAGCATAAACACTGCATTTTCCAGCCGGTTGACTTAATACACTTTGTAGTATATAATTGTAAACATGGAACGTAGGATAACAGAGAATGAAACTCCAGAGTTACGTAACCATATAACAACAATAAAGGAAAAGGAAACAATATGCTAACAAGTATGTTCAATACACTTTTTCCATCTACTAAGAAGGAAACAAAAACCATGGCAAACTCAACACAATACGTTGTATACACAAGAAACTTCAAATCAAGAGCGAAGCAGATTGGTGTATTTGCGGAACCGGCTTCAACTTACAAAGTAAATGGTGAAGTACACGGTGGTAAAATCAAGTTCAAAAACCTAGCAGTAAAAAACACTGCAAGAAAAACAGCGACTAACAAGTTGTTATCAAAAGGTTTGGACTTTACAGTAGAAGTTTTAGGTACAG
>Ga0209600_1002630_pt1 | contig 10231 bp, 8 predicted proteins | sample COGITO_mtgs_1104_FD_185518 | JGI IMG/M metagenome (GOLD analysis project Ga0209600, IMG submission 185518) | Pelagic marine microbial communities from North Sea - COGITO_mtgs_110421 (SPAdes) (version 2) | ecosystem: Environmental > Aquatic > Marine > Epipelagic ... | reverse complement strand
AAAATTTTAATAAAAAAAAAAAAAATAAAAAAAATAATTATAGTAACGTATATTACTTTTACGTTTACATTATAGATATTTATTATAATACAAATTTAAAATTTAATGAAGGAAATGAAAAAAAACCATATTTTATTCCTAATACTTTAAAAGATTATTATGCAGGTTTGTATAATGAATTTTTAAAAAAAAATATAATCTCAAAAGGATTTAAAGAAAGATTTATAAAATTTTTTAATGAACAACAATTAAATTTAAATTCTTTAAAAGAATTACAAACAAAACAAAATAATAGATTTAAAGCCGCATTTAATTCAGTCAAAAAAAAACCTGGCAAAGTCAAAAGCAAAGGCAACGCCACCACCGCCGCCCTACCCGTCAAAAACGCCAACGCCACCCCACCCGGCAACGCCGCCGCCAACATCACCGTCGCCACCAAAAGCTTAGAAAAGAATAACCCTAATAATATAGCTAATGTTATAATAAATCATTTTAAAAATAAAAAAAAAAATAATCAAGTTATAAATTTCCCTACAAATTATACTAAAGAAAATATAGAAAATTTAATTAAAACTATAAAAAATGAAAATAAAAAAAAAACATTAAGAAATATTTTAAATAATTTTTATTCAGTTGAAACCATAATACCATTTTCCGAATAAAAAAATAATTCCCAAAAGGTTACCCAAGAAAATTTAAATGAATCAATTAAAAAATTTCAACAATTTTTAAATGAAAAAAAATAAATTTATAAATTCTATAGAATTAAATTTAATTTTTAATTAAATTTAATTTTTAATTAAATTTAATTTTTAATTAAATTTAATTTTTAATTAAATTTAATTAAAAAAAAATGTTCGTTTAAAGTATAAATATGCAAAATTCAGGATTAACAGCCAGTTCCGCAAAACGAAAACTTCCACATACCAATATACACATACCTACAACAACCAATATACCAAAACCTATAAAAAATAGAGTGACAACCAATATACCAAAACCTATAAAAAATAGAGTGACAACCAATATACCAAAACCTATAAAAAATAGAGTGAAAAATGGTATGAAAAATACAGGTAAATATTTATATGATAAAGGTAAAATACCATTTAATGTTCATAGAAGATATTTAATACTTAATTTAATTGATAGACATAAATTAATGAGATTATTAAAAAAAATTTATAATTATAGTTTCGAAAAAAAAATTACTTCTGATGAATTTGTACCTAGTTTATTTATAAGAGAATTACAAAATATTACTTTATTGGATATTTTAAAAAAAAGTACTAATGGAAAAGTAAATTTACAAAAAATTGTAAATATTGTATCTAAACATAGTAATATGAATAATAATAATAATCAAGGTTATGTATCTAAACATAGTAATATGAATAATAATAATAATAATCAAGGTTATGTATCTAAACATAGTAATATGAATAATAATAATAATCAAGGTAATGTAGAAATGTATGGAAGTGGTAAAAAACCTGTTAAAAAAGCACCAGCTAAAAAACCAGCTAAAAAATCTACAACCAAAAAATCTACAACAAAAAAAACAACATAAAAAACAACCAAAAAATCAACCAAAAAAGTAGGAAATATTCCATGTACTGATTGGAAAGCACAAGGTTTTGCTTCAAAATCTGAATGTATAGAATCACAAAGATAAATGTTTTAATAAAAATAAAAAATTTGATTATTATTTATTAAATTTATGTAATTTAATAAGTATGAAAACATTATTGATAGTTGAATCTCCTGCAAAATCCAAAACCATTGAAAAGTTATTGGGTAATGATTACATTGTAAAATCGTCTTTTGGTCATATTAGAGAATTAGAAAAAGAAAATTTCGGTGTTGATATTGAAAATGGATTTAAACCCAATTATAAAATTATGGAAGGAAAAGGAAAAGTCATTAATGATTTAAAAAATGCAGCAAAATCCGTCAATAAAGTTTTATTAGCCGCAGATGAAGATAGAGAAGGTGAAGCCATTGCTTGGCATGTAGCCATGATTCTAAAATTAAATATTAAAGAAAATAATAGAATTACATTTCATGAAATTACTAAAAAAGCACTTACAAATGCCGTTGCTAATCCCAGAACAGTCGATATGGATATGGTTCATAGTCAGCAATCAAGACAAATATTAGATAAAATTATTGGATTTAGTTTAAGTCCCTTATTATGGTCTTATATTGGTCCAAAATTAAGTGCTGGAAGAGTTCAAAGTGTTTGTTTAAAATTAGTTGTTGAAAAAGAAGCAGACATTGGAAAATTTAATGATAAAAAATATTATAAAACAAAAGGATTTTTTCAAAATGATTTAGAAGGATTTTTAAATAAAAATTTCGAAAGTAAAGAAGATGTTCAAAGTTTCCTTAATAAAGCATTAGAATCAGAATTTAATATAAGCAACATAGAAAAATCAAAAACAGAAAAAACACCACCACCATCTTTTATAACAAGTAGTATTCAACAAGAAGCTGGTTCTAAATTTGGAATAAGTTCAAAGAAAATTATGTCAGTTTTACAAAAATTATATGAAGCAGGATTAATCACTTATCACAGAACAGATAATGTTAATTTAAGTTCAGACTTTATTGATAAAATAAATGAATATGTAACTTCAAAATTCGGCGAATCTTATTTTAAAAAACGTATTTACAAATCAAAAGTTAAATGTGCTCAAGAAGCTCATGAAGCTATTCGTCCAACCAATATAAATAAACAAAAATTAGATGATAATTTTGATAATTTTGAAAAAAAAGTGTATGAATTAATATGGAAAAGAACAACAGCTTCTCAAATGGCAAATGCTACATTTGATACATACAAAATTAATATAAGTTTAAGTAAATCCAAATATATATTTGAATGTAAATTTGAAAAATTGATTTTTGAAGGTTATAAAAGAGTTTATGAAGAATATGTTTCTAAAAAAGATGATGATGATTCACAACCAAAAGCTATGAAAGATGATAGTTTTATTAAAGAATTAAAAGAAGGACAAAAAATCAATTACAAAAAAATCACTTCTTGTGAAAAATATCAACAACCACCTTCAAGATATAGTGAATCAACGTTAATTAAAAAAATGGAAAAATTAGGAATTGGTCGTCCATCTACCTATGCATCTATTATTGATACTATTCAACAAAGAGAATATGTAAAAAAAGAAGATATTGAAGGCATAAAGAAAGATGTAACCAATTTTGAATTAGCCAATAATAAAATTAGTGAAAAACCTGATAAATTTGCCATTGGAAGTGAAAAAAAGAAATTAATTCCAAGTGAAATTGGTAAAAATACGACTCAATTTTTAGATACGAATTTCAATGAATTAATGAATTATTCCTTTACATCGAATTTAGAAGGAAGTTTAGATGATATTTTAAATAAAAAAATAGTTTGGAATATTATGCTAAAAACATTTTACGATTCATTTGAACCAAAAGTAAAATTATTAAAAAATGCCGAACACGAATCTAAAAGTGGAAAAAAGTACAAGGAAGATTTACGTAGGAATTTAGGAACCAATGAAAAAAATGAGCATGTATTTGCGTATGTGGCTAAGTATGGTCCTGTATTACATTTTGTTGATGTAAATGATGAAAAAAAAAGTAGATTTCAGAAATTAGATGATATATATGATGTAAGTACAATTACTATGGAAGATGTTAATCAAATGAAAAAAGAGGAATATCCTAAGGAATTAGGCTTACATGAAAAGAAAGAAGTGTATCTTAAAAAAGGTAAATATGGATTATACTTGGAGTGGAATAAAAAGAATTATAAGTTAATGAATGATTGTGATGAAAATTTGAGTTTAAGGGATGCGATTGGATGTTTAGTTGAAAAGAAAAATAATGACATACATAATTATGGAGATTATGTAGTAAAAAATGGTCCATATGGTCCATATATATTATATAAATCAAAGTTTTATAAAATAACAGGAAATTATGTAGCGGAAGATTTAAGTAAAGCAGATTGTAAAAAAATAGTGGAAAATTATAGCAAATCAAATTCATCTACTAAATCTAACAAGAATTAATGTACATTATTAAATATACTCTTATATAAAAATTGATTTTTTATTTTTTTAATAAATATAAATATATTTATATATCAAATTTATTATTCACATTCATTAAGATGGGAGGTGCAAGTGATAAATGTCCTGTATCAAATCATGCGTTAGATACATCAACATCTATATCATGTCCATTATATGGACATTTTCAAAATGGAAATTATGTTATTTATCCAGATGGTTCATGCAAGGGACCAGTATTTCATAATCCTGATCAACATGGTAATTATTTTGATGAAAATGAAATTGTAGTAAAAACTAGTGATCAAAATGGAATTGTGATGAATGGTTCATTGTGGAAATTATTAACAGAAAATCCTAGATTTGAAGAATTTAAAATATCAGGAAAAAATTTATATAAATGCTTACAAGAATTATGTAAAATATTAGATAACTACAATCATTTAGATCATGAACCTTTCAATATTAGAAGAAAATTATTTGAAAATATGCCACAATATTTTGGTATATATCAGCATACAAATAAAGATTTGCTAAAATATTATGTAAATCCATTTTTAGAAGAATATATTGAAGAACCATTATTAGGCGAAAATAAAAAAATAAATGGAGAATATGCATTACAATATTTGAATTCAATTGTTAATCTTTTTTTTTATTATTTTCTTGAATAAATAATAATTTAAAAATTAATCAAATAATAATTTAAAAATTAATCAAATAATAATTTAAAAATTAATCAAATAAATAAAATTATAAAAAATCAACTAAATAATATTGATAATATTTCAATAAATTTTTCATAAATTTCAATGGAAAACATTTATCAATTAATTTATCATTGTCTTCACTATTAAACCATACACAAACAAAAAAGGGAAAAATACATAATGCATTCTTAAAATCATTCATAAAAATGTCTTTATTTATTTCATTTCTTTCTTTCATTAATTTATAATAATATCCTAAAACAAGTTCAACATTAACTAAATCAAATTCGATTGATTCAATTAATAAAAATGCAATATCACTTATTCCTTTATTTAATTGAATATATTGCCAATCCAAAAAATAAGGTTGAATATGATTATAATAAAAAATATTAGGACTTTTTAAATCACCATGGCAAAAACTTAATGGAAACTCAGATGCTTTGTTCAAAATAAAATCAAAATTTTCATAAATAGAGTTTAAAATTTTTATATCTTTTTCATTTAAAATAAATTTATTTTTAATCATAAATTTATGAAAACGTTCATTTACTAATTCTTTATAATAAATAATTTCATTTGGTTTTTTCAAATTTTTAAAATTTAAAGGAATATCATGAATATTATTAAAATAATATAAATTATGCATGTTAAATATATGTTCTACAACATTTAATAATACTTTAATATTTTTATTCAAATCAATATTAAAACAACCATTATATTTATATAAATCTTCTAAAACAATAACATCTTTTTTTTCATATTTAAAACAGTTAAAACATTTTGGAATAGAAATGCATTCAATAGTTGAAGATATTTTTTGATAAAAATAGACTTCATTATTGTACATATTTAATTTTATTGCTGTTTTAGATAATTCATTATTTAAATTACTTATTTTAGTAATAATATTGAAATTAGATTCATTTAAATAAGTAATATTATATTTATCAATATCACAAATATAACCTGTTTTTAAATTATTATTTTTATTTATTTTTATATCTTTAATGGGTAATTCTTTTAATTCTGATTTTAATATTTTTAAAAAATGAATGTTTGATTCATCCATATCAATAATAGGTTCATTATTTTTTAAAATAAGTGTATTTATATCTAATTCATTATAGTCATAAAAAACATTTTTAGTTTCTATTATCATATTTTCATTGTCTCCATTTAAATATATATAAATTTTATAAGGATTTGATTTACAAGCAGACAAATATCCTGTATGACTATCCTCAAAAATAATACAATTACTAGGATTTACATTCATGTGTTGCATAGCTTTTAAATAAGGTTCTGGATGAGGTTTATGATTATTAACATCTTCAGAACATATCAATATATCAATATATTGTGTTAAATTATATTTATTTAAAATAAAGTTTGCTGATTGTTTATTACAACTTGTTACTATTCCATTTCCAATAGCTTTTTTATAATTTTTAATTTTTTCAAAAAAAGGTAAAACTCCATCAAATAATATATTTTGGTTTTCTATTTTTTCCATAAATAATTTATCTTTTAGTTTTGATATTTCTAATAATTCATTTTCAGAAATATTTTGAATTAAAAATTTTAAAAAAGAAATATCTGATTTACCTTTAATAAAAGATTCAAAAAATTCTTTATTACATTCAATATTATATTTCTTTAATATTTCATTCCATACTTCAATATAGATACAATCACTATTAATTAATGTACCATCTAAATCAAATAAAAAAGCATAATCATTTTTTACATTCATGATATCTAAAATATGAATTTATTTTTCTAATTAATTTCTAATTAATTTCTAATTAATTTCTAATTAATTTCTATTTAATTTTTATTTAATTTTTATTTAATTTACTAAAATAATGATATTTACACCAATAAATAAAAATGATTAATAAATCTTTTTATAAAAATGAAAAAAATAGATATAAATGAAAATTTCTAATTAGTTAATATGAACTATGACTACTCAAAATATTTTATTAAATAAAGTTAAAAAAGATAATATTTTAAAAAATTATTCATATGAATTATTATTAAATAATCCTGAAATAAAAAACACAAGAAATATTTGCTATATACAGGATATTTTTCAAAATAAAACAGATTTTGATGAATTACATAATTTATCAAATTACACATTTAATAAATTAAACATTGATATAAATTTGATAAATAAAGAAATAGTATATTCAATGAAGACAAATGTTGCTGGTAATTACATGAAATGGCATTGTGACGATGCATTAATCATTAATCATAAAAGTAATTTAATTAGTAAAACAGAAAATCTAGAAAATCAGATTAAAATTTCAGAAAAAAAATGTTTATATTATCCAACTAAAAAACCTTTATATAGTTTGATAATATATGGTTCAACTTACAAAAAAGATTTTACAGGTGGAATATTTGAATTTAGTGATGGTACAAAAATAAAGCCAGAAAAAAATTTATGTGTATTTTTTGATAGTAAAGAAGCTCATTGTGTTCATAAAATAAGTTCAGGGAAAAAAAAAATAATACTTATAAAGTTTTATTAGATTTTCATTTCAAAGAAAATATATTACATCCTTGAAGAATTAAGACTATAAAAAAATATATAAGAATATAAAATATCTAATATAAATCAACATATAGAAAAACATAATAATACATATTCTAATATTGATTTATTTTTAATATTATAAAAATAAATCACTAATAAAGCAAAAAAAGGTATTGCTAAAATATCTCCATAATGACTAAAATTTTTAATAAAATTATAAAAAAAAATATTGTACTATAAAATTATAAAAAAATTAATTATAATTTTTAAGTAAATCATCAATAATTTTTTCATTTAATAGTAACGGAAATTTTAATTCAATAATATTATAATTAATTGTTAAATTTTTATGAATATTTTTATATTTTTGTTTATTAATATCATCATTTAAAAGTTTAATTAGATTAATTTGTAATAATAATTCTTCGAAAATGCGTTTTGTATTTCTCATTCCTTCTTCATTCCCTGTATATTTTGTTATTATATAATGAAAAATTGATTCATTAAATATAACATCTTGTTTCATCAATCCAACATTTTTAATAATTTCATCCAATAAATATTCTTTTAAAATAATTATTTTTTCGTCAATGGTATAACCTTCAAATTTAATAATGGTTAATCTGTCTTTTAATATAGGATTTATTTTGTATATGTCATTAAATGAAAAAAAAAGCAATGCTTTTGAAAAATCAATTTCAATTCCATTAAAATATTTATCGTATATACAATTATTTTGTGAAGGATCCGTTAAATGTATTAATAAGTTTTCAATATTATTACCTTTTTCGTCATTGCTAATTTTATCTAATTCATCAAAAAAAATAATAGGATTCATAATTTTCGTTTCAATTAACATTTCAACCAATCTTCCAAAAATAGCACCTTCATACGTATAAGAATGTCCTTCCAATACACTACTATCATTTGCACCACCTAAAGCATAAAAAGAAAAAGGTCGGTCTAATACATTTGACACACCATTTTTAATTAAACTTGTTTTACCAACACCTGCCGGTCCTTGACATGCTATAATTTGTCCCATTGAATCAGGATTGGAAATCCATTGAGCTAAAATTTGCATAATTTTATTTTTTGCTTTATATTGACCATAAATAGTTTTATCCAGTTTTTTATAAGAATCCATTAAAAAATATTGAACTTTATTTGGTTTAATGTCTAAAATTATTTTAGAATAATTATTAAAAGGAATTTTTGACAATGAATTAATCCATTTACTTAATTTATGATATTCTGTTTCTTCATGGTTCATTTCTTCAAAATGGTCTATTTTTTGTAATATCATAGATTTCGTACTTAAGTTCAAATTAGAATTAATAATATTATATCTTAATGGTGTATGGTCATTTAAAAATTTATAAATTTCATTTTCTTTTTCTAAAATTATTTTTTGTTCATTTTTTGTTAATTTATTAAAATAATTATTTTTAAAATGTTTATTTTTTTTGATTTGCTCTAAATCTCCTTCACTTGCACGACGTTTTCTTTTTTTAGAAAAAATTTCTTCTTCATCTACATAATCTTCATAATCTTCATCATTAAATGAATCATCATCTTCAAAATCATCATCTAACGAAATAAATTCATTCTTTTTTTTAGCCATATTTAATTTAATTAAGTAAAACATTTTTAAATATAATTTTAAATTATTAAATTAATATAAATATATTATTAGTATATATGGATACCGATTGGGTTTTTAATTTTGATTGTAATGATAAAGTAACAAACGTTGATGCTTTTTTTGATGCAAATGTTATTCCTTTGGCTTTTTATCAAGCAGTAATTGATAGAAATAAAGAAGAATTAGTGAATAATATTAAACATCATCCATTATTAACAAAAGAAGTATTAAAATTTTTTAATTATAGTTTAGGAAGTTCATTTAATTTTAAAAAAAATGCTAAATTTGGAGCACCAACAAGAATAAAATGGAGATTAATTGACTATAAAGAAATTGTTATGAACTTTAATGATCAAGTAGAATATTATAAATATATAGTTGGAAGACCTTTTCAAACAACAAATTTTGGATTTTTATTAAATACCATTCGCAATTATTTAAGCAATTTAAGTTATGGTTTATATTTAATTCAAAATAAAAATTGCGGTGCAAAATTTTATTACAAATTAGGAATTAATGTTACTAATGATGAAGAATTTAGAATTTTCATTAGAAGGTTCATTAATTAATTGCCTTTATTCTTTTTACTTTTACTTCATATATTTCTATATCTTTTCATTTATTTCTTTAAACTATTATTTTTATAATTTTTAACAAAATATAAAATTTCTTTAAAATTATACAAGTCGTGAAAACTCATATTTTTTTTAGTTCTAATAAATTCAATCGCACAATCAACTTCCATATTATAAGTATAAACCATATAACAAGCTATTACACACACAGACCTCATTAAACCCCAATAACAATGAACAAGTACATTATTTTTTTTATTAATTTGATTTGTCATAAAATGAAGTGTATCAATGATTTTTGATTTAAATAAATCAATATTTTCTGAATCTTTACTATCAACAATATTTAATCTATATTTCGTTTTGTTATTAAAATATTCATGAAATTCAATGTCTTTTGTGCAGTTAATAACACATTGAATATTATTTTTTTCTAATAATTGCGGATTTTGGCAAGAATTAATATTTCCTAAATATAAATTAGGAGTTATGTATATAAAATCATTATTATTTGTTAAAAAATTAAATAAATCAACGGAAGTTTTTGATTTAAAGAAACTAATAGATTGAAAAATGAAATTATTCATATATTGAAAATATAGTTATGATTTTAAGTAAAATTATTCATATATTGAAAATATAGTTATGATTTTAAGTAAAATTATTCATATATTGAAAATATA
>Ga0209600_1002623_pt1 | contig 10257 bp, 10 predicted proteins | sample COGITO_mtgs_1104_FD_185518 | JGI IMG/M metagenome (GOLD analysis project Ga0209600, IMG submission 185518) | Pelagic marine microbial communities from North Sea - COGITO_mtgs_110421 (SPAdes) (version 2) | ecosystem: Environmental > Aquatic > Marine > Epipelagic ... | reverse complement strand
AAGGGTGTCTGGTAATTTTCGAGCGGTTTTGGGTGCGCTGACGCCGAGTGCAGGGTTGTGTTTGCTCAACGCCTCGCGCACCAGATAATGAAAAAACGTCCTTGCGCTTGAGAGGCGGCGTTGCAGGCTCTTGCCAGAGAGTCCACGTCGATGGTTGTGCGCAATAAACTGACGAATATGATGGGTTTGCAGCTCGCCCCAGGCCTTAATGTCGTTCTCGAGGCAATAGGCGCTAAGCTGCAACAGATCGCGTTGATAACCGGACACTGTATGGTGCGAGAGTCCCCGCTCGTTGACCAAGTGTTGGATAAATTGATCGACCTGTTCTTTCAAGCTGACCCCTGCCCGGTTCTGAAAGGTTTAGTAGGGTGCCAAATGAGCCGGTAGCTGGCGGGCCAGAACATCGGCAATAAAGCCGATGAATAAGGTCCCCATGCCGGGCTGAAAAAAATTGGGATCCATGCTGCCGATGGCTAGCAAGGCAATCTGTTCGCCAACCCCGGTAGTCTTGGATGGGGCCTTGACGGATAGAACGGCTGCTGATTTAACTTTTTCGGTGCTGTGAGGAAACAGGAAATCCTGCTCTGCCGGCCGCAGAATGCCCAACATAGGTTTTTTGCTCTTCATCAGTGCGCCGACGTGTTCTCGTGCAGCTGACTCGGGAACTGAGTAGGCAAAGTGATTGATTTGCATGGCCCTATCGTTGAAAACGATCAAACTGTAGGCTTGGCACTTGAAGTCGCGTTTGAAGCTGAGCTCCAGGGCTGCATAAAATTCGGAACTATCTTTAGCTTCCATTAACGCCAGCACAAGGCGCTGACACTTCGCGAAAATATCATTGTTGATTGTTCCTGCGTCGATGAGCGCATCGAGCTGCTTGCGAATGTCTCGATTGCGTTCACGCAGAAGACTAACCTGGCGCTCCACCAAGGACACATCGCCGCCATGAATATGGGGCAATTGCAGATTCCGCAGGAGTTCATCACGGTCGCTAAAGAAGTCTGGGTGTGATGCCAAATATTCCTCGACATGGCTTGGATCTAAGTCCGCCGCCTGTTTAAACAATGACTTGGGTGTTGGCATAGTCTTCACTTCTGATGTTAGTTATATTTGTAAGCGACCCTCAAAGACGCGGGCAACGGGCCCGGTCATGATCACGGGATGGTCGTCACCGGCCCAACTGATCCTCAAGCTGCCGCCAAGCAGTATGACCTCTACTTGTGCATCGAGTAAACCTTGAAGTCTGCCAGCAACCATTGCTGCGCAAGCGCCTGTTCCGCAAGCCCGGGTTTCACCGACGCCCCGCTCAAACACTCGCAACCTGATCTGGCCACGATTGATAACCTGCATAAAACCAACGTTGACCCTGGCCGGAAACCGTTCGTGATGCTCGATCAGCGGACCTAACTGGGCAACGGCGGCAGTCTCAATATCATCAACCAGCAGCACGGCATGGGGATTGCCCATGCTGACAGCGGTTAACTGCACGTTAGTTGCCGGGCACCCGATTGTGGGCGTGGTGCAAAGGTCATAAACGATCCCAGGTTTTTCAGTCAGGAACGGTATCTTTTCTGGCTGCAGGATCGGAGGACCCATGTTTACGCTGATGTCGCCGTCCGGTTCGAGTCGGCATTCAATGTTGCCCGTGTTGGTTTCGAGCTTGATGCTGGATTTGGTGGTCAAGCCGCGGTCTCGAACAAAGCGCAAGAAACATCGTGCGCCGTTGCCACATTGCTCTGCTTCTGAGCCGTCAGCGTTAAAGATTCGATACTTGAAATCCATCGCGGGATTATCTGGCGGCTCGACAATCAGTAACTGGTCGAAGCCGATGCCGGTACGTCGGTCTGCCATAGCTCGAATCTGGTCATCACGGATTTGGAAATTCTGGGTAATGAGGTCCAGCAGCACGAAATCATTGCCGAGGCCGTGCATTTTGGTAAATCTAAGTAACATGATGGCAAGCAACACTCTTTGCGGTGGATGATAAAAAATGCTTAATCAAGTTGTCCTCATCAAAAGACCAAACAACGTTCCAGCCTGAGTTGATCGTCAATAGTTTCTCGTTGGCGTACACATTGTGTGGTCGCGCCGCTGACCATGACTTCAGCGACACGATTCCGACTATTGTAATTAGAGCTCATGGCGAAACCATAGGCGCCGACGGAATGAATGGCGAGCAGGTCTCCGGCCTCGATAGCAAGGGATCGGTTTTTGCCGAGAAAGTCACCGCTCTCGCAAATCGGGCCCACTACTTCGAACAATTCTTTATCACTATTGCGGATTTCCACTTCAGTGATGCGTTGCCATGATTGATACAAGGCGGGCCGAATCAGATCGTTCATACCCGCATCGACGATAGCGAAATGCCTATCTTCATTGGCTTTGATGTTTACCACGCGCGTCAGTAGAACGCCAGCATTGGCAGTCAGGTAGCGGCCCGGCTCGAACACTAGGGTCTGGGGTCGGTGTCCCATGCCTTGCAGAATCGCGCCGGCATATTCGAGTATGTCCACGGGGGTCTCATCGTCATAACAGACGCCCAGGCCGCCGCCCAAATCGATATGTGCCAAGTTGATGCCAGCGATTGCCAGATCATCGACTAATGAAAGGACTCGGCTCATGGCGTCTATAAAAGGTGCAAGCTCAGTAATCTGCGAGCCGATATGACAATCAATGCCTTTAGTCTCGATATGACTCAGGTCGCGGGCACGTTGATAAAGACCCGGTGCATCCTCCATCGAGACGCCAAATTTATTTTCACGAAGACCGGTGGAGATATAGGGATGTGTTCCAGCATCGACATCCGGGTTGACCCGAATCGAGATTGGCGCGATCAGGTCCATGCTACACGCTAGCCTTTGGATCTGATCCAACTCCATTGAAGACTCGATATTGAAACAGGCAATGCCTGCAGCAAGGGCATTTTGGATTTCCCAGTCTTGTTTGCCGACACCAGAGAAGACGATTTTCGCAGGGTCGCCACCGGCTCTCAGGACGCGCTCCAGCTCCCCGCCAGAGACGATATCAAAGCCCGCGCCCAGTTGTGCCAGCAGGCTGAGCACACCCAGGTTGGCGTTAGCTTTGACGGCATAACAGATCATGACGGGATGCTTCTCAAAGGCCTGAGAAAAAGCCTCATACGCCGCCGTGATAGTGCCCTGGGAATAGACATACAGGGGGGTGTCGAACTGCTCTGCGAGAGATTTGGCCGGAACCTTCTCAATGAACAATTCGTTATCTTGGTAGTGGATTAGTGTCATGAGTTATCTTTGCTGCTCTGGTGAGTCTCGACCGATTCGATTGACTGTCCGTCTGGGGCGCTGGATTGGGGCAGAAACAGTGGCCCTTTTTGGCCACAGGCTGACAATAGACCCGAGAGTAGTAGTGTCAGCAGTGCGAGTCGTATCATCGGTAGGCCCCGGATTGGGCTGACCGAGGTCAGCGAGAATAAAGTCTTCGCAGTATACGTGAGTGACCTGGTCCAGCAAAGAGGATCGCTTGGTTTGCTCCCAGGGCTTATACTGTCCGCAGTGGGCAGTGAACCCAGTGAATAATACTGCCACAAAATACGGCCCAAGCTATCAAGGTCGAGTCCCTTAACTAAATGAACGACGGTGATGACTTTGTTGGAGAGTGAATACAACGACCTGATTGACGACATCTATAATCGTATTGAGGATCAGGTTGACGAATTGACCCAGGATCTGGATGTGGATTCTTCAGGCTCGGTGTTAACCATCACGTTTCCCAATAGCTCTCAGGTGATCTTGAGTCGCCAGGTAGCCACCCATGAAATATGGGTGGCCGCCAAGTCCGGTGGGTTTCATCTCCATCTTACCGAAGGCCAATGGGTTTGCCGCACAACAGCGGAAAACTTGCCAACGCTATTAAGCCGGACATTCACCGAGCAACTCGGTGAATCAGTTAACTTGCTGGTCTAAAGCATCGAGCCTTACAGACGCTCGCTGGATAGCCGAGTCGACCTGGTTCGGTGCAGTGCCGCCGATATGATTGCGCGCCCTGATCGACCCTTCAAGGGTTAAGACAGCATAAATATCATCGCTAATGAGACTGGACTCAGCTTGCATTGTTGCCAGTGAAAGTTCAGCCAAGTCGACCGCTTGGTTTATTGCCACACCGACTAACTTGCCGACGACGTCATGGGCGTCTCGAAAGGGCAGGCCTTTTTTCACCAGGTAATCCGCAAGATCTGTTGCTGTCGCGTACCCGCGCATAGCCGCAGCGCGCATATTCTCCCGCTTTGGCACCATGGCAGGAATCATATCGGCGAAGGCGGTCAGACAGTCTCGAAGCGTATTGACGGTATCAAACAGAGGCTCCTTATCTTCTTGGTTGTCTTTGTTGTAAGCCAGGGGCTGGCCCTTCATTAAGGTCAGTAGCGTCATGAGGCTGCCATAGACTCGCCCGGTTTTACCGCGAACTAACTCGGGGACATCGGGGTTTTTCTTTTGGGGCATGATAGAAGAACCGGTGCAAAACCGATCGGGCAAGTCAACGAAATCAAATTGAGGAGATGCCCACAGTACTATCTCTTCTGACCATCGCGACAGGTGCATCATCATGATACTGGCGCAAGCGCTAAACTCGATAGCAAAGTCGCGATCGCTGACGGCATCTAATGAATTTTCTGCGACGCCATCAAAACCCAACAATTTCGCGGTCAGCAGACGATCAATGGGATAGCTGGTGCCGGCAAGTGCGGCAGCGCCCAGGGGCAGCACATTAAGCCTCGCTCGACAATCCTGAAAGCGAGCATAATCTCGCTCAGTCATTGCGTACCAGGCCATTAAGTGATGGCCGAAGGTGATTGGCTGGGCGACTTGCAAATGCGTCAAGCCGGGTAAGATTGTGGCTGTTTCCTGACTGGCCAGCGCTAGAATACCCCGCTGCAGGCGAATTACCAGGCGACTGATGATGTCGATTTGGTCGCGCAGGTAGAGTCTGATATCTGTGGCAACCTGGTCGTTTCTGGAGCGGCCGGTATGCAGTTTTTTACCGACACTACCAATTCGGTCGGTCAACGCACTTTCGATATTCATGTGGACGTCTTCAAGGGCCACGGACCAGCTGAATATCCCCTGATGAATCTCCGCCTGTATGGCTTCTAGGCCGCCAATAATAGCGGTCAGTTCCACCTCGCTAAGGACACCAACCTGACATAACATTGTGGCGTGGGCAATGGAGCCTCGTATATCCTGGTCGGCCATGACCTGATCAAATCCAACTGACGCCGTAAATTGCTCGACGAAGGCATCTGTTGCCTCGGAAAATCGACCGTCCCAGAGTTTTTTGCCTGTTGGATTATCGTTTGTCATCTGCCAACCTATTTTTGTATGAATTCGCGATCTCTGAGTTTGATTATAGCAGCAAGCTTTACGGGCTATACTAATTGACTAGAATTAAATGGGGGACGTTTTATTTGAACGCTCGAAATGAAGTAGAGGAAGACTTTTTTCTACCCGACCTCTGTCAGGCACAGAGTATTTTATTTCTTGTTCTGATAGCCGAACTGCTGGTGTTAGTCCTCGTGCTGGCAAGTTCTTCATTGCTCAGCTTCAGTTGGTCGAAAATGGGACTGGTTTCTCTCTTTGTGCAATGGGTGGTGCTGACTTCAGCCACCGTGTTATGTAACTTCAGACCCCTGCTGATGCGCATGTCGATCTTCTATGCGACATTGACGGGCTACGGCATCATCTTGTCGCTGACACTGATTTTTAGCATTCTGGGTGAGTGGATCACCATGTTGCCAGATATGCCCTGGAATCTGGAGCAGACCGGAAATGTGAGCCGCAACTTGATCGTCGCCGCGGTCATGACCGGTATCGCATTTCGATATTTTTTCCTGCAACACCAACTTCGGCGTCAAGAGCAGGCTGAGCTGAATTCCCGTATTCAGGCACTTCAATCCAGAATTAGGCCCCATTTTTTGTTCAACAGCATGAATATCATTGCCAGCCTGATTAGTGTAGATCCGGATACTGCTGAGGAGGTGGTAGAGGACCTGTCAGTGCTGTTTCGAGCCAGCCTGAATCAGAGCAGCGATCAACCAGTGCTGCTGGCGGAAGAATTAGCGCTGTGTCAAAAATACGTGCATATCGAGTCTCTGCGGTTGGATGAGCGCTTACAGGTAAACTGGCACATTAATGTTGATCCGCAGACCGTCAAAATACCGCTACTGACGCTCCAACCCTTGCTTGAGAACGCGATCTATCATGGTATTCAACCACTGCCCGAAGGCGGGGTCGTCGAGGTTGTGATCGACCGATATGACAACAAGTTGGTGGCGAGCATCTCTAATCCCTTACCGGATGCGATTGAAGCACCTTTGCAGGGTAATCGAATGGCACTAGACAATATTCGCCGGCGATTGGAAGCGATCTACGGCGCCAGCGCGTCGATTGTCAGTCGCAAGGACGAGGCGATCTTTAATACCACCATCAGCTATCCTCTGGATGATGAGAGCGCTCGTGGAAATCGACGTAGGTGAGAATGCCTTTATGATGTTAGACTAGTGTCAAGTGGCGATAAGCGCATGCTGGCATTAATGTGAACGGCTTCACATTAATGGGCATAAGGGGACTGTTACTGTCCCAGTTTGCGGATCACGTCGCAGTATTGTTGATTTAAGTGAGTAACTTGCGGTAGGTAGGAGTCCCTTGTCTAAAAAGCGGGAGGCCCCAAAATTACAATCTGAATGCGAGGTTTCTCCACCATGAAGGTACTAATAGTTGACGATGAAAAATTAGCACGAGAACGATTGATCAGAATGATCAATACACTGGACCAATACGAGGTTGTGGGAGAGGCCGCATCCGGTGACGAGGCCATCAAGCGAACGCTGGAATTTGAGCCTGACATAGTCCTGATGGATATCCGTATGCCCGGCACCGATGGGATGGCCGCAGCCCATAAGATCGCCGCGATGCCCACGCCCCCGGCAGTGGTCTTTTGTACCGCCTTCGGCGAACATGCAATCGAGGCGATCGAGGCAAATGCCGCGGGTTATTTGCTGAAACCGGTTCGTCGAGAGGCGCTGGTAGAGGCGCTGAAGAAAATTGGGCGAGTCAATAAAGTTCAGGAACGGACAGTTTCTGGTGAAGACGAATCCATGAAGCAGCGAGTTCGAACCCATATCAGCGCGAGAACCCGGCGCGGTATTGAGTTAATCCCATTATCTGAAATCCGATTCTTTCAAGCAGACCATAAATATGTCACGGTGCGCCATGAATCCGGCGAGGTGTTGATAGACGATAGTTTGCGTGATTTGGAAGATGAATTCGGTGATCGCGTCGTTAGAATCCACCGTAATGCGCTGGTCATGACAGATCATCTTGAGGGGCTAGATCGGAATCCTCAAGGGCATTACCAAGTTCGAATGCGCGGCGTTGAAGATAAGCTGGATGTCAGTCGACGGCATGTTTCGGGCCTTAGGCGCTTAGTGCAATCCTTGTAGCCACTGTCCAGTCTGTCAAGGCTAGGATCTAGGGCCAGGGTGCAAAACTAGATGTTAAGACCAGATATTAAGGTTAGGGTTTAAGGCCAAGCTTTAGGCGAAGCCTTGACCCTGAAACAATCTTCTACCAAATCGGGGCAGATAGAGATGAAAAAGGCGGCTATAATGTCGCTTTTTTTGTGCGCGTTCGCAGGCGCCAACGACAGGACCTGGACATTGGATAGGATTCGAATAGCAACAAGAGAAAGCGCTCTGGCAATGTGGCAGGCTAATTTTGTTAAATCTGCGCTAGAGCGCGCGCACCCAGGCCTCAGGGTAGATATCCTCGGCATGACTACCGAGGGCGATCGCAATAAGGAATCGCCCTTGAGCCAGATGGGTGGCAAAGGCGTCTTTGTTAAAGAGCTGGAGGTTGCGTTATTGGAAAATCGTGCCGACATTGCGGTTCACTCGATGAAGGACATGCCATCGGTTTTGCCTCCAGGGCTTGAGCTGGCCGCCATGTGTGAGCGCGAGGACCCGCGGGATGCGCTGGTGACAAACCAGTTTGAGTCGTTGGCCGACATGCCTTCGGGCGCACGAATCGGTTCGTCAAGCCTGCGACGACGCCTACAAATTCAGCAGTCCCGGCCCGACCTGGAATATCTGGAGCTGCGTGGCAATGTCGATACCCGCTTACGAAAGCTCGATCAAGGTGATTTTGAGGGTATTATTCTGGCAACGGCAGGTTTGAAGCGCCTGGGTCTGGCAGACAGGATCACGGCCAGTATTGATCCAGGGATTAGCCTGCCCTCCGCGGGGCAAGGTGCCGTGGGTATCGAGTGTCGCGAAGATGCAACGGCAGTTAAGACGCTGCTGGCAGCGATCAATCATATAGACACACAATTCTGCGTGACCTGTGAGCGCATGATCTCCGCTGGCCTGGGTGCGAGTTGTAGTCTACCCATCGCGGCTTTTGCGCAGATGACAGAGGGTCGGATCGAGCTTGCCAGCTATGTGAGCGATATGACCGGTCTGACAGTCCTGCGAGCCAGTCGATCTGGGCCGCGCGAGAGTGGCGTGGAGCTGGCGCGTCAAGTTACTGCGGAGCTGATATCCGGCGGTGCCTTGCGGTTGATCAATCCCGCGTCATGAAGTCGCAGATCGGGCGTCATCGAGAAGGGCTCTTGCTGACCCGGTCCCCAGCTCAAAACCGACGCCTCCTGGATGTGCTTGAATCTCATCGCGCGACAGCGTTGCCTGTGCTGGAACGGCCCTTGCTCGATATCCTGGCGGTCACGCCTGAGTCAGCGGATAAACAAAGAATCCAGCGTCTCGATCAGTATGATCATGTCATCTTTATCAGCCAAAACGCCGTGATCCACGGTGTTTCTCTGTTGGCAGATTACTGGCCCCAGTGGCCCAGCAGTTTGCACTGGTACGGCGTCGGTGCGGTCACGGGAGCGTTGTTAAATAGTCTGGGCATCGTCTGTACAGTCCCGCACAATTATTCTTCTGAGGGGCTGCTTGAGCTGCCTGAGCTACGGGTTGTCAAAGCGCAGAAAGTCTTGATTGTCAGAGGCGCTGGCGGTGGCCGGGAATGGCTTCGCGACGAGTTAATGGCCCGAGGAGCACAGGTCGATTACCTCGAGGTCTACCAGCGCCGGTGGCGTGAATACCCCGAGGGTTTGCTGACGCTCGAGGAGGCGGCAAGCATTTTGATTGTTTTGGCCTACAGTAGCGAGAGCCTAGAGCGCCTGGCAGCGCTGTTGCCGGGGCCGCTGGCGGCCAACTTTCTCATCGTACCATCCGAGCGCATACAAACGCTGGCAAAGGATATGGGTTTTGGTAAAGTCAGTGTGGTCAGGCCTGATGATGAGGCGATGGCGGCGGAGATTCTTAGAATTTGGGATGCGCCGATTGCAGAGTCTTTGCCGCGAAAATAGGCACCTCACCAGTCATTCAAGTGGTCTGATGAGCGTGACATGATAGATAAATCAGCAAAAGCCGGAGCTAAACCGGAGCAAACTGGATAGACAACGCAATGACGCTTTTACCTGACTGGAACACAAGGACATGAGTGAATCCAAGACTAAACCGACGGAAGCTCCAGCGACTGAGCCGAGCGATGACGGAACAAGATCATCGGGTGGCGTCTCCGGGGTTCTGGGCGTTCTGCTGGCACTGATCGCCATAGGTATGGCGAGTTATCCCATTTACCGACTCCTGCAGCCGCAGCCAGCGCCGGTTATGGATCAGTCTGTACAACAACTAATCCAAGACCAAGCAGCGCAGCAACAGCAGATTAAAACGCTGGGGCAAGAATTACAGGGTCTGACGACCCTCATGAATGATCAGCAACTTGGCGTGGCCGCAGCCGCAGAAAAGGCCAACCAGGCTCGGGCGCAGCTGCGTGAAGAAATGTTGGCGATGGTGGGCACTACCAGCCAAGACTGGTTGATGGCTGAAGTTGAATACCTGTTGCGCCTGGCCAACCAGCGCGTGCTGATGGAGCGGGATCCTCAGGGCGCGATCGCGTTGCTGCGGGCTGCCGATGACATTGTTCGAGACGCGCGGGGTACGACCGGATTTGATTTACGGGAAGCCATCGCTTTAGATCTCGGTCAATTGGAAGCAGTCGCCCGCGTGGATGTAGATGGCGTGTATTTGCAGCTGTCGGTCCTGGCTCGGCAAGTGGGTCAGTTGAGGCAGAAAAAAAGCCAGTTCGAGGTGTCAACGTCGGTGCCTGTATTACCAACAATAACGACACCGACTTGGTCCGAACGGCTCTGGTTAAGGGTTGA
>Ga0209600_1002607_pt1 | contig 10297 bp, 10 predicted proteins | sample COGITO_mtgs_1104_FD_185518 | JGI IMG/M metagenome (GOLD analysis project Ga0209600, IMG submission 185518) | Pelagic marine microbial communities from North Sea - COGITO_mtgs_110421 (SPAdes) (version 2) | ecosystem: Environmental > Aquatic > Marine > Epipelagic ... | reverse complement strand
ATATTTTTTCTACACAGGATCATGCAGCTGCTGCAATTGCAAAAGCTGGAATACCTGTTTATGCATGGAAGGGTGAGACCGAAGAGGAATATCTTTGGTGCATTAAACAAACTATTGTTGGTAAACCTGATTGGAAACCAAATATGCTTTTAGATGATGGCGGTGATTTAACTGCAATTATGCATAATGAATATAAAGATTTAATGAAAGATATAAAAGGAGTTTCAGAGGAAACTACTACTGGAATAAAAGCTTTAAACAAAATGGAAAAAGACAATTCTCTTTTGGTGCCTGCAATCAATGTTAATGACTCTGTTACGAAATCTAAATTTGATAATTTATATGGTTGTAGAGAAAGTTTAGTGGATGGAATTCGAAGAGCAACAGACGTTATGATGTCGGGTAAAATTGCAATCGTAGCTGGTTTTGGAGATGTAGGTAAAGGAAGTGCAGCATCACTAAGACAAAGCGGAGCAAGAGTTTTGGTTACAGAGGCAGATCCAATTTGTGCATTACAGGCTGCAATGGAAGGTTATGAAGTTGTTTTAATGGAAGAAGCTATTAGTAGAGCAGATATAGTTGTAACAGCCACAGGTAATAAGGATATTGTTACCGCTGATCATATGAGAGATATGAAAGATAGAGCAATTTTATGTAATATTGGTCACTTTGATAATGAAATTCAAGTTGAAGCTTTAAAAAATTATAAATGGAGTGAAGTTAAACCACAAGTTCATGAAATTGAATTGCCAAGTAAAAAAAGAATTATACTTTTAGCAGAGGGTAGACTAGTTAATTTAGGTTGTGCAACAGGACATCCAAGTTTTGTTATGAGCGCTTCATTTACAAATCAAGTTATTGCACAGATAGAACTTTGGAATAATCATAAAAATTATGAGAATAAAGTTTATGTGCTTCCTAAACATTTAGATGAAAAAGTAGCCACTCTTCATTTGAAAAAAGTAGGTGCCAAACTTACAAAACTATCTAAAGAACAAGCAGATTATATAAGTGTTGGAACCGAAGGTCCATTCAAGCCAGATGCCTATCGCTATTAAAAATAGCAAATTAGATATATCTTCAGAAGAGACGACTAAAGAATTAGCAAAACAACTTTCAAATTATCTAAAAGGCGGGGAGATAATTTTTTTATATGGAGAAATGGGAGTAGGTAAAACTACTTTTATAAAATATTTGATCAATGAATTTCAAATAAAAAAAAAATTACAGACTACAGAGGTGACGAGTCCAACATTTAATTTACTCAATGAGTATGAGATAGATGATCTAAGAATTAAACATTTTGATCTGTTTAGATTAAAAGATAAATCTGAACTAAAAAATTTAGACTTATTTGAAAACAACAAAAGCACAATAACTTTAATAGAGTGGCCTCAATTAATTAATAAAGAAAACTTTAACAAAACTATAGATTTAATATTTAAATATGAGAATGAATTAAATAATAGATCTGTTAAAATTGATGGTTTAGACTGATCCTTTAATATGAAACTTTCAAAAGATTTTAAGGAAATTAAAGGAGATGCATCTTTTAGAAAATTTTATAGAAATACCAAAAAGAATTCAATTATTGTATTTGCCAATATTGAAAAAATAAAAAATTTATTAATTTACGATGCGATTAATAAAATCTTAATCAAAAATGATATTATTGCCCCTAAATTATTAAGTCAAAATTATAAAAAGAATTATATTGAGATACAAGATTTAGGGAACAAAACAATTTATCAAATACTTATAAAAAATAAAAAAAATCATTATTTGATATTAAAAAAAGCAATTGATGTTTTGAATAAAATTCAAAAAATAAAAGATAAAAAAATCAAAAATTTTAAGAACAAAATTTATAAGATTAAAGATTATAAAAATAAGATTTTATCAGATGAGACAAAATTATTTAATGATTGGTATGTTCCAAAAAAATTAAATAAAAAAAATATTAAAATATTTAACAATAAATTTAATAAAGAGATTAAATTTTTGTTGTCAAAATTAAATTTTAAAAACGACACTTTTGTTCATAGAGATTTTCATGTTTCAAACCTAATTATAAATTCAAAAAATCAAATTGGATTGATTGATAATCAAGATGCTCTTATTGGAAACATAGCTTATGATTTAGCTTCTTTGATAGACGATGTAAGATATAAAACGTCCAATTCTTTAAAAGATAAAGTTTATAGCTATTACTTAAAAACTAATAAAAAAATTCATACAAAAAAATTTAAAAATGATTTTGATATTTTATCAGTTTTAAGGAACTTAAAGATTATCGGTATATTTATGAGGTTGGCTGAAAGAGATAAGAAAAAAAAATACTTAAAGTTTATTCCATATGCATGGAAGATGATTGATAATAGAATGAGCAAAAACAACGAATTATATAATTTGAAGTTATTATTAGCATCAAGTTTTCCTAAATTTATAAATAAGGTAGATGAAAATTAATACAGCTCTAATTCTGTGCGCAGGCTTTGGAAAAAGATTAAATCCATTAACTCTAGATATGCCAAAACCACTAATTGAACTGAAAAATGTCTCGGTGCTTGAAACTTGCATTAATTTAATTGAAAGTTTGGATGTAAAAGAGATTTTTATTAATACTTTTTATTTAAAAGAACAAATTAGTACTTTTATAAATAAAAAAAATTTTAAAACTAAAATATCAATTATTGAGGATGGTAAAAATATTCTTGATACAGGTGGTGGTATAAAAAATATGCTAAACCATACAAAAGAAGATGATGTTTTAATATTCAATCCAGATACAATTTGGAAAAAAAACTACTCTAAAGAAATTATTGAGATGGAAAAATTATATTTTTCTAAACAATTAAAAAACATACTTTTACTTGTTAACAAGGAATTAAGTTTTGATAAGAATTTAAATGGTGATTTTGATCTTCAAAATAATTTAATTATAAAAAATAATGATAGAAAATTTATTTATACAGGTTGTCAAATATTAAATAAAAAACTTCTTACCGATTATAAACCTGGAAAATTTTCAATAAATAATTTATGGAATAATTTAATTGAGAAAAAGGAATTATATGGCTTTGAAACTAATAATGATTTTTATCACTTAACTGACCTTGAAACTTTTAAAAAACTACAAGATCTTTAGCTCTTTCGCTATCCAGGTATTTGCAATCAGTAATTTTCTTCTCTTCATCTAAATTTATTAACAATGGATTTCCAGTTGGTATTTCCAATTTTGAAATTTGGTTTTCATCTAATTTAAATAAATATTTACATAATGCTCTAATTGAATTTCCATGTGCAGAAATTAAAATATTATTGTCAGAAATTTTATTTTCTATCTCTTGTTTATAAAAATCTAAAACTCTTTCATATGTATCTTTAAGAGACTCTGTGTCAGGAATCTTATTTATTGGTATCTTTTTATAGGTCTCAATATTTATTGGATGATAAGGATTATTTTTATCTAACGGATCTGGTCGCAAATCCCATGAACGTCTAAACTGATGAACTTTTTCTTCACCAAGTTTTATTTTCATCTCATCTTTATTTAAACCTGTGAGAGCACCGTAATGTCGTTCATTTAATTGCCATGCTTCTTTAGAAAGTTTTGGATCATTTAAAACTTCCTTAATTAAATTTAATGTGTTTTTTGCTCTTAATTGAAAAGATGAATAATAAATATCAATATTTATATTTTTTGTTTTTATAAGTTTGCCAGCTTTTTTAGCCTCTAACTTACCATTTTCAGTTAAATCTACATCAACCCAACCTGTAAATTTTTTTTCAAGATTCCAAACACTTTGGCCATGTCTTACTAAAATTAAATAACTCATTTGTTTATCTTTTTAAATCAATTTGATAAATAAAACTATTCTTAATGATTAATTTTTTTTCAAAATATAAATTTTTTTTTTACTTATGTAATTTTGTTTTAATTATTTTATATTTATACCCAGGAAGTATTCTGGGTTTGTTTTTATATAATGATGCTAGTTTACAACCACAAATTACTCCCAATCTTATAGTCTCATCTAATCATGTTTATGCTTTTTTAATTCTTTCCTTTGTTGGTTTTTTTACTTACAAAAAAAGTGAGAAATTAAATTTTCTAAGTATTTATTTAATATTACTATCAATAATACTCGAAATATTGCATTTCTTTATACCAGATAGAAGTTTTGAATTCTCTGACTTATTTGGAAATCTTGTAGGTGTGATTATAGTGTTAATTATATCTTATCTTTATAAAAAAAATGAAAATCTTAAAAATTAGTCATTTATTTATTTTAATTATTTTAATTTCAGGTTGTTCTTCGATTCCTAAAAATACTTCAAATAGTTGTTCAATATTTAATGAAAGATATTTATGGTTTAAACATGCAAGTAAATCAGAAAAAAAATGGGGAACTCCTGTTTATTTACAGCTTGCTATCATTAAAATGGAGTCAGATTTTGATTGGCTTGCAAAACCTCCTAGACAAAAACTTTTTAAAGTAATTCCTTACAAAAGACCTTCAAGTTCATTTGGATATTCTCAAGCTGTAAATGGTACCTGGGAACAATATAAAAAAGAAACAGGAAACAAACTTGCAGTAAGAACAAGGTTTAAGGATAGTGTAGATTTTATCGGTTGGTATACTAATAAATCTAGCACTATTTTAAAAATTCCAAATAATGATGCTTTCAAGCAGTATGTTGCTTATCATGAAGGGTGGGGAAATTACAAACACTACAAAAAAAATAAAAAAATAATTAATTTAGCAAAAAGAGTTGAGAAACAATCTAATGTTTATAAAAAACAATTAAAAGAATGTAGTAGTTCACTGAGTAGAAACAAATATATTATTTTTTAGATAATTCTTTTTTTAACTCTAAATCAACAGAATCTATTCTTTTAGTATTTTTAGCAAGCGTTAAGTACATTGTTGGTGTTACATATAATGTAAAGAAAGTAGAAATTATCATTCCCCCAAGAATAGTTGCTCCAACAGCTAGTCTAGATGCTTCGCCTGCACCTGGTCCTATATTTCCAATTACTAAAGGCATCATTGCTATCATTGTACTTATAGACGTCATCATAATAGGTCGAAATCTTAATTCACATGCTTCTTTAACTGATTCTTCTATCTTTTTTCCAGTAGTTCTTATTTGATTTGCATAATCAACAATCAAAATACTATTTTTGGTTGATATACCGATAAGAATTACCAAAGCAATTTGAGAAAAAATATTTATTGAACTATTCAAGAATAAAATAAACACCAGTCCTCCAAAAACAGCCAATGGTACTGTAAGCATAATTATAAATGGGTGGACAAAAGAGTTAAATGTTGCTGCCATTACTAAATATGCTGTTAATAAACCAAGTGCAAAAATTATGTAAAGTTCATTAGTAGTTTCTTTGACCTCTTCTGATTCACCTTTCCAAGTAATTTGATTGTTTGGTGCAACTTCTGCCATAATATTTTCTAGATATTCAATTGCCTCAAACAAAGAATAATTTTCATTTATATTTGCAGAAATCGTTACGGCTCTTTGTCTGTCATATCTCGCTAATACTTTTGCAGAACCCTCCTCTTTTAAATCAACTAGATTTGACAGTGATATTAATTCTCCAGTTGTGCTAGATCTTACAAATAGTTTGCTTAAACTGTCTTTATCTTTTCTATCAACAAGATATTGTTGAAGAATAATTGGATATTCTTTTCCTAATTTATTAAATGTAGTAACTCTTTTACCACCATACAAGGTTTCCAATGTTTGACCAATAGATCTAGTAGATATCCCCAAATCTTTAGCTTTATTTTTATTTATAACTAATTTTACTTCTGGTTTATTTCTATTAAAATCTGACTCAATTCTTGATAGTCCTCTATTTCCTCGAAGTTTATTTATAACCTCTTTTTGAATACTTTCTAATTCCTCATAGGTACTTCCTAAAATAACCATTTGGACTGGTTTATTATAATTTGAAACTCTTATACCTTGAGGCGAAATTGGAAAAGCTAGAGTTTGAGGTACAGTTACTATCTTACCTATAGCTTGTCTCATGATTGTCATTGCATCTTTATCTCGTTTTTTCCAGTCATCTAGTAGAGCAATTATAATAAAACTATTAAATGAATTTGCTGAACTTCCAAAACCAGGAACTCGCATGATAAATCTGTTGTACGGACTTTCCTCAGCTTGTAGCAATGGAAGTAATCTTTTTTCTACATCTTGAGCTCTTTGTTGTGTGTAATCAAAGGAACTACCTTCATCTGTAAAACCAATAACTAAATAAACACCCCTGTCTTCTTTAGGAAGCAATTCTTTATTAGTATACATAAATAATGCAACTGAACCTGCTATGATCAAAAAAATAAAAGTTATTATTGTTTTCTTTTTGTTAATCCAATAACCCAATGTTTCTTTATAGAAATTTGAAAATCCTTGAAAAAAAACATTAAATTTTTTTACAAAAAATCCATTGCTTGATTTTTTTTTCAAAAATTTACTTGCTAGCATTGGTGATAAAGTTAATGCAACGAACGAGGATACAACAATAGAAAAAGATAGAGCTATAGCTGTTTCTCTAAATAAAGTTCCAGATATTCCTTTGATAAAAATTAACGGAATAAAAACAGCAAGTAAAATTAAAGTTGTAGCAATAATTGCAAAAGTGATTTGTTTCGAACCTTTGTAAGCAGCAACTAATGGGTTTTCTCCATTTTCTATTCTTCTATAAATTGCATCAGTCATTATAACCGAGTCATCAGTTATAATTCCAATTGCTAATATGAAGCTAAGTAAAACAAAAATATTAATAGAAAGATCAAATAAATAAATTCCAAGAAATGATGCAATTAAACTAACAGGTAGTGCAACTGCAGGAACTATTACTGCTTTAATATTACCTAAAAATAAATAAATTATTATTACAACCAAAACAAATGCAATTGCTAAAGTTTTAAAAACTTCATCAATTGCTGCCTTAACGTAAGTGGCTCTATTGAATGAAACTTCTAATTTTAGACCTTCAGGTAAAGTTTTTCTTACTTCAATAATTTTTTTTTGAATTTCTTTTGATAGCTCAACTGTAGAAGCACCACTTTTTGCATAAATTCCAATACCAACTGTTTTTTGGTTTAAATTATTTTTACTTTGAGCTTTAAATAATGTTTTTTCAGAAACAGGACCTAGCTCTACATTTGCAACATCAGATAATCTTACAATTTTATCTTTTGTTTTTTTAATAGGTAAAAACTTTAGTTCATCAATATTGTTATAGGATTTATCTAAATTTATTGTTAAATCTATATTTTCTGCTTCTAAGGTTCCAGCAGGTAGACTAATATTTTCATTTCGAAGTGCATTTTCTACTTCCTGAATAGTCATATCATTTGCAGCTAATTTAATAGGATCAATCCAAACTCTAACACTAAGCTCTCTAAGCCCTCCTAGTAGAATTCTTCCAACATTCTTTACACTTGAAAAAGCATCTATCAAATATCTATCTGCATAATCACCAAGTTCCAAATCTGACCAAGTTGAAGATGAAACAGATAACCACATTGTTGTTGTAAAACCAGCTGCTTGTTTTAATATTTGTGGTGCATCAGCTTCAGAGGGCAGATTGTCAACAACTCTTGCAACTCTTTCTCTTATATCGTTTGCAGCATCATCAAGCTCAATATCGGTATCAAACTCAATATTTATACTACTTCTTCCGTTTTCAGATTTTGAATCAATATTTTTAATTCCTTCGGCTCCCCCAATAACATCTTCTATTACTTGAGTTATTTCTTGATCTACAATTGGAGCTGATGCAGATTTATAATCAACTTTAACTTGTACTACAGGTGGCTGCAAACCATCAGGCAACTCTCTAACTGGCAGTTCAGAATAAACAAATAAACCAAATACAATTAATATTAAAGATAGAACCCAGGCTACAACAGGTCGTTTTATACTTACTTCGGTGATGTACATTTAATTATTTTTTCTCTGTCTCAGATTTTTTAAAAGGGTTTAATTTTTTTAACCAATCAAACTTACTTTTTTTTGTTTCTGTTTTAGCTGGCTTAACTTTTTTTTTCCAACTTGATACTTTTTCTTTTGTGCCATGTTTAATTGGTTTAATCTTTCCATTAGGTCTTGTTTTTTTTAAACCTTCAGCAACAACTGTATCACCCTCTTCAAGACCAGATTTAATTTCTACAATTCCTTTTTTTCTTAGTCCAATTTCTACTGGAACTTTTTTTACAGTATTTTCTTTATCTACTTTATATACATAAACATTATCACCCTCCATTATCAGGCTGGTATCAAGAATACTTAACGAATTTCTCTCATTATAATTAATAGATATTTCTAATAGTGATCCTGATAAAAGTTCGTTATTAGGGTTATCAAGTTTAATCCTTACTGGTAGAGATCTTTTGTTTGTGTTAATTCTGCTTGCTGTAGAATCTACTGTTCCAGCATATTTTTTAAGAGCATTTCCAGAAAATTTTATATCTACGTTTTGACCTTTTTTTACATAAGGTGCAAACGTTTCAGGTATATCTACATCAACGAATAGAACTGAAGTGTCTTCTAAATTTAATATAATTGAGCTTTGTGATACGTCTATATCGTTAGAAAAATCTCGTTTACCAATAATTCCATCAAAAGGAGTGGTTATGTTTCTATTCTTCAATTTTGCAATTACATCTCCTGTTTTAACTTTTGTATTAAATTTAATTGGTTCTAATATTTCATATTTTTCAATGTTAAAGGATTTAATTTGTGCTGGAACTGCAGTACCAAATGTCTCTATAGTGTTTTGAAATAATTTTTGCTCAACCACCTTAACAATTATTCCTGGAGGAGGTCTTTTACTAAATTTTTTTTTAAAATGATTACCAATCATTGTTCTGGCAATGATTACAGCCGCAATAATAAAAAAGAAGATTAATACTATTGATATAATTTTTGTTGATCGTTTCATATTTTAACTCTTTCCATACTCAGACCACGAGCCATCGTATATAGTCGGCATATATTTATCATTTATTAATGAATAAGCTAGAGCCAATACGCACGCAGTTACTCCTGAACCACATGAAAATACTATATTTTTGTTAGAGTTAAAATTAAGTGACTTAAATTTTTCTTTGATTTCATCTTTGTTCACAAATGTATGGTCATCATTAATTAGTTCTCCAAAAGGTAAGCAAAAAGAATTTTTTATTGAACCACTTCTTAAACCTTTTCTTGGTTCAGCGACCTTACCATCGAATCTTTCTCTACTTCTTGCATCAATAACACTGAAATTATTTTTATTAATATTTTCATCTATCTGTTTTTTATTTTTAACGAGCTCTATATTTTCTTCACATGAATAGATAGAATTTTTAGTGATTACCTCTCTATTATCTGTGATTTTATTTTCTTTTTTCCATTTCTTAAATCCACCATCAAGAATATGAACTAGTTTTGGATCATGCCCAAAATAGATTAAGTTATACCAACATCTACATGAGCTTATTACATCTGAATTATCATAAATTACAATTTCATCTTTATTTTCAATACCCATATCTCCCATAATTTTTTCCCATGAATTAAAATCAGTTAGCATGTGGGGTAGGTCAGTATTTATTTTTGAATTCTTATCTAGGTCAAAAAAAATTGCATTTGGTATATGTTCATTTAGATATTCCTCAAAGCCATTTCTATTTTCCTGAGGCATATGCCAGGAGCAATCAATAATTTTTACATTATTAATGTTTTTCTCTAACCAATTTGTATCAACTAAAGACATACTATCTTTTTTCTAAATATTTTTGATGATACTCTTCAGCTGGACAATAATTTTTTACCAAAGAAGTTTTGGTAACAATTTTTCCTGAAAATTTAATATTTTCCTCTTTAATTACTTTTTCTGAAATTTCTTTTTGTTGATCATTTAAATAAAAGATTTCACTTCTATATTGAGTACCAAAATCTGGACCCTGAGAATTTAAAGTTGTGGGGTCGTGAATTTCAAAAAAAAATTTTAAAATTTTTTCATAAGAAATAATTTTTGGATCAAAGTCTAATTTTACGACTTCAGCATGATTGGTAGTTCCAGTACATACTTCTTTATATGTTGTTTCACTACTATTGCCTCCACAATAACCTACTTCAGTTTTAACAACTCCATCAAGTTTACTAAACTTAATTTCTGGTCCCCAAAAACATCCCAAACCTAAAATTGCTATTTCCATTGATAATTAACTTAATTAATTTAAAGTTAATCATATGTTGTCTAAAAATCAATTGGGCT
>Ga0209600_1002576_pt1 | contig 10368 bp, 9 predicted proteins | sample COGITO_mtgs_1104_FD_185518 | JGI IMG/M metagenome (GOLD analysis project Ga0209600, IMG submission 185518) | Pelagic marine microbial communities from North Sea - COGITO_mtgs_110421 (SPAdes) (version 2) | ecosystem: Environmental > Aquatic > Marine > Epipelagic ... | reverse complement strand
TTCTCCATTTGCAGCAAAAACGGGCCGCAACCAGCCCAGCACTAACAGGTTTGTATTTGGCCCTGCCAAATGGATACGAGGCTTAATTAAACCCGGAGAAGGAATGGCCTTGGCATATTGTGACTGGTCTTCGCAAGAGATCGCAATCGCCGCTGCTTTATCACAGGATAATCTCCTATGGGACGCCTATGAAAGTGGTGACCCCTACATCGCTTTTGCGATACAAGCCGGCATTGCACCACCTGGCGCAACTAAGGAGACCCATAAGGATATCCGTAACCGTTGCAAGTCTGTTGTACTTGGCACTAATTATGGCATGACTTCTTATGGGGTCGCTCAGTCAGCAAAGATCCACAAACTGGAAGCAAAATTACTGCTACAAAAGCACCGCGAAACATACCGTACATTTTGGGCCTGGGCAGATAACAATAAAGATAGAGGCCTTCTGGGTTTGAAACTGGAGACTTGCTTCGGATGGGCCATTCAAGTCGAAGCAGGCGAGGTAAAGGCAAACACATTTTTGAATTGGCCTATGCAGGCTCATGGCGCAGAAATGATGCGGATTGCATGCATTCTTGCCGTTGAGCGAGGGATAAACCTGTGCGCCCCCATTCATGATGCTCTTCTTATAGAAGCATCCATTGATCAAATCGACGCGGAAGTTGCGCGCTTGAAGGCATGTATGTCTGAGGCAAGTGAAGCTGTTCTTGGTGACGGCAGGGCGTGCAGAGTTGATGCAAGTATTGTCAGATATCCGGGTCGCTTCATGGATGAGGACGGGCAGGCAATGTGGGATCAGATCATGGGCCTGTTGGCAGAAACCGAAGGATAACCGACGCGGATTTAGCGGGACACCTCCGCGCGTTCCGCGGAACCGTATCTATATCTTTAAAATTATCCTTAAATATAAATATAGGGTATTACTATGACCAAAATGAAAGCCGCCCAGCTCGCAAAGCGGGAAGAAATGTTCCTGAAGGGACCAGTTAAATTTGGATGGATCAAGCGCAACATCCCGGATCCAACATCGAGGCTAATCTTAGTCGCCGAGGCATACATGAGGATGCCAACGCCAGCACTCAAATCTGTAGATCTAACGCTCAAGGTGTGGGACTGCGCAGGAATAACGAGTCATGATCAGCGGTCTAGGGTGCTAAGGAAGATTGATAAGCAGTGTGTTGGATACTGGGTTGAGAGGCGGGATGGCCGGACTGCAGTGTTGCACAAGGGCAAAAACCCAAATGAAATTATCCACGAATAACTTTGCTTAGTTATGGCCAAAGGTCCGTGGACCATGAACCACGCACCTGTTGAGGATGGCATAAATATCCCTCTTGGCACCACTACCACGATTTCGGTAAAGTAACCCCTGATCTGGGCTGTTGAAACCCGAACCTTGGTTTTGACACTACTAATCTTTGCGCCAATTCCGATCCAGCACACCTTGTTCTATTAAGCAGGTCTCAATCAGTTTAATCTCTGCGCGGACTTTACGGCCTTTAGCCGCATTCTCACGGCTCTTCTCTAACTTGTCTTTGGTATATCTACCATGCCGTAGGTTAGCCTCAGAGATCCGAGCACGTCCTTCCTCGGTCCTTGGACCAGTGCTGGCACCTCCATGGACCCTACAACGCCCATTCCTTTTATTGGCAGGACGCTGGCACTCTGTGCCTTTTCTGGTCTTGGCACCGCATCGCTGGCCAGGCCAATCTGCACCAAAACGCCATTCTACACCGATGGTCACATTGTCTTTTGTTATCATTCAAAATATCCCAAATATGAGGTATTATTATACCGCATATTTATTGGGGTCAAAAGAGGGGGGGTTACTAAGTGTAATATTTATGGGGGGGCGCTCAACCGCCGTTACTTGCACGTTGATTATGTAGTTATTTAGGGTCTCATTTGTTGCGGGGGCAGGATTTGCTCAAGGCCCTACCATTAAAAAGTGGATATAAAGGTGTTGCGGGGGCAGTCACCATTATTTGCAACTTAATTTTGCGATTTTTAACCAAATAAGGTGCGACAATTTTAAGCCGTAGGTGACGATTGCAGCCATCTTGCCGATGCTGCATTAGGTGATCGAATTAGCTTTTTGAAAAAAATTAGACCTTCTTTAGAAAGCAGATAAAGGCGCCAATAGCTGTCAAAAATCCAGCAAGCGGCAGGATAATGACTGCATATTTCTTTGGCATATAGTTCTCCTTGAACTCAATGCCTTGTGAGGTAAATTCAAAATGCCACATCTCCCAATATTTACCTCGCATGCCCTCGACCAGATCAATGCCATAAATGATAAGAATTACCCCAACCAAAATAATCATCAGCTTCCAGAACTGGCGGATATAGAGTGATAATCTGGCAGGTAGCTTTTCATAGATCAGGTTCAGCGCGATATGCTCATTGTCTCTTGCGGTCAACGAAAGCGCGATAAACATCAACCAGATGTTACTCAAGACAGTCAGCAAATCCCCCCAAACAGGCGGGGATGCGAAAACATATCTCATGACAACAGTATAGATTGTGAACCCAACCATAAGCGCCAGAAACAAAGAGCACATCGCTTCCAAAAAACGGTAGATAAATCGGTCAAATTTGTTCAGAAATTGCAGCACAGCTCTGACCTAACTCATAATTCCGGGAAGAAACATCGTCAGCTCAGGAATGACGAGGATGAAAAATAAAAGTAAAAAAAGCCCAGCTAAATAGGGAAGCAGAGCCACGGCCACCTTTTCCAATCGCACCTGAGCGATGGTCGCAGATGTAAAGTAAGCAACGCCTACCGGCGGTGTTACCGAACCAATCAAAAAGCCAACAATAACAACAACAGCAGCCTGAACCTCTGGAAAGCCAGCCTGCGCCATCACGTTGACGAGTACTGGGCCAACGACAATAATATTCACGGCCGAATCCATGACCATGCCAAGTAAGAAGATAAAAAGCATTATTGCCAGAATGAAAAGCAGAGGCGAGTCAGCAAGGCTCATCAACCAATTTTCAAGATCACCGATTGCACCAAGCGAGGTCAGTAGCCAACTGAACGGTCCTGACGCCGCGATAATGATAAATACCATGGCTGAATTACGAAACGCTCGACGGAAGGCGCCAGCACAGTCTTTCCATTTAATGGTGCGATAGACAAAGACACCAGTAAATAAGGCGACAAGTGCAGTGATAGCACCCGCCTCAACCACTGACGCAATGCCCCCCATAACTGACCCAACCAGAACCACTGGGATCAACAAGGCGAATGAAGACCGATATAATTCGCGCCCGGCGCGTCGTGCTGAAAATTTTTCATCGCTCTGCTCAAAATCATATTTTACGGCAAAATAGTGATTGATAAGCATGATCACGGCACCAATTAGCAAACCAGGAATAATGCCGGCGGCAAACAAGGAGGCGACCGAAATTTCAGTTGCATTCGCAAGGACGATCATCATGATGCTTGGCGGAATAATGCCGCCAATCGTCGAACTAACGGCCGTGACCGCAGCGGAAAATGCGGGTGGGTACCCAGCCTTTTTCATCGCTGGCAGGACCAATGCACCCACGGTGGCTGTGTCGGCGACAACTGAACCATTCATCCCTGCAAAAAACATACTTACCAGAACGTTTACTTGCGCCAGCCCGCCACGCAGGCGGCCAATTAGTGACCGGCTCAATGCAACAAGCCGATCGGTAATCGTCGCGCTTGTCATTAATTCACCCGTCAACATGAAAAAGGCAATCGCCGTTAAGGGGACTGAATCGATTGCGGTAAACATTTGGCTGGGGATTAAGATAAGCGGAACAGCGTCGGTAATCAAAATATAGAAGAAAGGTATCAAAATAAGAGTGAAACCAATGGGCGCACCACACAGGATCAAAAACAATAATAGGCCTAGTAGAATGAGGCTTTCCATGGTTACCCAAATCTAATGAATTTGTTGGAGAAAAGACCGTTTAGCGTTCAGTTTTTACGATAAACGGTCTTTTCCGCGTTAAGGTGACAATTCTGTCTAAAGCGCGCCAGCTTTTTCCAGCTGTGAAACAAAGCTGTTCATGCCTTGTTCAAGAAGCACTCTTTTCGCAACCTCGGGCTCGAACGTGCCCTTAGCATCTAGCCAAGCGCCAATCGCACCTTCTCTCCATTTTGACAATTCGGCTTCGGATGGAACATACCACTCTTTTGCAGATGCCTTAATCGCATCTTCGCCATTCTTAATCCATGCATTATCTAACTCGTTCACCTTTTCGCCATAAGCATCGGCAGCTTCGTGTAACCATTTCCGCTCTTCTGCAGACAGAGCATTGTACTGCTTTGCATCCATGGCAAGAATATTTCCAGACCACATCCCGCCAATTTCAGTGAAGTATTTTGCAACTTCGTGGAGTTTCGCCACATGCTGCCAAGGGGTCGCAACGTATTGGCCCTCAACCACACCAGATTGCAGGCCCTGATACAGTTGGCTCCAATCATAGGGTGTCGGCACAGCGCCCCAATTTTTCACAAGCATAAATTCAACTGGGCTCTTAGTCGTCCGCCATTTGAGACCTTTCATGTCATCAGGAAGACGGATCGGTTTCGTTGCATTCCCAAGCTGTCTGAATCCACCGCTCGAATATACCGCAAGGCAAATATGGCCCGCATTCTCGAGTGCCAGCTTACATTGCCGCTCTGCCAACCATTCATTTGATATTCTTTTTGCATCTTCGAGTGATTTGAAAATGAACGGCAAGTCGAAAATGGCGAGTTCCGGCCCAAAATTACCATAGTTTGCCGTTGAACTGGTCCAAAGGGCGATCAGTCCTTGGTTGGCCTGTTCACCACATTTTTGTTCGGCACATAAACTTCTTTGATAATGAGGTTCGACTTTCATCTTTCCACCGGACGCTTTTTCAAGGGCGGGTATGAGCGCCTGATCAATAGCATCACCGATTGGCATACCCAATCTACCAGTCGTTCCGAGTTTAAGCACAGTCTCGGCATTTGCGCCCTGGGCGCCAAAAACAATGGCCACTGTTATAAGCGCTGCTTTCCAGAATGAATTCTGTTTCATGTAATGCTCCCATATGTCTCAAGGCAATGCCTTGATGTTTGATTTTGGTGAGTGTTCAATACTGATGTTTTGACAGGCTCAATCATTGCCACCCGAACCGTCACTAAAAAGGTACAGAGTGCTCCAATAATAAGGACAGATGGTGTCGATTAAATTTTCAAGACATGATTAGGAAGATTCACATATTTATTTATTATATATTTAATTCAATTGTTTAAATCTTTTTATAAAAGGTTTGAATGTAGCTTGTATGCCTATCTTGACTGTCTGAAATCTTAAATCTGTCCCTATAAAAAGTAATTTCTGCTCCTTTTCCTTGGCTGTGTTTTTTGGATAAGTCAGTCAGGTCAGCTGGTGAAACCATGATTTGCATGGTTTGTTTTCTTGGTGCCAAAGTGCGGCAAACCGATTTTACAGTTCAGATAAGAAAGAATATCATGGCGCTCCAAACTCCCTTCCATTTCACCGTGCCTGAAGAAACGATTGCGGCGATAAAGGAACGTGTTGCCACCTATCCGTGGCATGAAATGCCCGATGATGGTGGCTGGAATTATGGTGTCAATCTGGATTACATGAAGGAATTTTGTTCTTACTGGGTTGACGAATTCGACTGGTATGCACAACAGGCGGCAATCAACCGGTTTGATCATTTCACCGCGCCGGTCGATGGCGTTGACCTGCATTTTATTCATGAAAAAGGTAGTGGGGCTAATCCAAAACCCTTGATCATCAGCCATGGTTGGCCGGGCACTGTGGTTGAATTCCTCGATTTCATCGACCTGCTGGCACACCCAGAACGCTTTGGTGGCAATGTTGAAGATGCTTTTGATGTGGTTGCACCGTCACTGCCCGGTTTTGGCTTTTCTGGCCGTCCGTCACGCCCATGGGGGCCACGCCGGATGGCGGGTGCCTTCAACAACCTTATGACAGACATTTTGGGCTATGACAGCTACATCGCCCAAGGTGGCGACTGGGGTGGGGCTATCGCCAGCTTCCTCGGTTATGATCATTCTTCGGCTTGCCGCGCAATCCATATTAATATCCTGACCATGCGGCATCCAAATGGGCCGCAAACCGCCGCAGAACAGGCTTGGGCAGATCAATTTGAAATCGACCAGGTCATGGAAAATGGTTATCGCACGCAACAGGCGACACGCCCGCAGACACTCAGTTATGCGATGATGGACAGTCCTGTTGGCGTTGCAGCTTGGATTCTGGAAAAGATGAATTCATGGTCGGACACGACGGGTGATGATGTTGAGAGTGTTTATACCAAAGACCAGCTTTTGACCAATATCATGGTTTATATAGTCACCCGTACCTTCAATACGGCCTCGTGGATCTATTACGGGCGCCGTGAAGAAGGCGGCCGTATTTTATCGCCAGAGGGCCGCCGTGTTGAGGTGCCAACGGCTTGTGCGCTGTTTCCCAGAGAATTGCTGGCTTGGCCGCCAAGAACCTATGCTGAACGCCTCTATAATGTCACCCAATGGACTGAAATGCCGCGCGGTGGGCATTTCGCGGCAATGGAACAGCCTGAATTATTGATTGCCGATATTCGCAAATTTGCCCGTACCCTTGAATAGCCCATAATCCAACATAGACTGCCCTTGTCATCCAAGTGCCATTGCCACGGAGCGTGCCATGTCCCAGACCAAGACACATTTTCATTCTATCAGAGATAATATCAGCCTGACGACGCAGGCCTTTATTGACGGAGTCTATTGTGATGCCGTCGATGGTAGCCAGCTTGAGACGTCAAACCCGGCGACCGGAGAGATTATTGCTAGCTTTTCCCACTGTAAAGCTGCTGATGTGGATCGTGCTGTCGCTGCTGGCCGTCGCGTTTTCAATGAAGGAACTTGGTCACGTTCAGCACCTGAATATCGTAAAGAAATACTCTTGAAACTAGCTGCGCTAATCGAACAGAACAAAGAAGAACTTGCCGTTCTGGAAAGCATAGATGCTGGAAAAACCATCAATGATTGTCTACATGAAGTTGGCACTGAAGCACCGGCATTTTTCCGCTGGTATGCAGAGCTAGCCGACAAAACCTTTGGCAAAATTGCCCCAACGGGTCCTGATGCAATGGCGCTTATCGTTAAGGAACCGGCCGGTGTTGCTGGGGCAATTCTCCCTTGGAACTTTCCGTTTTTGATGGCTGTTTGGAAAATTGCGCCGGCCCTTGCCGCTGGTTGCTCGATTGTGGTAAAGCCAGCCGAACAGACACCTCTGAGCACCATCAGGCTTGGCACATTACTAAATCAAGCCGGTGTTCCGGCTGGTGTGGTCAACATTCTTCCTGGGCTTGGTGAGACTGCCGGTCAAGCGATCGGAAGGCATGATGATATAGACACTGTTTCCTTTACAGGTTCAACCGAGGTTGGACGCATGTTCATGCGCTATTCCGGCGACAGTAACCTGAAGAGCGTTGGTCTTGAAATGGGCGGAAAAAGCCCGTTCATCGTTCTTGATGATGCGGTAATCAATGATGATCTGATTGAGCATGCTGCGATGGCGGCTTTCTGGAATGGTGGCCAAAATTGTTCGGCCAATATGCGACAGATTATTGCCAAGTCATTGGTCGATGATTTCATGGATAAGATTTTAAAGCGTGTTGCTGCCTTCAAGCTTGGTGATCCGCTGGATCCCGAAACAACCATCGGGTCAATGATCACACCCGAACATAAAGCGCAGGTGATGGGATATATCAACAAGGGCTGTTTAGAAGGCGCCCAACTGATTGTCGGCGGTGATGTTGCTGGCCCTGGCCAGTTCATTGCGCCAACGGTCTTTGACGGGGTAACAAATGATATGACCATTGCCCGTGATGAGATTTTTGGTCCCGTACTTGGTATCATGCCAGTATCATCACCAGAAGAAGCGCTAGCCATCGCCATTGATACTGATTACGGCCTGCATGCTACTGTGTTCACCCGCGATATTGACCGGGCCATTTCCATGGCACGGAGATTGCCATGCGGAACCGTTTCGGTGAATGGATTTTCTGAAGGTGATATAAAAACCCCATTTGGTGGCTATAAGCAATCAGGCTCACTGGCGCGTGACAACGGAACCGAAGCATTAGAGCAATATCTGCAAACCAAGACAATATGGATCGCGACTAGTGGGTGAAGCATGCAATAGGAGTCTGATATTTGCGACTCAAAAAAATTTAACTATGATAGGGTTTTAAACAGATATGAACCGATGGCAGATGGATGAGGTGAGCACAGACCCAAAAAATACTGCGGTGCCGCCTGACCTGCCTGAGGTAGGCAAAAAGGATCTGGTGCGCCGCGCAATCTGCTCACGTATTATCACTGGCGTCTATCAACAAGGCGAAAAGGTACCCTCCTGCCGCGACATTGCGGACCAGCTGAATGTCTCCAAGAACAGTGCCTATGAGGCTTATTCAGACCTAGTGGGCCTTGGTATTCTGGAGTCGCGCAACCGATCTGGGTTCAGTGTCGGCATGGCATTGCCAGCGGTCGATAGTGATGAAGCACAAGCTGTTTTACATCCACCTCCCGCACAATTACAGCCGGCACCTGCGGTTGTTAATTGCCGCATGCCTGCCCCCGGATTACGCGCAAGCCAGCCAAAACGCTGGGCTGAATTCCGCTTCCCCTTCGTTTATAATCAAATTGACACCGAATTGTTCCCTATCGAGGCCTGGCGAGAATGTTCGCGCCTTGCGCTTGGCCGAAAAGCCCTGCCAATCTGGACCAGCGAGGCGGTTGATGTTGATTGCCCCGATCTTGTCTTTCAACTGCGCCAACGTTTGCTGCATCACCGCGGCATTGACGTGGCTGAGGATGAAATCTTAATTACTGTTGGCGCCCAGAATGCGCTGAGCATCATATCGACCATGTTCAATGAAGACAATCGACCGATCGCTTTTGAAAATCCAGGTTATCAGGAGGCACGGCATTTATTCCACCTCTATAATAACGAGATTGTCCCCGTACCAGTTGATCGTGATGGCCTTGATCCAACGATGCTGCCAGCGGCTTTCAAATTCGTTTATGTCACACCCGGGTGCCATTTCCCTACTATGGTTGTTATGCCTGAAGACCGTCAGCTGCAGCTCCTTGATAAAGCCGAAGCTGCCGGCGCAATGGTTATCGAAGATGATTATGAGATCGGCCTTGTTGGGCATCTAAAGCTACGCCCTGCGCTGAAATCCCACGATAAAACTGGCCGCGTAATTTATGTAGGCAGTTTATCAAAGACCCTGTCGCCAAGTATTCGCATTGGATATATGGTGGCGCATCGAGATATAATCAAAACGGCAAAGATTATCCGCAGCTTAACAGTCCGGCACCCGCCAAGCATTGTTCAGGAAACCACCGCAATGTTTTTGGCACATGGGTATCATGATGCACATTTGAAGAATTTACGGCAAATTTACTCACAGCGATGGCATCTTATGAATGAAGGAATCAAACGACTTCTGCCAATGTTTGTAAAGGGCGATGCCACTGGTGGCACATCTTTCTGGCTCACAGGGCCAATGCATTTCGACGCAGAGGTTTTCGCAACCCGGCTGCAAAAACGTGGTGTGTTAATTGAACCTGGACATATTTTCTTTGATAAGGGAAAGCCAAAAAACGCATTTCGTATTGGCTTTCCATCAGTGCCAATTAACCGTATCGATGCTGGCCTTCGACAGATCAGCCAAGAAGCAAAAGTTATGCTGCGTTAAGAAGAAAGCTACCTCAGTGAGTGGTCATTAATTATTTGGTGTTTGCCAATGTTTTTTTGCGGGCAGGATTTAAACCTGCACATGAAAGATGAATTTACACCTCATCGCCTTCACCAACTCATCAAAGCCCCAAGGTTCAAGGCGCAACGCCCGGCCCAATCTAGGCCCTACCCCCGTCAGCCAAAGTCATTCTGAAATAGGAAAGTGCACCAGTAACCCTGGTCCCTGGTGCACGGTCCATGGAACTGGGTTCATGGATAATTTAAACGTAGCAATGAACGCGGCAATAATTTAGAACGCAAAAAAGCCGCCTCAATTGTGAGACGGCTAAGTATCTGATATATTTTTAGAATATTTGGTTGCGGGGGCAGGATTTGAACCTGCGACCTTCAGGTTATGAGCCTGACGAGCTACCGGGCTGCTCCACCCCGCGCCAAATTCGCGACCATGCGGGTTGTGCTGAGAAACAGCGAACAAACAATCATGGTACGAAAATAACAAAGCTAGTGAAAAATACATGTGGCTGGAAGACCAGGCGACGACCTACTCTCCCGTGCCTTAAGACAAAGTACCATCGGCGCTACAGGCTTTCACGGCCGAGTTCGGAATGGGATCGGG
>Ga0209600_1002569_pt1 | contig 10376 bp, 8 predicted proteins | sample COGITO_mtgs_1104_FD_185518 | JGI IMG/M metagenome (GOLD analysis project Ga0209600, IMG submission 185518) | Pelagic marine microbial communities from North Sea - COGITO_mtgs_110421 (SPAdes) (version 2) | ecosystem: Environmental > Aquatic > Marine > Epipelagic ... | reverse complement strand
TTTACAGCAGTCGCGAGAATGGCACGCACTGGCAGTTCCCGCCGCGGCATCTTCAACGATGATGTCTTCTCCGGCGGGTTACCAGCACCAAGAACAGCAGCAGCAGCAGCAGCAGCACCACCACCAAGAAACACTTCAACCATCAACTCCAAGCATGCAATTTGCGCCGGATAGTCACATGATGGCTTCTTCTCCGATCGGAGGGGTGAATCCTGCTTCTCCAGGAGGCGCCGCCAACGGAGGGAGTGCAATTTTTACGCAGCAAAATGTATCGGCTTCGTCGATGATGACGTCTCCATCCGCGACTTCTCCAGCAACGCCAAACCGATCCTCGGTTGGTAAATTCTTTCGAGAGCTCCGTCAATCAATGGCAACGTCTTCGGCAGTTGCTGCGGTCGGAGGGGCATTTGGGATCGAAGCCGCAAAGCCGAAAATCGTCGAAGAAGATGCAAAATTTTTGGTGGACAAGGAGAAATCGACTAAGTTGGAGACCGAATTGTGCGGTCTGAGCTTGAAAACAGAGAAAATATTGCAACGAGAAGAAAAATTCGCCGATTCGTTGGGTGCCTTTGGATTAGAGTGCATGAAGTTCGCCCGTGTTGAAGAAGAGGCTTCGGGAATCTCCGGTCGATATTCCGAGCCTGGCACTCGACTAGCGACTGCCGCCCAGTTTTTCCGCAAAGTCGGCAATGCCTCTGTTCGTGCCTCTCGTATTGCACGCGCTGCTACTGTGCAATTAGCTAAAGCGATGGATCCGTTGCACGCGCATTTGAACTTGATGCCGTCGGTACGCAGAGCCACGCAGCTCAGAGCGGACACGTTGTTATCGCTGCAGACTTTGCTCTCAGATCAAGAAAGACTAACGAATAGAATTAACAAACTCGCTCCTGATATCACAAAACATGTGAAAATAGAACAGTTGAAGCGAGAACTCGAAGAAACAAACAGATTAGCGGAAAATGCGAAAAGAGAATACGATTGCATCCGCGCTAGACAAGCGAATGAGTTCGCGAGATCAGAGAAAGAGCGCGTCGAAGAGTTTGAACAAATGCTTTTGGGATTAGCGCGAGTGCAAGTCGCCCAAGCAGAAAGAACTTTGAGCGTATGGCGCAGCTTGGCAGAGGAGCTCGGGGCATCCCCTCAAGAATGGTCTCAAACAATCTCCGTAGAAGAATCACCTCCTGAAAAGGAGGCCGTTAACAATAGTGAATAGAAGCGCACGTTGTAATGATGAGGAAGAGAAGGAAGAAAAATACATCCTATTTTATAAAATTTTCAGCATTACAACGCTCCTACGTATCTATTATCTCTATTTATGTCCTCACATTGCAACCTTGAAATTTGGCGTTAATAAAGTGTCGTTATCGGCCATCATTTTTCTGACGCTCACAACTTTTCCATGGTCTAGTATTGGCGCTTCATCTTCACCCTCACCCGCATCTTTATTCTTTCCTTCCTGCTGGAGTTTGCGTTGCTTCTCTGCAATCTCAGTCGCCAACATTCTCACGCCCCAGTGATGCAATAACACGCCGAATAACAGTTTTACGACGACTAATATAAGAAATCCTAACACACTGACTGCTAAAGACTCTGTTGTCGTGTATGTTGTCTCTTCTTTGGAGTCGCGCGATTGATATGAATCTCCAACGCGTAAGGTTTCATACAACGGCGGAACGACTCGCAACAACAGAGCCGCCGGAGCGAGAGGGACAAAACCAACTACTCGGTGTATTTTGTACGACTGCGCCAACTTTACATGTTCTCGACAGAACTGTCTAAAATACCGTCTGTATGTCGCCGGTCGTAAGCTGTTGAATTTTGCCATGAACGAATGCTTGACGATATCCACGAAGACTTCGCTTCCCAAGACCAAGAGGCAGTCGGTGGCAAACTTTTTAGTCAAACCACCGGAAATGGACCCGGCAGCGATTATTCTTTGCGCGGCGACAAAGAGCAAGCACACGGTCAAATGTACGCGTTCAATGATATCCAATCTCGTCACTCCGAACAACTTCGCCTCGTCTTGCTTTTTGAAAACGTGGCCTTTCATTTCCGAAAAGTTATTAGAAATTAAAACCAACAACATCGCGTTGGTGTGTGAATTCATTGCCACGGATAAAGTTACCGCGTGGAGCAATAACACAAACGTATGCGAAGCCGTGGCAAACGTCGACAAGATCACGTCCACAAAAAGTTGTAAACCGCAGACGAAAACGTCCCTTCTTCTCGAAAACTTGTGCTGCGCGGTGTCGACAATTTTATCCACCGAGTGCGTCAACGCGTCTAACACGTTGCCATTGAATGAGCAACATAATTTATCAAAGCACTCTAACACGGATGCTGCCATATAAAGTTTGATAACTTCTTGGCCTCTAACATAATGATACAAAACGGAAACATCCAACGAATAGCTTAAAAATACAGCCGCGGCGAGCATGGAAAGCCAGAGTAAATCGCACAGTTGCTCTCGCGCGAGAGGATGTTTCGCCCACGACTGTCGGCGAGTCATTGGCGATGGCGGATCGCCATCGCCGTCAACATCTGGCGAAGAAGCGTCCATTTTCTTCCTCAATCCAACAGCCGCGGCGTACTTCGCAGGATTGAAAAAGTAACTCGAAATAAGCGCGAATAAACCCCGGGATGTTAACACGAACACTCGCACGGGAAGCGAAGTCAAGATGCCTAAAATCGCATCGCCGCACAACAAACAACCATAAAAACACAAGCGCTCCAACTCTCTCGGCAAGTGCCAGAGCAAATCAAACACTCTCTGCCGAGCGTTTGCTAATTCTGCGTTGCTTTTTTCGTCGTTTTCTCTGTTTGACGGCGCCAAGCCCAACTCGGCTAAAACGTATTCCCTCCAAAAGTAGTTTCTCTTCGCGTTCGATTTCTTTTCTTCACCGTTTTTCTTCTCGTTATTACTGCTCGTTGTATGATTATTATTATTATAAATGGTAGTAGCACTGCTACTACTCGCACCATTATTGGGCAGATGTTGATGCAAAGACCTCGCTATGGTCTGAATATCCGCCGGTAAAACCGGCGATGTCGTTTCCGAACCTCTCTCTTTCTGCAACTCCTCCTCATCCGTCGTCGCGTCCAATTCTTCCTGAGACGTGTTGAATTGAGAGTTGCTCTTGCGTCGGTGTAAGAACCAGTCCGAGGAACCTCTGCTCATGCTCGCACTCGCCGTCTTCCGCATTTTCTGATGAAGAGTTTATTTCTTTCTCTCTTTCTCTCGCTTTGGCGAAGAGACTGATGATGCGTGTGCGGGGGGGAAGGATGGTTTATTATTATTGTGCTTCGCGAAATTTGAAGAAAAGTGCGTTTGAGGAGCAGAAGAGAGAGATGAGAAAAAAGCCGAAAAAACAAGAGCAACGAGGGGCGAAGAAAAAGAAGAAGAAGAAGAAAAACCATTTAGTAGTGGTCTCGCCATAAAAAAACGGTGGTTTACCCCGTGTTGCGACGAAGGAATCGCGGAAACGCGACCTTAATCTCATGGAGTCTTTTTCTAAGAGTCCTCCAGGGAAGGGCGACAATCTGTCAACCTCCCCGTCCTGGCGGTACGTTCGGATTTATTATTATTATTCTTTCCCGTTTTTGCGGGGTGCTCTTTTTGCTCCCTTCTCGTTTTAGCGGAAAAAATTCCGTCTTTTAGACGCGCTAGGGATGTCGCGAAGTCGCGAAATCGTCTGAAAACGCAGAATTTGAAAGTACAAACACTGACAAACGTTTTATTTCCGCTCTCTTGTACTCTCGTGAATACATAAATACATAAACAGGGACTACGAGACTTCTTTTTCGCAGTTATTGAGTGATGAGATTCTTAAAACTGAAACGCGCGGAGATGTGCCGCCACGGAGTGCATCTGCGGTAGACTTGGTACGTTTGGTTACACAATATCGTACTCATGATTGTTCTTCTTTCGAAAACGGGTTTTGATTCGGATTTTAATCTTCGGAGGTGGCCATACGCGCTCGTTTTCCGTGAGCCGCCACCAACAAAATTTCGGTTTTGTGTCCAAGAGGGCGAAAGTTGTGGTCTCAGGTCGACCTGAAAGTGGGCTGCAAACTTCGTGTCAAAGTCAAAAGTCAACATATGTTACTTCACTGCGCACATCTTTTTTTCTCTCTCTCTCTCTCTTTCTCTCTCAAAAAAGTCATTATACTTACTAATTGAACACTATTATTTATAACAACAAAAACAGCCGTATGCAGGAAGTGGTGCGACATCGGCTGTCGGATCCTCGGGTTTAAACAAGACGGGCGGTTTCGGCGATTCGTTTTACTTGAATCAGCACGCCGGGAGTTTCGCGAATACAAACGATGCCGCTTCGTTGACGTCAAATGGCGGCAATGCAAATAGTCTGTTAGAACCAAGCGGTTCGAGTGGAAAGACCGCTGCTCAAAGTTACGGAGCGGCTTTTAATAACGATGCTCTCGGCACGGACGTGCATCGAGGGTTGAATCCGACGAGCTCGGACGGTTTAGCCTCAGCGTTTGGTAACATCGATTTGGCTGGAGTTGCGAATAGTTTAGCGCGACCATCAACTGCTCCACTACCGCCGCATAGTTCTAGAAATGGATTGAATTCTTTGCAAGCGCATCACTCGTCTCGGCTTGGTGATCAAACGACGAATTCTGCCGGAGTTGCGGCTGTCGCTTCTGGGATGGGCGGCGGCATGGCGGGAGATCTTTCTGGGTTGCAAGCACAACAAGCACTATTGCAGCAGCAAGCCGCGCAGCAAGCGCAAATTAATCAATTCTCTATGCAGCAGATGCAATATAATACAAATGCTGGCGGGGCACACCATCTCCAACAACAAGGGCTTGGCGGCGGTGCTGGTAATTTACCTGGGTTTGATACCTCGGCAGTGAATCAAGTTGCAGCAAACGGAGGTACCGTGGCGGAAGTGTATCAAGCTGCTTACGCGGCTGCCTTGTATGCTCAGCAGCAACAACTCCAGCACTTGGTGCGCATGCAAAGTGGGGCCGGTATGGTTAATCCGCAAAACATGGCGTTCCCCGGTGGAAATGTGAACGCAGCTGCGGCAGCAGCAGCTGCTGCTGCGGGAATTAACGGCATTGGCGGAGCGTACGGAGATTTGACGAACAGCGCGAATGCCGCTGCAGCTGGAATGCTTGCCTCTCAACTCAACGGTAATCCACACTTGGGTTTCACGAACATTGTCAACGGAATGAATCCGCTCATGCATCAGCAACAAAACATGGGTGGTAATCTTGGACGAAACGGTCAAAGAAACGATGGAGGTGGGAATAGGAGAGGTTCCAGAGGTGGACGAAACAACGGAAGAAACTCGGCGTGGGGTAACGATGGGGGTGGCGGTGGTCCGCGCGGCAATCCATTAACGAACAACGCAGAGCTCGCTACTCTGAACTCTGCCGTGCCTGGTGCAAACGGATCACCGACGGCGGAAGAACTCGCGGAGATGGATTCGAGATTTGGGTCCATCGAAGAGTGCGTGGGTCAAATTTCTATCTTGGCCAGAGACCAATATGGTTGCCGCTTCCTCCAGCGTAAGTTTGACGAGGACGGTTCTGCCGCTATCGACGCGTGCTTCGACGAAATTATCGAAGAAGCTGTTGACTTGATGATGGATCCGTTCGGAAATTATCTGTTGCAGAAACTTTTAGAGTGTTGTTCGGATAAACAAAGAGCTGATGTCGTGCGCGCCGTTTCGGTAGTCAACGAGAACGCAAATACAGGCTTACCTGAGTTGGTCTCCATCGCTTTGAACGCACATGGAACGAGAGCAGTACAGAAGCTCATCGAAACTTTAAGCTCGGACGAGGAGATTGAGCTCACCACGAAAGCTTTGCGTCCTGGCGTTGTCACCTTGATCAAAGATTTGAACGGAAACCACGTGGTCCAACGCTGCTTGCAGAGGTTGTCGGCTGAGGATAATCAGTTCATCTATGAGGCCGCGAAGAAGCATTCGGTTGAAATTGCTACTCACCGTCACGGCTGTTGCGTGTTGCAACGATGTATTGACCACGCGACTGAGGAGCAAAAACGACCGCTCGTTCAAGAAATTGCCGACCAAGCGTTGACTTTATCGCGCGATCCTTTTGGGAATTACGTGGTGCAATACATTTTGGACCTCGGATTGTCTTGGGCAAACGCTGAAGTCATGATGCGATTAGTTGGGAATTATGCCGAGTTATCTATGCAGAAGTTCTCTTCAAACGTCGTTGAAAAGTGCTTGAAACTTGCGGATCAGCAATTGGAGGAGCACAGAAACGTCGTCGTTCGCGAAATCATGTCGAGCCCTTTGTTGGATCGACTTTTGATGGATCCGTACGGCAACTACGTCGTTCAAAGCACACTTATGGTCACGAAAGGACCATTACATGCGGATTTAGTGGAGAGAATTCGACCCCACTTACCGCTCATTAAGAATTCGCCCTTCGGGAAGCGAATTTTAAGACTTCTTCTCGAGAAGGCGCACAACAAGTAAAAAGTGTTCGATGCGCTTTCTCGAAGAACGAAATTGTTCAAACAGAAATTAAAATACATTTGTAAATAATGTAGAAGGTTTTGCTTGTTTTATGTCATAAGGAAAACAAGCCAATTGTACGAAAAACATTTGGAGGGTGTTTAGCGGAAAAGAGAGCAAGAGAGAAATAGATTATGTGGATTAAAACTAGAGGTGGGTAATGTTTATAGTCTAGCACTCTAGGGCGAATCAGACGCGAGAATGTGCTTTTTGCATTTCATCGCGAAAGACGAACCAAAGAGAAAGAGAAAAATAGAAAGAGGGTGAAAGGTAACGTTCGAAGCAGAGTTCGAGAAAGCGTTATCTTTGCTGTATACAGAAAGAAAATTAACAAAATTGTGTTTGTATTAATCAATTGTAAAGCACCGCAACTACTACTAAAATTTAACATTATATTGAAACATATCTCGTCCTCTCCGCATACGCGACTCGCGCCCATATCAACATTTTTTCAAGGCGTCCAAGACTTCTAAGAAATCTTGCGGAGGTTCTCTAGAAAAATCCAAACTCTCGCCAGTTCTAGGATGGGTAAATCCTATGGTTCTCGCGTGAAGCATGGGTCTCACGCTTCGTTTCCCTACTGCCTCTGCGTTTACTTTCTTTATTCCTGGATTGTTCAACAGCTGTTTCTTCACGCGTTCCTTGTTCCCGTCGTACGTTTCGTCTCCGAGGATACCACATCCGAGAAATTTAGAGTGCACGCGTATTTGATGCGTTCTTCCAGTATCTAACTTCCATTCTACGAGACTTGCGCTAGTCGCAGTATCCGCTGAAGTAGGGAATGTCTCTAGTGTTCTATAATTTGATCTTGCGAAACGTCCTGTTCTGAGACTCGAGGCGATGCTCATGCGAAGCCTATTTTTTGGATCACGACCGATTGGCTCTTCTACAACTCCTGCAGATGGATTCGGATGGCCTAAAACTAACGCGACGTAAAGTCTTCGGACTGATCTCGCGGCAAACTGATCGCAGAGATGTTGATGCGCCGCGCCGTTCTTTGCGCAAACGAGAAGTCCAGATGTCCCTTTATCCAGTCGGTGAACGATTCCAGGACGAACAGTCGTATCCTCTTCCTCTGGTCCTAAGTACGGCATAATTTCATCATCATCATCGTCATCGTCATCATCGTCTTCTTCTTCTTCGTTCTGTACTTCTGCAAAATCTAAACTCTTCGGAATCTTCCTCCCTTCTTGGACGACTAAGGCGGGGCATCCGCAGTGATATAACAACGCGTTCACGAGCGTCCCGCTCGAATGCCCAGGCGCTGGATGCACCACCATCCCGGCCGGTTTATTTATAACAATAACATCCTCGTCTTCGTAAATCACGTCCAATTTTATATCCTCCGGTTCAGCCGTTAACGATTTCGCTCGTTCAATCGTCAATCGAATAACGTCTCCTCTTTGCACTTTGTACGTTTTCTTCATCGTCTTTGTTCCGTTCACGAAGACGTTCCCGTTGGCGATGGATCTCGCCACCGCGCCTCGGGTTATCTTCTCCTCGCGTAAATTTTCCGCGATGAACGCGTCCAATCGAGACGGTTTAATAACGACAACACCATCATTCGCACCAAAAGCTGAAGCAGAAGCGGCGATAATCTCTCGAACATTTGTGTTGTTGTCCTCCTCCTCGGAAACAACGAGTTCGTTAGACGAGGACGAGGAAGTAAAAAATACACTCTCCCGTCTCCTGCTCTTTTGATCGTACGAAGAAGAAGACAAAGAAGAAGCCGACAAAGTGCGAGTCCACCACGACGAAAACACGCTTCGCTGCTGCATGGTGGTGTAATGATGCGACGAACAAAAGCACCGTCTCGCGAGTAACATTTTTTCCTTTGTTTTGGGGAAATTCACTCTTCATAACTCCATTTATTATCCACACGCACACACTACTACTGACAGACATACGTCGCACTGACACGTATTTAAAATAACACAGAAGAAGAAGTTTAAGACGAAAGAAGAAAATGGGCGCGTGTTGTTCGAAACCGGTCGAAGAAGACACCCCGGAAGTCATCGCAGAACGGAGAGAGCAGATGTTAAAAGCGGCTGAATTGAGACAGAAACAAAGCGAAAATCGAGGCGTGAAAACGCAAAAGATGAAGACAAAGTTGAAGACAGCGCAACAACAACAAAGCAGAAAAGGAGGAGGAGGATTAAACGAAGGCGAGAAGAGAAGAGCGGAGGGTGTGGTGGCCGATTGGAACTCTTAGAGAAGAAGATAAGAAGAAGAAGAAGAAGTAGAAGAGAGAATAATAAATATGCGTAAATAGAGAGAGTGATGATTCTTTTGTATACCGGTATGTATGTAATTGTATTTTATAGCAGAGAGAAAAGTGTTTGAGATGTTGTGGATGTGTTGAACTGTTGTTGCAGTGTTACTGTTGTTGTTCTCATTGTTGTTGTTGTTGTTGTTGTTGTTGTCGTCGTCGTCGTTCTTTAATCCGACCCTTCGGTCGTTTTCACGGTCAACCCAACTCTCTCAAACTCTTTCTTCAAGCTCCCGTCTTGGTGCATGGTCATCAAAATATCGCTCCCTCCCAAAAATTCCCCGCCGACGAAGACTTGCGGAATCGTCGGCCAGTTGGAAAACGATTTGATTCCGTTCCTTAAAGCGTCCGAGGCTAACACGTTTCTCGACGCGTACGGGATCCCGTAGTGGTCTAAAATGCGACAGGCGACGTTTGAAAAACCGCACTGAGGGGCGTTCGGACTTCCTTTCATGTAAATCACCACGGTTTCTTTCGCAACGTCCGAGGCGATTTCCTCGTGCGCGTTCGACGCGTCCACGTGCGACTTGGCCGCAAAATCGTCGTGACTTCCCGTCGTCGTGCTGAATACATGCTTTTTGTTGTTAATGTTGTTGTTAATGTTGTTGTTCTTAAAGACCAAGTGGTGTTGTGCTGCTCCTACCGAAAACGAGTGAGAGGAACCAGCAGATGAGAAATAACTCGTCGACGCGTATCGAGAGAGCGCGCGTCTGCTCGTGGAAGACAAGAGACGTTGATGAGAAGACATTAGTATGTATATGTAGATAATGTGTTGAAATGTATGGAGTTTTTAGAGTGACGTCTCTCCTCCCTTTTTCTGTGTTCCGACAAAATTTCTCAGATTTCTCAGTCTCAAAACGGTCGCTTTTCTACTTTCCAAAAAAGAAAAAAGAAATCGCACTAATTCGCGTTTAAAGAAGAAGAAGCTTTGATTCATCAGAGCACAAAACGACACAAAAAAAGCGTGTCTTCTTCTGCTACTGCGTATAATACTCTTGGGGCGAGGACGAGAGCGCAAAAGGGGCGGATGGGCGAGAGAGATTTGTGGGACGTGGTCGTGAATAACGACGATATTTGTTTCAAACACATTCTTCCGAGATTGAATCGAACGGATATCAAATTCTTGTACGGAGTGAATAGTGAGACGAGAAAGTTGATTAAGAGATCGTCTCGTGCGAGTGATTTGAAAAAGGGGTTTAAAGTTCAAGAGATGTCGTCAATATCGACTTTGGAAGTCGCGTGGGAGAATCGATGGTTGTGGCCGAGAGGCTGGAAAGATGAAATATATTTCTGCGCTCGAGTTGCTCAAACGAATAAACTCGAGTTGCTCAAGTGGATACGAGAGGAGAAAAAGTGTGAGTGGGATAAATTGACGATTAGTGCGGCCGCATATAAAGGATATCTGGAAATGGTGAAGTATTGCGTGGCGAATGAGTGTCCAATCAATGAGTGGGCGTGTACAGAAGCTGCCCGAAACGGTCATCTTGAGGTACTCAAATACTTACACGAAGAAGTCAAAGCGCCTTGGGATTGGGCAACTGCCTATTTGGCGGCTAAAAATGGTCATCTCCACATACTCGAATATCTTGT
>Ga0209600_1002563_pt1 | contig 10383 bp, 8 predicted proteins | sample COGITO_mtgs_1104_FD_185518 | JGI IMG/M metagenome (GOLD analysis project Ga0209600, IMG submission 185518) | Pelagic marine microbial communities from North Sea - COGITO_mtgs_110421 (SPAdes) (version 2) | ecosystem: Environmental > Aquatic > Marine > Epipelagic ... | reverse complement strand
CGTTGGACTCGACTTTCACAGCCAGAGCCTGTTGAGCGATGCACTGAAGGATCCCATGCTACGGAAAACCGAAGAGAGAGAGAAAGAGAAAAGCTACCAGGAGGGGTCAAAATTGGGGATGAATGGCGGGGTGAAGTTGAAGAGGAAGACGAAGAGAGCCAAAACGCCAATGAAGGAGGTCAAAGGCAAGATTGAGCGGTATTTGAACTTTGAAGAAATAAACGTCAGTGGTGGCGGCGGTCTCGGCGGCGGCGGCGGCGAAGAAATTCTGCCGAAAACGAGAGAGAAGGGAATCTTTGGAGTTGCCAGAGACAAAAAGATGGCCGAGGTGAAGTACGAGATCAACAACTCGACAATTGGCATACACACACCGGCAAACTTGAAGCGAAGGGACAATGGTTACGATCCTTTATCCGACGATTTTAAGCAGCTCGAGACGACACAAAGTGGCAGACAACTCATGTCGCAAGGGTCTGCCCTCCAGTGGAAGACAGGCAGCATCAACAATCGTCGCCAGGAGGCTGATCTAAAAAGAGAAAGCTGGATCGGTGGGGGGGAAAATTTTTTTGACGAAAAGAGCAAGACTGTGCTTCCGTTCAGCATGATGTCGCTACCCGAAAGTGTGGTAGAAAAAGCTAGGTGGAAAATTGAGAACGAAGATCCATTCGCCAATATCGAGTGAGTAGTAGTTGAAGATGAAGAGTTATTATTATTGGCCGAGAAAAAGTTTCATAGCACAAAACTTTTACATTCAGTAGCTTTAGTATTTTAATTTATCAAAAAAATCTACTTAGGTGTAAGTGATCCCCCCTTCGCAGAGCCGGCGGAGATGCTATTCCTAGGCGAAGCATTAAAAGAGCCATCTAAATTTCCCAGCAGTAAGCTGTTGCTCCGTTTGATTGCAGTGATGTTAATGCTGGCAATCGAGCTCCTCCTCCTGCCCCTCATGTCGTCTTCTTTCGTGTGGAGGTGCCCTTTGTTCATCATGGATCTTCGATTGCGCTCTTCTTCGGTGGTGACTTGGCTGCTATTTCTTTTTAGGCTAGTCATCGAAGAGGACCTTGTCTGCGCCCAGCTTGCGTGGCTGCTCGACCGTAGACTGCCCAGTCTCTTCTTGTCCCTGAACGCTTCGCAGACGAGCTTGAATTTGGCTGCTATGTTTTGTAGCACTGAGCCTACTTGCTCGCCTCTCACTGCTTTGGCCAGTCCACGAAGCCATGGGATGGCCGGAAGAGCCATCAGAGCTCGGGAAACAACTTGGTCCTCGGGCGTGCCTACGAAGTGATCATTGGAGAAACTTAACAGTAAACAATTGCGGTCGAGCGGTTGTTTGTGTGGTGATAGACAAAATGAAGTGTGTGAGTAAAAGTAGCTCGCCCAGTCTCTCTCTCTCTCTCTCTCTCTCTCTCTCTCTCTCTCTCTCTTCTCTCTTCTCTCTCTCCCCTCCCGGTTAGCCTCCCGGATAATAATGCTCACCTTGGCAAGAACAAGCTTATTTGTGTCTTGATCCAGTTGTCTATGAAAGTCCCGCCCAGGCGCGTGAGCATTATCAGTTCGGCGCTCGCCCGGTCCTCTTTCTGCGCCATTACATAGTGGTGGACGATGATAGGAAATCTCTTCATACGCTCTCCGAGGTCATCGCCCGTCTCCTTCTTGTGCCACAAGGCAATGGCCGTGTGGAGTTCCTTCCTCTGCTTGAATGGCATCATCCCGTACACTGTGTCAATCATGAACACATCGCTTACAATCACGACATCTAGATCGTCGTCGTACCTAAGGAATTGGCGTTCTTGCAGCTCCCGAAGGGCTTCTACCAGCAAATTTTTGCTGATTATATCGTCGCGATTTTTTCCCTGGGTCTCTGTTGTAATTGGTGGTACCTTTCCACTGTCATCTTTGCCGTCGCTGTTGTGTGTATCTTCGAGGTCGAAAACGGGCGGGGCAAAGCGTCGCGGAGGGGACTCGGGGGCGCGCTTAGGCGGAGAGCTTCCTGGGAATTCACTGAACCTCTTCGTCTTGACTGACTTCCAGAAAGTGCAGAAGGGAGCGACATTATTCATAAGGTGATTCAGCATCTTAAAACTGCAGCCACCGCCTGCAACGGATATTACCTTAAGCACAATCAAAGAGGTACTATCTAGCCTTCCAACGAGATTGGTTATGCTGCGCTGCACCTTGTTGGGAACAGTCGATGCAACTTCCAAAATGAAACTGAGGTCGACGGGTCCAAAAGTAAGATCGCCGTTTTCGTCAACAAGCACTTTGTCGGCTCCCTCAAGTTCGTCAGCAAACGTCCGGATATATTGGGGCACGCCGATTGTCCGAACCCAAACAATATCCTCGACTTGCCGAGTAACACCAGTGCCACCGAGCACCATTGGCAAAAGCATGCGAAATTTACTAAATGACAGTATCTCGTCGTTGTGGTGGCTCGCTGTCAAGCTCATCTTAGCAATTTGCATTGCTGGGCTGATGGGACTGTCGGGGGGCGAGTGGAGCCCGAACAGACTCTCCGTAATGGATCGAATCTGACGAGTCTGCGTGTCGTTGACGTCGTCGTCGTCGTCACGGGAGTCAATTTTATTGGTGTGAGAGTTGTCTTTGAAGAAGACTGGGGCGCTTCTTTGTCCTCCGGGGGGGGGGAGCGTAGGACGTTTTTTAAAAGATTTTTTCATGGTAGGCGTCCGGTCAAGAGCGTCATATGTTGCATGCTCAGGTGTACTGTTATGCCTATTCGAACGAAGGGGATCTTTGTCGTCCCCCTTCATGGAAAACAAGAGATGAATTGGCACAAGATTCGTTTTCCCCTTCACATGGATGGGAGGGAGGCCGTAGACGAATAGTCGGTGATTGTTACTGACTTCCTTTGCAGTGTGCTCATCGATCAAGATTTTAGGGACAAAGGTGTCATTTTTGCTCAAGGTCGTGTAAGTGCTAATCATACTCTTGCGGTTCACTACAGGGGACGGGGCGTGCCCGAGGTGCGTCTGGGCCCGAATACGGTCCACCTTGTCCAGATTTATGCGAGCATCAATGCTTGCCGACTTTTTGACCTTAACGCTCACTGCGCTGTCTTTTGTATCATTATTTCCAAGGGTATTTTTCTTTTTGAGGATCGAAGTTGGAAGAGGAGGGGGAGGTGGTGGCGGTGGAGGCTCCTCCGCAGAATCGGATTTCGTCCGGTTTCGCCGATCCAATATATCTTGACGCACTTTGCGCATCATGTGCTTCACCTTCCCAATCGTTGAAACGCGGGCTTGTTCCTGTAGTGCGCCGTCGTCTTCAAAGTCAATTGGGCAAGTGTCGGAATTCTCGTCGAACCCATCTGGAGGACAGGTCGTCTCATCAGTTTCCTCGTTCAATTTGGCTCGATGCTCGATCCCTTCGAGTGCTGGCGGATCAATGTTGTTCCCTCCATGTTGTTGCTTAATCCTGCTCGGCATCGATTTTGGCCTCATCTGTCTCTGTTCCTCCAAAAACGCTCGTCGCTTTGCCTCATTCCTGCTGTTTTCTTTCAACTTCCCTACCGTCAGCTTGCTACAGCTCATCAAACGGGAAGCCAGATTGACGGTGTCGCCCACCATTGCGTACTCTCTTCTGGTGTCGCTGCCCAGACTTCCTGCATAAACTGCGCCGGTTGTCACGCCGATGTGACACACCACTTCAATCTCAGCCAATTCAGATCTGGTCGACAAGGAACATTGGCAAGCGCGAGTAGGCGGGCTCACTCCAACGTGAGGTGGAATTCCGAAGCCGGCTACCAAAACTAGCCCCTTATCGTCAACGCTGAACTCCTTGACAACGCCGCGATAGGTACACACGTTGTCCTCGAGTATGTTATATATCTGCTGCAGTTTCTGTGCTCGCTTTTGTACATTTCCTTGCCGAAGGAAGTCACTATCGATTGATACGAACATAACTGACGCTCGACGAAGTTCTCCGAGCATACCAACCACTTCGATGTCGGCAGCCTCGACTATAGGGGAAGGTACATACCGCTTTAGAAGAGGGTTCTTGCTAGCGTCACAAGTACCCCTTTCCCAGGGATCCATTTCTTTTTGCCTGTCTAGCGGGAGCGGAATGTCCTCAAGATGGCGAAAGGAGGAAGCACTCTTTTCTCTTGTCTTCACGGTCAAAAAGTTTTCTTCGTTGGCCTTCTTTTCTATGACCCACACACCTTCCCTCTTTGCCAACAACTCGGAGGTGTGCTTGCTACACACAACCTCTCCCCGTTCTGCCAGCACTAGGGCAGTGGCAACCTCATCAAAGGCATCACCCATGCAAACGCACTGGTAGTCACCATGACCACCAACATGGTATGCATTTAGCTTTCCAGACGACACCCCAATGTGCAAGACGAGTTTTCTACCGATCTTTTCCGTCATAACGGGAGAGTCTAGTAGGGAAAGCGCCTCAAATGCACAGCGAAGGCACTGGTTTGAAAGTTCCTCCTCGGACACTTTCTGGTTAATGCCGCCGTGGAAGACACAGATAACGGCATCGCCAGCGACCCGAAGAACGTCACCGCCGAAATTTTCCACCACATGGATGATTCCACCCATGACAGCCTCTAAGACATCACGAACACGCTCGCCTCCGTGGCCAGCGATGTCTGCCATATTGTTGTACGTATAAAGAGCCGTGGCATAGCTCGCCGCACTTTTCGTTCATCAAAATGTCACATGAAATGAAATGCGAAGGAACGGAAAGATAGGACAAAGTTAGGACAATTATCTTTTCAAGGCCGGCCCGCCGGGCCGGCCTAGAATGACTGTTCAATCAATCAAAAATCAATCAATTCGTGGAATATTTGTTCAAAGAATCCCAAGACACAGACTCACCTCACTGCCGACTTAGTACTACTCGCCCTGTCAATAGTATCTCCAGTGTTTGCCCTTGACAATGTCTTCTTCTTGACCATCTGGTCTCTCTGCAGTTTTTTTCTCTCCTCCTCCTCCTCCTCCTCCTCCTCCTCCTTCTTCACTTCGTCCTTCTTGTCAACTGCCCCCTTGCTAAATTCTTCGCACATGCGTGTGAACCCACTGACGTCAACGATCATTGCAGCGCCATCAAAGGTTCGCACCTTTGCATCGGCGTCGCCTACACTGTTGTCATCGGTGTCTGCATACGTTCGAACATGCTCGAGAACCATGGTGCTGCAGAACTTAGCCATCGTATGAAGCTCCTCAAGAGTGTGCTTAGTGCTAGCAACAGCGCCACTTTTCCCCTGCGACGAAGTGAGAGTAGAGTCTTCATCACCAAACGAAGAATGTCTGTTCATTGCCGAAGAAAACGGCTTTCCACCCCTACCTCCCATTTTCTGGGGGGAATTGAGAATTTCATCACTCCCTATCTGGAAGCAGGTAGAGACAGAAAGATCCGTTGAAGCGGAGAATGGGTTCGGTTGAATTGCGAGGGAAGAAGAGGTCAAACGTGCACCGGGAGAGGACGGGGCGGCGGATGACTGAACGCGGTCCCTTTGTATAGATGTTGTACAATTCCTGTTGGTCCAGGATTGGAGATCAGAACGTTTCATTCCTAATCCCCGCGGCCCCTCACGGCCGAGCGCCTCTTGGTTGAGCTTGTCTAATTCAAACTTTGCGCTGTCTCCTCGAGAGGATCTCATCAGCCCGGGACCAGCCAGGGAGGAAGCTGTTAAGGCAGTTGGTTGCGTAGCAGGAACAGGGGGAGAGTCATAAGATGCTGATTTAGGGCGAGTGGGGGAAAGTGACCGCCCCTTTAAACGATTCATCACCACCGAGTGTTATTGTTGATGGCACGCAGGGTCCACAATAGTGCAGGGGTCACGGGGTGGCTTTATCGGTACAATCAGAGTTTAGATGTCCTTTCTCTTGAGGATCGTAACAAGTGTTTTGGCGACAGTGATCCACTGGGTATGCTTTCTAGGGCGTGACCTCCGCAATTGCAGACGACTGCCTTGCCAATGCGGCTGTGTTTTTGCTAGAACAACACCAGAAGCTTTCCCTCGGCGACAACTTTCTTCTTCTTAATTTTTCGTCCACACTCCATCTTCCCTGGCAAAAAAATATCCTTTAAAGAATAAAAGAGTGAAAAAGGCGGTCTAATTGGACAGAAACGGCAACAATCAATCTGCCACCGACTAAAATCTGTTAAGTGGACTTGTTAACTGACACTCCTGCCGACCAACTGTTCACGGGCAGCCCCCCTCCCCTCTTGACCTACTCCTCTCCCCGGTCATAATGTTCACGGGGAAGTTCAACGAGGGGCCCATCAAGTCCCGTCTCCACAAGACGCCATGTTGCCCTCTACCGTTGTGCCTCCCAATGAATACACTCCTGTCTCCCCTCCGCAGGTCTGTGTCCAAGAAGAAGCGAAGATTTAAGCAAGATGGGTTTGACCTGGATCTCACATACGTCACCGATAGAATAATTGTGCATGGATTTCCTGCAGTCGGTGTAGAACATTTATATCGAAACCCGCGGAACGAAGTGAGAAGGTTCTTGGAAAAGAAACATGCAGGGCATTACAAAGTTTTCAATTTCTGCTGTGAGCCTGGTCGTGGATACCCGGCATCATTCTTTGATGGGAGAGTCGAACGGTATCCATTTAGAGATCACGGTGTCCCACCTCTTGACACGATGAGTCAATTTTGTAACTCTGCCAAGGCCTGGCTTGATGCTGATCCGAAAAATGTTGTCAGGTGAGTGAGTGAATGAACGAGCAAATGAATGAATGCAGAAAGGATTCTCCCTCTTGGTGTCATTTACTAACAGACAACAACAACAACAACAACAACAACAACAACAACAACAACAACAACAACAACAACAACAACAACAACACCCGAATAAACTAACGCCGGATGAACCTGCTCATTTGAAATCGCTCTATTATTTGCAGCCTCCACTGCAAAGCCGGGAAAGGAAGAGCTGGAATAATGTGCTGCTGCCTTCTGGTGAGAACCGGGTTCAGGCAGACAGCACTGGAGGCGATGGATTACTATGACAAGACGAGGGTGGTGAACAATAGAGGTTTGACTGTAACGAGTCAACGGAAATTTGTCCTTCTCTACGAACGTTTATGGCGTGATGTGTGGGAATTACCCCGGTCGATGGACATAGGAAAGAGCCCAACAGAGGACAAACCAGAGGAGCGGTATCCAATACCGAAGAAGGGGCCGATGGATGTAACGAGTTGCATGATCATCGATTTACCTCCGTGTTTTGCGAAGGACGAGAAGATGTCCTATCAATTTAAGATCATACTCGGGACGACTTCCAAGCATTTTGACTTCTCTGTAGCGGGAGTGAGCGACATTGGGGATAAAGATAAAGTATTCTTCTTGAGGGCGAATATTAGTGACAATTTTGCGGTTCAATTATGGGGAATAAAATCAGGAGGATTGTTCGGAGGGAAGAAAAAGAAAAAGCTTGCGGAGATGTGGTGCAATGTGAATTGGCTGAATTACAGTGAATCGCAGGTGAGTGAGGGAGTGAGGGAGGTGTTCATTCGAGGCGGCGAGGCGGAAGTAACGGATTTTCTACTGACCCTTGATGTTATTGCCTTGCCTTGTTGTAGACCTACTTCGACTTCCCGGTGGCCGAGTTGAATATCAAGAAAAAACTCCGAAAGAAAGTAGGCAACTCGAAGTTCACTATTAGGATTGGTTTTGGTGATTATCAGCAAAATGTTAGCAGAGAGAGTGCTCTGAGCATTTCTGGTCACGCCATGCTGGGAAAGGCTGGTGCGGATGACGGAGATCTTGAAATGCAGCCGATAGTACCTCGATTAGACCAGTCGTTTTCAGTGCAGCTCTGACAAGGGGGGCAATGTTGGCCGTGATGACGATGATGAGTACCGTACCATCTGTCTGTTTTTGTAAATTGTCTATAAAACAACATTGGTTGCTTGCTATGCGCGTCGTTATGCGTCGATATTTTTATGTTTCATTTGCAGTGACGCTCTTCTTTCAAACTTCTCCTTCTTATCGCTATTTTTTACGCACTGCCAAACTCGTTCATCCAATTCTCATACTTCTCTAAATCACCCTCACCAACAGATCTTCCAACTTTCTTCACTGCCTGATTGAAATCGTCCATAGATACCTCGCCACCCATCTCGCTCTTATTCTCTTCCAGGAAGCGTTGCATGTCTGGGCCACGGATCCCCTTTGCCCTTGCCGCTTCCATTAGCCGGCGCACTGACATCATTGCCGCATCCCGTGCAACATTAGCAATGTCGGCTCCCGAGTACCCCTCGGTTTGTGCTGCTAGTAAGTCCGCGTCGACATCATCGCTCAGCTCGACACCCTTCATGTTGAGATTGAACAAGATTCGCCTGCCGTTTTTCGACGGAAGGGGAATGTAAACTCGTTTTTCTAGGCGCCTGCGAAGAGCCTCATCCAAGTCCCAGGGGGTGTTGGTAGCGGCAAGAACAATGACACTTTTGCTCTTTTTCTCCTCGCCATCATCTTGACCATCCTCCTCATCCTTCCCCTTGCTGGCAGCAACTCCATCCATCTGAACCATCAATTCTGTCTTCACCCTCCGACTCGCCTCATGTTCGTTGCTGGCTCCCCTACTTCCTGCTATTGAGTCTATTTCGTCGAAGAATATTGTCGCAGGGGCATTGTAGCGAGCCATCTCAAACAAAATTCGCACCATTTTTTCACTCTCTCCACGGTATTTGCTGGAGAGGGTCGACGCCGAAACATTAAAAAATGTCGTCCGACACTCCGTTGCAACGGCTTTTGCGAGCATAGTTTTACCGGTGCCAGGAGGACCGAACATGAGCACTCCCTTCCATGGCCGTCGAATTCCCTGGAAATAATCGGGCATCCACAGTGGAAGAACGACAGCTTCTTGGAGAAGCTGTTTTGCGCTCGTGAGATCAGCAATCGAGTCCCAAGACACATCGACATCAGTCTCAACAATATCTCGCTCGACACCTTCGATGAGTTCAACGTCTGCCCAGCCTTCTTCCCTTGCTTTATCACTGTATTTTTGCTTCTCCGAGCCCATTTTATCAATATCATCGTAGCCAGGACCTCTATTGCGATCTTTTGAATTCGACCGTGAGCCACCATTCTGTCGCCCTCGGTTGTTGTTATTGTTGTTGTTGTTGTTGTTGTTTTTGTTGTTGCCGTTTCTATTGTTTGGTAATGGGTGCTTAGGACGGGCAGGATTTGCTCGCTCATTGCTCCGAGAGCGACGAGGGTTGTTGTGGTTATTGTTGTTATTGTTGTTATTGTTGTTGTTGTTATTGTTGTTGTTGTTATTGTTGCTGCTGCCACCAACGTTTCGACGAGGCTGGTCTTTGTTGGGAAATGAGGGACGTCGGAAGCCGTTCTGACTACTGTTGGTCCCAGCTTCACTCTTGCCTCCACGTGCCCAAGGAGGAAGTCCTCCTCGCTGATTATTGTTGCTTTCATTATTTGCACTGCGAGGGTTTTTGGAAGGGTCCGGGGTAGGGGGCGCCCACACATCGGGGTCGCGGTAGATTCTCGAGTCCTCATTCTTCGCTTCCTCACTCTTTTTACCCAACCAAAAAACATTGCTGTCATTAGCATCACCTTTCGACTCCTCCCGCCCGCTAATAACACCACCACAGACTCCAGGTGCCCCCCACCCAGCAGGATCCACCTCATCACGCAGGTCGTTCAAAAGAGAAATCTCGGATTCGATTTCTTTCGCCAAGCCCTTCCACTTGCTAATCCGCTTGTTGACCTTCTTTTTGCTGCTTGGGTTCCTTTGGATTTCCCGCTCAAGTGATATAATCATCGATACAATTACATCCTTTGTCACAGCGATTTCTTTGAGCGCCGTTTGATAGTTTCCGAGACGACCATTCTTGCGAGATCGAGATATTGATGACTTGAGTGTATCAAGGGTTGCGCCCGAGATCACCTTGGGGGGAGGAGTGTAATCTTGGGGGGGCATTCGAAATAAAATAAAGGTTGTAGTGGCGACAGTAAGTTCTTATTTGTCTGTTGAATAGATGAAAAAATAAGAGCCACGTAAAGAGTAGTCCAAATCCCAGATAAAAAGTCAGATGGAAAATCAAATAAAAATCCGGATCATTTGATTGAGCACAACTGATTCGGCCTTCTCGCAAATTGAACCACAGTCATGAGACTATGCACAGCATTGCTAAGCCTTTGGGCGACAGTTAACTCAGAAAACCTAAACGGGAAGGAGTATTTATTGAGCTCCAACTCCGGGGATGTCCTGACTAACTACAACACAGATTTCGCTAGTAAAGGCTATGAATACTTCGATGTTTATACCCCTGATATTACAAGTCAGTACAGCCAAACGTTCTGGACCATGCTGCCGGACGTTGATTTGCCTGCAGATATTGTGAGTCGCTTCGCCAATAGCACTATGGCTATTGTAGGCTATG
>Ga0209600_1002533_pt1 | contig 10466 bp, 8 predicted proteins | sample COGITO_mtgs_1104_FD_185518 | JGI IMG/M metagenome (GOLD analysis project Ga0209600, IMG submission 185518) | Pelagic marine microbial communities from North Sea - COGITO_mtgs_110421 (SPAdes) (version 2) | ecosystem: Environmental > Aquatic > Marine > Epipelagic ... | reverse complement strand
TCAAATTGGCTTAACTGCCACACCAGACAATCGAACTATTGGCTATTTTAATCAAAATATCGTCAGTGAATATTCTCACGATATGGCGGTTGTTGATGGCGTAAATGTTCCAAGTAAAGTCTTTATCATTGATACTAAGATCACTAAAGAAGGTGCAACCATTCCAGCTTTAGAATATGTTGAGCATCGTGAAAAACTAAGCCGCAAAAAACGCATTCAATTACAAGATGAAGATGAGCAATATTCAGCTAAAAAGCTTGATCGAGAAATAGTAAACAAAAACCAAATCAGAACCATCATCAAAACCTTCAAAGACACTTTACCAAAAATCTTTACCGATCGTTTTGACGAGGAAGGCACTTTTGAAGTTCCAAAAACCCTAATATTTGCTAAAACCGACAGCCACGCAGACGACATCATTCAAATTGTTCGTGAAGAATTTGGTGAAGAAAATCAATTCTGCAAAAAAATCACTTACAACAGCGAAGACCTAAAAAGCACCTTATCAGAATTTCGTGGTAGCTTTTATCCAAGAGTTGCCGTCACAGTTGATATGATCGCAACTGGCACCGATGTTAAGCCTTTAGAATGCCTTCTTTTCATGCGCGATGTAAAAAGTCGTAATTATTTTGAACAAATGAAAGGTCGCGGCACTAGAACCATTGATTTAGACACTTTAAGAAAAGTAACGCCAACCGCCAAACTAACCAAAGATCACTTTGTTATTTTTGACGCAATTGGAGTTTCAAAAAGCTTAAAACCGACATTCAACCTCTAGACAAAAAACCATCAGCACCTTTAAAAGACTTACTAAGAGCCATTGCAGTTGGTGCAAGAGATGCAGAGTTATTTAGCACAATTGCCAGCCGTTTAGCCAGTTTAGATAAACAGCTAACCGAAAAACAAAAAATAGAGTTTGAGAAAAAAGCAGGTGGCAAAACAATTTGTTCTGGTTTTATATTTTCTGATTCTTTTAGTGTTTCATTTAATTCTAAAATAGATATCCTATCTGTTTCTCCAGCGACTTTACCTTGAGCTGCCTTAGATTTTTCATCTGACCTATCAAATGGATTAATTGAGCCTACGGCGTCACCTATTCCACTTATAGTCGAACAACTAGTCAAAATTAGTGCTGAGATTATACCAAAATAATATTTCATTAATTTAATTTTCATTAGTTTTCTCAGTTTTTACAGATTTGGTATCATTTACAGTTTCAGCTCCATTACTGTTAATTACATTGTCCTTCATTAGACTAAGATTTTGCTTGGCTCTAGACCTTATACTTGCTGGAACACCTGGTATAAATTCCAGATAACCAAATTGTTCTCGAGCCATATTTTTATCATCCAAAGCTAGTGCCGATATTCCCAATAGCTCACGAGCTAAAAACTCATAGGGAGTATCTTTTTGGGCAAGAGGCCCTAGCCTATTTATAACATCTGAATGTTTCCCATCACTAGCAAGTATATAAGCCGCTTTGAGTTCTGCTAATTGCGCATGCCTAGGTAAACTAAATTTAATAGATGCTTTATCCAACATACGGACTGCTTCAGTCTTATCTCCAGATTCTAACTGAAGAGCTGCAGCGCGCATTAGGGCAAGGCCTGAATAGCCAGAAGGGGCTTCCTCAGATAATGATAAAAAATCTGATATTGCAGTTAAAGTTTCTCCAGCAGCAGCCTTGTCCGATGCAGCTACATAACTAGCTGATGTTGCTCTTGCTGCCTTATCCTCTGAGTATTTACGGAACTCAATAAAACCAGCAATAATAACAACGATAATAACAATCGATAATAAAACTGGACCATAACGTCTTAGAAGTCGATTATACTCATCCTTACGTAGCTCTTCTTCAACTTCATTGATAAAATCAACCATTGAATAACCTTTTGAAAATTGCAAAATGAATTTCTGCTAAAAGTCAACATATCTTCCAAGTAATATTTTCGCAACAGTTAACGTAATAATGGTAATTTATTTTTAAAGACCCTTTTTAATTAATAATTTAGGAAAAAGCTATTTATTAACTAATGAACTTTTTTTTATTTTTTAAATTTATAAGTATTTACCTCGGCTGGAAAACTTCGATTCTTTACCTGTTCGGCATATTCTTTAGCAGCACCTTCTATCATACCTTTCATATCTGCAAATTTTTTCACAAATTTAGGCACACGCTCAAATTGCCCCAACATATCAGGAGTAACTAAAATCTGACCATCGCACTTTTCAGAAGCACCAATACCAATAGTAGGAATTTTGATTGATTTGGTAACTTTTTCTGCTATTTCAGCTGATGTACCCTCCACAACTACAGCAAAAGATCCCGCATCAGCAGCAGCTATTGCATTGGCTATAATCTCATCTTCTACCACTTTTCTTCTACCACGTGCTCGAAAGCCCCCTAATACATTCATGCTTTGTGGGCGAAGCCCCACATGACTCATAACGGGTATTCCTCTTTCAACAAGATAGCTAATTGTTTCAGCAGCATATGAACCGCTTTCGATTTTAATTGCATTGCAACCTGTTTCCATCATAACTCTAGAGGCACTACGAAACGCTGTTTCAACACTATCCTCATAGGAACCAAATGGTAAATCCACTACGACGAGTGCTTTTTGTGATCCACGCATCACGGCTTGACCGTGCAAAATCATCATATCAAGAGTTACACCTACAGTAGTTGACAATCCGTGGACTACCATACCTACGCTATCACCAACTAATAATATATCACAGAATTGGTCTAAAATATTTGCTGTCGGAGCATCATAGGCCGTCAAACAAACAATTGGTTTGCCATTTTTTCTTTCTGTAATTTGCGGGGCGGTTATTCTTTTAAGATTTGTTTGAGCTGACATAAGAACTCCTATAGCTATGCCATCGTATGAAGTATGAATCACAAATCAGCAAGCTGTTCCATCGGAAAATCAAAAACTAACTTATTTGGACTACTTAAAAATTCAATAGAGTTTTTAGCCATTGGCATGATAGACTTTGCATGATATCTGCAAAGGGATAACATGTTGTCTGTATTTTCATCACCAACGATTGCTCCATTTACAACTGCTTTAATGATAAATGCGCCAGATATTACACTTGCAACAATATTTAGATAAGGCGTAGCAGAAGATAATGCATCAATTTCATCTGCTTGAAGAATTATATCAGTGGCACGCTCTAATGTTTGAATGCCCTCTTTAAGTGCAGATGAACAATCTGTTAAGTTATATGAAGACTCATTTGCTAAATCATAGATTTTCTTTAAATCTACAATTAAAGCATGCATGCCTGAGCCACCATCCCGTCTTAATTTTCTTCCTACCAAATCAATTGCTTGAATTCCATTGGTTCCTTCATATATCGGAGCAATTCTACTATCTCTGTAATGTTGTGCAGCACCCGTCTCTTCAACAAAACCCATGCCTCCATGGACCTGAAGGCCTATAGAGCTGACTTCAACACCAATATCAGATCCATATGACTTAGCTATCGGTGTTAACAAAGCTTCACGTACATGTGCATTTTTTCGGATATCTTCATCAGTTGAATGGCTTGCTATGTCTCCAGCAGCAGCAGCAGCTAGACAAACCGCACGAGCACCTAATAACTTAACCTTCATATCCATTAAACTTCTTCGAATATCAGGGTGTCCAATTATTGCATCTTTTCCAGAAATAGTTCGTCCTTGTACTCTATCATTCGAATATTGTAATGCAGCTTGATAAGCTCGCTCACCAATAGCAACACCTTGAACTCCTACAAATAAACGAGCCTCATTCATCATGGTGAACATGCAAGAAAGACCTTGATTCACCTCCCCAATCAGCCAACCCTTAGCAGAACTGAATTCCATTACACATGTTGGAGACCCGTGAATGCCTAATTTATGCTCAAGCCCAATTGCAGAAAAACTATTTTTAGAACCTAACTCGCCCTTTTCATCGACCATAAATTTAGGACACAAAAATAGAGATATTCCTTTCGATCCTAATGGAGCATCTGGCAAACGTGCTAATACTAAATGTATTATATTATCAGCCACATCATGATCACCCCATGTAATATAAATTTTCTGACCTGTAATTGAGTATGTTCCATCCCCATTATCTACTGCCTTTGTTCGAACAGGACCTAAATCAGATCCAGCTTGAGGTTCAGTTAAGCACATAGCACCAGTCCATTCACCACAAACCATTTTTGGTAAATATTTGTTTCTAATAGAGCTTTCGGCATGGGCTAATATTGCCTTTACTGCACTAGAAGTTAACATAGGACATAACCCAAGAGCCATATTTGCAGCATAAAACATTTCGTCTGTGCCAACTTTAATAACTTGAGGCAACCCCATTCCGCCAACTTCAGTAGAAGTTGCTATTGAGAGCCATTCAGCATCTACAAAATCTTTGTATGCCTCTTTGAAACCAGGGGAGCTTATTACCTGCCCATCAATTAACTTTGCTGGATTTTGATCTCCAGACCAATTTAGAGGTGCCCATTTGTTCTGTGAAAAATTTGAGGCAGCCGAAAGAACATCACCTATTAGATCCATATTAACCCCTTCGAATATTGGCATACCCAATATGCTATCAAGATCAATACTGTGCTCGATTAAGAATTTTATCAATTTAACTGGTGGAGTGAATGACATATCTTCCTCTGCTAAAAAAGTAATATGACACATAAAATACTTAAAAATAAAGTACCATTTTGCCACGTTATATTTTTGAATTTTATTTTTAAAAATTTGAGCCTTTCAATAGCATAATCACAATGATAAGATATAACTTTATCTGTTAAAGGAATATCATGCGAATATTTATGTTACTCATTAGTGTTTTGATGTTTACCTCTTGTAATAATACAGACAAGAAAACAGATATAAATGGAAGACAGTCTGGAGTATCTACAGCAAAATCTGTAAAAGAAATAACACTATCGCCATTTGAGCGAGGAAGAATAATTTATAAAAGGTGTAGGGCTTGCCACTCATTAGATATTAAAGGAAAAAATACAGTTGGACCAAATCTCTGGAATATTTATGGGGCAGTAGCAGGTAATAAAGCTAACTTTAATTACTCCAAAGCTATGCGCAATTCAGACATAATTTGGGATAATGAAACCTTAAATGCCTACATACAAAAACCTAATGAATTCATGGAGGGCACCAGAATGAGTTTTATAGGAATTAAAAAACAAGAAGACAGAACTGCTTTACTAATTTACTTAAAGGCAATGACAACCCCAGGTATCGAATAAAACTATAAAATACTACGAAAGAAAATTTGGAGTAATAGTGACTAAAGAAAAAAAATTTGAAAAGTTAGCTTTTGTTAGTACTGAAAGAAAAGAAGCAAAATCTGCTCGTGAATCCTTAATAGAGAAGTATGGTAATCATGATGCAGCCAACGCTGATGCTATAATCGCTCTAGGAGGAGATGGGTTTATGCTACGTACACTTAGAAGATACATGACTCTAATACGAAGAGGACTTCCTGTTTATGGAATGAATAAAGGAACTATTGGCTTCCTAATGAATGAATTCAACGAAAATAATTTAATTTCTAGATTATCTGCAGCAGAACCGACCACAGTTAAACCCTTAAAAATGGTAGCTAAAGGCGTGGGCGGAACATTTGAAGAGCTAGCTTTTAATGAAGTTTCACTATACAGGCAAACTCAACAAGCAGCACATATAAAAATTAAAGTTGATAAAAAAACACGGCTAGAATGCTTGATTGCCGATGGAGTTTTACTTGCAACTCCCACTGGCTCCACTGCTTACAATCTCTCTGCTCATGGACCCGTAGTGCCGCAAACAGCTCATATTTTAGCGCTGACACCTATAAGCGCATTCAGACCAAGAAGATGGCGTGGCGCTCTTTTAAATGCGGATAGAGATGTAGAATTTGAAGTTTTAGATGCTGAAAAAAGACCTGTTGCTGCTTCAGCAGATAATATGGAAATTCGGAATATAACTCATGTAAAAATTTCACAAGATAAAGAAACATCCTTAACTCTCTTATTCGATAAAGAACAAGGCTTAAGTGAAAAAATATTAAGGGAACAGTTTTCAGTATAGCTAAATTATCAATATCCTTCATCAAATAATTTAACTTTAACCTCTAAAATGGTACCGCTTCTCAGGCTCGAACTGAGGACCTCTGGTTCCACAAACCAGCGCTCTAACCAACTGAGCTAAAGCGGCACAATAGTAGTATTGGCCATCTAGACCAAGCTGAGCAAGTCTTCAAGTATCTAATATCATATAAAGTATAAAAATAATTATAAAAAAATATAATTGATACAATAATACAAAATGATTAATTGGTTTTTTATATCATTTTGACTATATTTATTTCATGGTAATAAGACTCATATATAAAACCATTGTAAACTTAGTTGCTATTACATATCTATTTAACTCTCCATTATCATATTCCCAAGACTTATTAACAGGATCAAAGTATCTAAACGCAATTAATTTCCTTGGTGAAGATTATATGAGCAGCCCTAATCATCAAGTTAGGCCCCAAGCTTTTAGCAATGGCTATATGCTTGAATATGAAATTCTAAATAATAATAAAATAGTAAAGGTTTTAGGTACAAAGCAAACTAAAATCTATATAAGAGAAATACAAGCAACCGAGGCTTTACAGAACCGATCAACTGCATTTGCTATCTTATTATCAGCAAAAAATCGTACAACAAACTTAGTAGAAACACCCATTCGAGTAAGTAAAACCATTGGTAGACTCGGAAGCGAGATAAAAACCTTTGAAGATTTTGTAATGTTCATACCAAAACATAGTACAAATGCCGTTTTTCAATTGGCAAAAGGCTTTGGTGAATTTGGGGTTACAATTATTAGAATTACTAGAGGTGCAGCCAGCACAAAGTGTTCAGGTTATACTTGCGTAAAAAAAGCAGGAACTGATATATGGTCAGGCTTTAACTCTTTGGCTGGAAAACATAATGCTTCACGTAGGTTGCATTCTGAGTTCAGTACAGATCCAGAAACAAATAACAAATCATATAGAAAACAGATAGACCGCCTCGCTTACGCTAATGCATACACAGGAACGACCATTAAACTTGGTGCCGGGCAAGCAGGTATAGATTACTTAAGTGATGCCTTTATGGGCGTTGGTTATTATAATAATGCAGAATTTATTGTTAGCTATGAAGATGCTCATAGACAAAGGAATTTTGAAAAAGAAATTTTAAAGAGTTGGGGAGCTGAAACTGATTTAGTAAACTTCTTTTATAAAAATAAAACTTATACAAAAAAATATCGCAGACGTCTTTTTAAATCACTGGATATAATAACTGATAAAGCATTCGCATTAGATTTGTTTAATGCAGCAGCCAAAGAAAATAACCGCACAATAGCCATGAGTAAATTAAGAACAATTGAACATATAGCTTATCTAACGTCTAATAGGGATGTCCATAAATATTTAGGAAGCCCAGAGCTTCCAGTTATAATTGAAAGAAATGGTTTGAGCACTTTAACAATTTATGCTGACCTAATTCATTGGACAGATAAATTTGAGTCACAAATGGATGCCATTGAAAATATTGATCAACTTTCAAATATTGATATACTGGGATATTCAAGTTTAGATTTTAAAAAAGAAGCTAAAATGCGACAGATTACAGTTAGAGATCTTAATCAATAGATATAAACATTCACTTTTGAAAAGAATAAAAGTCACTACCAAGTTTCATTATATTAGTAAGTTCATCGAGTGCAGAAAAACTTTCATTCATTAAATTAACATCACGCAAATCATTTGGGCTTATCTCTTTTCTATAATGTCTATTTATCCATATTTTTAGATCACTATATAGATTTTCTGTCAGTATATTTTTTTTGTTAACCAATTTTTTCTCTTCTGAATTAAGTGGAACAGCTAATCTTAAACAAGCGGGCCCACCTCCATTTCTCATGGACTGGCGCACGTCTACATAATAAATATCCTTTATAGTATTATTGCTAGCAACTAAATTTTCACAAAAACTTTCCACCTTTTCATTTTTCTTTACTTCAAGTGGTGCTATTAGGGTTAAATATTCACAACCAGGAATTTTGACTAGCATGGAGTTAAATAAATATGACTCTATTGCATCTTTAAGCGGTATTTCAGATTCCTTAACTTCAATAAAAATAGGTTCAAAAATTCCATCAGCTGATTTTCTAATGTCAGATTGGAGCTTATCTGTATTTTCAAAAGCTAATTCATGATAGAATAAAGTACTCATTGCACCCACACAAACTACATCATTATGAAATGCTCCGGCATTAATGGCTCGTTCAGATTGTTTTGCATAAACTGTACGTAATATTTCTAATCCATGATTACGTGTTATTGTTTCACTAGCTTGGTATGTTTGCCTTGCGGGATAAACTGAATTAGATTTAGTATAAGCGTCACGTCCATATACAAATAATTCAACCCCTTTTTTACTTTTTTCTCCACATAATCTTACATGGTTTGCTGCGCCTTCGTCGGCAAGAAAAGAATGACTAAAAAGAGCTTCATGAACTTTAGCAAAAGGAAAAGCCTTCTTTAAAGACCTGTAAGTTTGACTGCTTTCCATAGACCGATGAAACATCTCTGACATATTTGCTACAGTTAAATGAAGTCTGTTATCGTTACAATCTGACGATGGGCTTACTGTAGCAGAGTTAGCAGCCCACATTGAACTTGCAGAAAAAAAGTTAACCATTAAGTCTGGAGAATGTCTCCAAGCGGATTGGAAAATTTCATTATCATTTCCTTGAAACCCCAAATTACGTATCATTGGTAAATATGGCCGCTGGTGTGGGGGTAGAACTCCTTGAAATAATCCAATATCAGACATTTTTTTCATTTTTTCTAGACCTTGCAATGCAGCAGCATGAGGGTTTGAAATAAGTCCTGTATTAGCGAATGAAGCTAAATTTCCAAATGACAATCCAGCATAATTATGTGTTGACCCAATGAGACCATCAAAGTTTGCAACAGTAACCATTTCACCTTAAACCTTTAAATTCTAATATTGACGGTGTATCTGAAATTTGACTAGCCATTGGCCAAGCACAAAAGTCTGCCGAATAATAAGCTCCAGGGTTATGATTACCAGAAAAACCCGGGCCTCCAAAAGGCAAAAAACTAGCTGCACCGGTTGTCGGTCTATTAAAGTTAACAATTCCTGCTCTTATGTTTTGCTGAAAACTTTCCCATAAATCTTTATTATTAGAAATAAGCCCAGCTGATAATCCAAAATTTGTGTCATTTGCTTCATATATTGCTGCATTCCAATCAGGAACACGAATAACCTGTAAAACTGGCCCAAATATCTCTTTATCTTTCTTTTTGACATCAGTCATATCTATAAAACCTGGGGTTACAAAAGCACTACCTAAATCAGAAATAGTAGAAGCCCTTAAAACTTTACCATTCAGAGACTTAGTATCTTGAACTATTTTATTAGCAGCATCTTGATTAATTACAGGACCCATAGAAGACTCTACATCCCATTTACCTAGAGTTATTCTATCCATTGATTTAATAATTGATTGTATAATAACCTCACCTTTTTTATTATCCGGTACTATTAATCGACGAGCACAAGTACAACGTTGGCCGGAAGTAATAAAAGCTGATTGTATAATTATGCTGGTTGCTTTTTCAGCATTTTCTATATCCCAAGCAATAATCGGGTTATTACCACCCATTTCTAATGCTAAAATTATCTCAGGTTTTCCTCCAAAGTTTTTATGTATTTTTCTTCCCGTTTCAGCAGAACCCGTAAATAAAACACCTGATAAATCTGGTTGATCTAACATTAGCTTGCCCACTTTTCCAGAACCCTGAACCATGTTTACAACACCTGTTGGAAAACCCGCCTTGTCATATAATTTCATAAGTGCTTCACCAACTGCCGGTGTTTGATCGCTGGGTTTAAAAACTACAGTATTTCCGGCAATTAGTGCAGGAAGTATTTGTCCGTTAGGTAAGTGAGCAGGAAAATTATATGGACCAAGAACTGCAAATACTCCATGAGATTTGTGCTGTAACTCAGCACGACCAAATGGGGTCTCTCTATTAACTTTTCCAGTTCTATCTAAATAAGAAGACAAGGAAATATCGACTTTATTAGGTAAAGCAGATGCCTCACCCATTGAGTCCCAAAGTTGTTTGCCTGTTTCTTTTGATATTAATTCAGCCATTTCATTTCTTGCCTCAAATGCAAGATTTTTATAGTTTAAAACAATTGCTTTACGCGAGACAAATGGCAAAGAGCTCCATACTTTGTGCGCTGATTTCGCAGCATCAAATGCAGCATTAATTTCTGCACGTGAGGCAGAATTTCCTTGCCATAATTCTGAACCATCAGATGGATTTATGGATTTAAAAAACTCGCCAGTGCCTTCTACCCATTGGCCATTTATAAATAAAGATTTTTTCATTTCT
>Ga0209600_1002528_pt1 | contig 10482 bp, 10 predicted proteins | sample COGITO_mtgs_1104_FD_185518 | JGI IMG/M metagenome (GOLD analysis project Ga0209600, IMG submission 185518) | Pelagic marine microbial communities from North Sea - COGITO_mtgs_110421 (SPAdes) (version 2) | ecosystem: Environmental > Aquatic > Marine > Epipelagic ... | reverse complement strand
CCCTTTCTCCTCATCCAGAAGGTGGTTACTTTCGCCGTACATTTGAGTCTAGTCATTCTACCCATTCCTCCGAGTTTTCCAGGCCCTTGGGCACATCTATTTATTACTCGTTGAAAAAGGAGAGGTTCCTCGCTTGCACTCCCTCGATGCCGATGAAACTTGGTACTTTCATCAAGGTGCTACACTCGATTTGCATATTTTTGATCGAAATCAATACCATAATGTTAAACTTGTCATGTTTGCGTCTGGTGCAGAATGCTCGCTCCAATTTACGGTTCCTGTTGGAACCATTTTGGGGGCAATTCTCAATAGACAGTCAAAGGATACCTATTCCTTCGTTAGTTGTTCGGTCTGTCCTGGTTTCAAGGAGGAGGGTTTTTTCTGGCTGGACATAGCAGAACTTCGAAGGAAATTTAAAGCACATCAATAGTTGCTTGGAAATTTGTCTAAACCTGTGGAATATTAGTCGAGTATGCAAAAAATATTTTCTTGGGGCGGTGGAAAAATAATCGAGATCGAACTCCCTGGATTTGAGGATTGGGTGCCGGAATTGTTCGAACAGTTCGAAAAATCCCGTTCTACGGCAAAAAAATCTCACAAGATTGGTGGAAGGTGGGAAAATTTATACATCGACATTGATGAAGTACCCACTGCCCGAAACCCTATTCGTATGGGCAGAGATTTCGGGTTGGAAATATTAGAAGTTTCAAGTGTGGTTCTTTTCGAACCTTTACGGGGGTGTGATCATGCTTATCCCCCTTTCTGGTTTAACTTGGCAGAACCTGGAGAATCCACAGGTTTGCATGACCATGCTCTCAATTCTAAGTTGTGTGGAGTATTTTATCTCGCTGCTGAAAATGATTCAGGGAATTTATTTTTTCATAAGGAAGGAGAAGTTGATTTGGAAATCATGCCAAAGGTTGGAAAACTCGTTCTTTTCGAACCCTGGATGCGTCATGGGGTCCGCGAAAATCGTTCGAACATTACTCGCCTTTCGATGGCCTTCAACTTATTTCCCTTTCCTTTACCTATTGAGAATTTGTAATTTTTACATCAATTTATATGAAAGTTACCAATTGTATCCTTTTTTTTCTCGAATTTCGTTGTACACATTACTTTACAACCTCATAAAATGAGTCGTTTTTTACACAAGTTTCACCTCACCTACAGCAATTAATGACACAAGCAACCGATTCTTTTGAAGAAATCGAATCCGCAGTCGTGCGTTTCGCCGGAGATTCCGGCGATGGAATGCAGACTATCGGGGAACGCTTTACCGACTCGAGCGCCTTTGCTGGCAATGACATTGCCACACTGCCTGACTTCCCTGCGGAAATTCGAGCTCCTGCAGGCACCATTGCAGGTGTATCTGGCTATCAATTACAATTTGGTAGTCATTCTATACTCACACCTGGTGATGAGCCTGATGCGTTGGTGGCCATGAACCCAGCTGCACTCAAGTCAAATATAAGCGATTTGCCCGAGGGGGGAATGTTAGTGGTAAATGTGGACTCATTCAAAAAAATGAACCTCAAAAAGGCAGGTTATGAGTCCAACCCATTAGAGGACGAAGAGTTTCGCAAAAAGTACCAGTTAATAGAATTGGACCTGACCACTTTGACTAAGGAGGCTCTTTCCGAAAGTCCCTTAAAACCATCAGATAAAGCTCGCTGTAAAAATTTCTTTGCCCTTGGTTTTATGTGCTATGTCTACGGACGGCCACTTGATCCAACATTGAAGTTTTTTGATCAAAAGTGGGGAAAACGGCTACCCGAAGTTGCAGATGCTAATTCAACAGCCCTAAAGGCTGGACACAACTTGGGTGATACTATGGAAACCGCTCGGAATCGCTACCAGTTGGCGAAGGCAGTAGTAAACCCTGGTGTTTATCGAAAAATTTCTGGAAATGAAGCTTTGGTTTATGGGCTAGTTGCGGGTGCTCAGAGCGCCAATCGTGAACTGCTCTATTCTGGATATCCCATTACCCCAGCATCCCCAGTTTTGGAAGGCCTATCTGCTCTAAAAAAATTCGGCATTAAGACCGTACAGGCTGAGGATGAGATTGCGGCTATGGGTGTGGCCATTGGTGCAAGTTTTGCTGGAGATTTGTCCGTTGTGGCAACTAGCGGTCCAGGAATGTGTTTGAAAAGTGAATTCATTGGTCTTGCCAGCATTACCGAATTACCCGTTATTATCTGTAATGTTCAAAGAGGTGGTCCGAGTACTGGTTTGCCTACCAAGACCGAGCAAAGCGATCTTTTGCAAAGTTTGTTTTCTCGCCATGGGGATTGCCCATTACCTGTGATTGCAGCTCATTCTCCATCTGATTGTTTTGAATGTTCGATCGAGGCTTGCCGAATTGCACTTACCTATTGCACTCCTGTTATTTACCTCAGCGATTTATATGTAGCAAATGGAGCTGAGCCTTGGCTTGTTCCCAACGCCGCCGATCTTCCTGCGATAGAGGCAAAGTTTGCTGATCCGGACGAAGAATACATTTCTTACAAAAGAAATCCTGATACCCTTGCACGTACTCAAGCCATACCCGGTCAACCTGGATTGGAACATCGTATTGGTGGACTTGAGAAGTCTGAAGATGGAGGGGTCAATTATGATCCAGAAAACCATGAACAGATGACCCATCTGCGTGCGGAAAAAGTTGAACGGATTGCAGACACTATACCTCCTACCCAACTTCATGGTGAAGCGGAAGGGGATTTGTTGGTCATCGGTTGGGGCGGTACTTATGGTGCAATTACATCCGCTGCCCAGGCGATGCAGGCCGAAGGTTTCTCTATTTCATCATTGCATTTACGCCATCTCAATCCATTACCCAAGGATTTGGGAGAAATTATTAAAAGATTCAAGAAAGTGATTGTTCCTGAATTAAACCTTGGGCAACTTAGTTTAGTATTGAGGGCTAAATATTTAGTCGATGCTATCCCTTTGACTAAGGTTCAGGGAAAACCCTTTAAGGTCTCTGAGCTTCGTGATTCTTTCCACAAGGAATTGTCCTAACCAGCAAATATTTAAATGAGCACAACGAATACGGAAGAAGGCAGCCTTACTAAAAAGGATTTTGTTACTGAAAATGATGTCCGCTGGTGTCCGGGATGCGGAGACTATGCTATCCTTAACGCAGTTCAAAGAACTTTGCCCGAACTTGGTGTGCCCAAGGAAAAGTTTGTCGTGGTCAGTGGAATTGGATGTTCCAGTCGCTTTCCTTATTACATGAACACCTACGGATTTCATACCATTCACGGTCGTGCACCTACCGTGGCAACCGGAGTGAAATCTGCAAATCCTGACCTTTCCGTGTGGATGGTTACTGGAGATGGAGATGGTCTTTCGATCGGGGGGAATCATTTAATGCATTTACTCCGCCGAAACCTCGATATTAATGTTTTGCTGTTCAATAACCGAATTTATGGACTGACTAAGGGTCAGTACAGCCCAACTTCAGAAGTTGGGAAAAAGACGAAGAGTACACCAGCCGGGTCCTTGGATTATCCAATCAATCCTTTATTATTTGCTTTGGGCAGCGAGGCTACTTTTATCGCCCGCACTTCCGATACTGACCAAAAACATATGGTCGAAACCTTCAAAGCTGCCCAAGCCCACAAAGGTACATCCTTTATTGAAATTTTTCAAAATTGTGTAATTTTTAATAATAATGCTTTTGATACTGTTACTGGTAGAGCAGTTCGCAGTGAACAGGCATTAATGCTTGAGGAAGGAAAACCATTACGCTTTGGAGAGAATAAAGGCATTCGACTCAATGGATTTGATCCTGAAATCGTTGAATTACAAGATGGAGATGATGAGTCCGATCTTTTAGTTCATCATTCCAAGACCAACAATCCGGCTTATGCCTCTATTCTTGCTCAAATGGCTTATCCTGCCTTTCCAACGCCCTTTGGTATACTTCGTCAAATAGAAGGCAGAGAGACTTATGAAGATGCCCTACACTCTCAGATTAAAGCATCTCAATCAAAAGGGGAGGGCAACCTTCAAGAATTATTAACCGGTAAGAATTCCTGGGTTGTTGAGTAATGAATTCCTACTTTTGAAGGAACCATGTTTGATCAAATTTACACCCTGTAATATCCAATTACTATTATGAGTTCACACGATTTTATTGATGATCCGAAAATTGGGCATACCAAGTTGCGTCTGCCTGTAATCTTCGTACCCGTTGTTATGTTTGGCGTTCTACTTCTTGGGATTATTGCCTCAAAGATATATGTCGATGCAGTTCTTTACTCCGACCATGGAGAAGAGGGTCAGGAGTAATAGAATGGGCGACGAAAAACCAGTGGTGGCATCCCGCATGCCAGCTGTTATTAAATTAGAGGCAGGTGAATACTGGTGGTGTTCATGTGGGAAATCTTCCAAGCAACCTTTCTGTGACGGTTCTCACAAAGGAACTAGTTTTACTCCCCAAAAAGTTGAAATTTCTGAATCCCAAAATACTGCATTTTGTAACTGTAAACATTCTGGAAATGGCCCCTTCTGTGATGGTGCCCATTCGTCACTTCCTAAAGATTAGAAAACGACTTATAGCATTTCGACAGTTAAATCACATATGCTGTCAATTTTTTACACTGAATATCTCAAAGACCATTTAAGTTAAAATTTTATTTTACGAAATATTCCCAATTAGGAAGAAAGTACAAATGATTTATTGTAGTATAGTCTGTGTGGTGGGCACGAAATTTGTAAAACCGAGATTATTCGACTTTTTCCCCAAATGACCAAATTTGCAAATTAGTTTCTGAAGTCGCATCACCAATTAAAGCGTTATATTTGCCTTTTAACTTTAATTCTTGGATGTAAATTGCGAGCCCAATTTTTTTAAAAGTGGGCAAGGGGGAAGGAAAAGAATTAATAAGGCGACTAGATTTTAGCATCAGCATAATGTCTATATCATAGGCATCTCCGAAATAACTAGGGTTTCCGAGACAAAGGAGCATTCTTCCACCAACAATTTTTTTCGAACCACCTTTTTGAGTTTCAATATAGCCTTTACCTTCAAGAGGAATAAATTTAAATCCACCATTCTTGGTTGCTTCAATAATAATTGTACCATGTCCGTAAAAAGTGGCAGTTGATTCTCTGGTAGAAAACTTAATATGGTTATCATTTGAGTTACAAAATAACAAACTACCTGAATCTAGATAAAAGTCTGTGTTAGAATTCCATTTACCCATTGTTTCGCAACCAAGTCTCCAATAAATACCATTTACATTAGATTCTACCCTACCATTTGATCCAGTTGCAATCAATAGGTCTGGAGTTAACGTTGTATTTACATCTATTGGAAAAGGATCGAACTTATCTTTAATCGACAAGTCAACGGCATCAACAATACCAACTTTGAAAGTTACACTGGGAGTTTCACCGTATAAAAAAAATGCCGCTGTGAAAAAAGCGGCATTGTAGAGTAATAAAGTGTGAAACAATTTTTTTAAAAACTTGCTGTAATTCCTAAACCTGCACCTATATCAAACTTTTTAAAGTCGTAAAGGGTGCTGTATGAATCTTGAGCTTCATCTGTGCCAGAAGATGTACGCCTAGCATAATTTGAAAAGATAGAAAGATCAAACGATTCAGTAATTGGGTAATCAACATCCAAACTTATGCTCTGCAATACATCGCTGCGATCAAAATTAAATCCATTGTCATATTTTCGGTATGAAACAGAATATGAGGGAGTTATTTTGAAGTTATCTAAATTGTAAATGATAGAGTAGCGTAAGGTAGCATCAATGTGATCTAACTCATCAGCAGTGTGAGAAGAACTCGTAGAACCATCAGCATCTTCTACATCGCCTAAATGAGTACCAGCGGATAAGTCTAGAACACCGAGTAAATATTCATTTATAGTGTGGGCTTTTGTAGCACCTATACTTGGATAAAACTCTTTGTACTCTTCTGTATCTGTTTCAGCACTACGGTCATTCGAATACATAACTCCTGCTCGGAATGCCCAACCACTTTGGTGTTGAAGTAAAAAGAGTAGATATGCTGTTGTTGTATTATGATTTAGAACTCCAAGGTCAGGTATTGCTTCATCCGCATTTTGGTGAGTGTAATCAGTCATTGTCCACGCACCACCTAAGAATGGTGTTAGTACAAAGGTGTCCAAGTCGTAAACACCAAGCTTAGCACGACTGTTAAAGGAATTTTCCCAAACTAAGTCAGCTTGTTGATCAAGTATTCCAGGAGCACCAAGAGGATTTTGTTTGTATGAAACTCTTGTATTGTATCCGAAGTCTAGTGATAGTCCTGATTTTGTAAGTATCAGTGGTCTTTGTGCACCTGTGTCAGATGAAATTACATTAGAACTGTCGTTCACTTTATTTTTTATCGATTCTTCAACTGGAGAAGGTAAAGATCTATCAGTAGAATCGATTCGGTTAGAGTTTATCTGCCCTACAAGTAGTGATGAAGCCGATACAAAAAGGGAGAGGTATGAAAATTTATAGATCATTTTCTTTGTTTGATTAAGATTTATTCTAAAGCTATTGTTTTCGTACTTTTATGAATGGTGTTCCATTTGGGAGTGCAGCATTTGAATTTATGTGACCGTCCACACCTGAAAAATCAGATCTAATCAGGTCATTGCTGCCGATTCCTAAGTGTTTTACTTTATGAAAGTTTACTCCACCAGATACAATATCAGTTGCCGATTCTGAAATGTGTAAGGAACCCAATTGACTTCTAAGCATTACATCAGCAGTTGATGGAAACACTGTATTTTTTAGGTGAATGGTTCTAGATTCCATGTATATGTCGTCCACACGACCAGCAAAAGCTAGATTGTTTGCATCGATTAAATCGTTCGCATAAATGTATACATTGTCAGGGTCTGAAGTAAGCGAGTTTGCCGTTCCTACAGAAAAATTTGCAGTAGAAATATTTATAGTTCCTAAGGAACCAAGGGCTAAGTTTCCACCAGTTATGATTTCTGTGTTAACTAAATGCATGCTATCTTCACCCGTGTCTCCCGATCCAATCGCAAGGTTTGATCCGGTGTACTCGATATTACTACCATCTATCATGATATCGTCTGCAGCACCAAGTACAAGTGCATGGTCTTCAGCATTATTTTGATTAGTAAATGTAATATCTCCGGCAGATTTAATATCTTTAGCAGCACCTATGATTAAAACTTTACGATCACTTTTTGTCTCTGCTTCTTTTAATCTTGAATAAACATCAACTTCGCTTTCATCAGTATTTGCAGCACCTAAAGTGAATGTAGAAGCTCCAACCAATTGAACTTGATTAAGTTGTACATCAAGGCTTTTTAATGAGGCGTCTTCTTCACTGAAAGTCCTCCCGCCTGTAAGTGTCGAAAGAAATGAGAGGTAATCAGTGGATGAACCAAGGGATCGAGATAATTCGGATTCGTCGGAATAACCGCTGTAGGCACTACCTAAAACCTCAGTTGCTAGATTTTCACCATTTGAGCCGAGTGCACCGTAGGCAGAAAGTAGCCGAATGAAAGCTAAATTGTGGCCACTACTTAAAGTGTTAAGTGTTATAGGAGTCGGAAGTGAAGTAGTCAAGGACTTGTCGGTCAATAGAGTGGTGGCCAAAGTCAAAGCACTCTCAAATTGCTCGGTGCGTTGATAATCAGTTCCGTAAATACCTAATGTAGTGGATAAAGCGTCACTTATAAGTAAATTTGGTAGAGCGTATGTGTCTGCATGTTGCTCCTTTGCAGCCTCTAAAGCCTCTGCTGTAGACTTCCCCTCATGTTGTGGGTCTCTAAGGAATTCACCATAAATTACAGCATCTTCTAATGTGTGGTCTTTTACAAGAAGATCGTGGTGTTCCTGGAACTCTTTAATCGTACCACCTTCTTTCAGTGTTTTCTTGTAGAGCTCATGGAATCCATCAAGTCCACTCCCTGAGTTATGTGATAAACTTTTTATGTCTGAATGTGAAAGTCCAAGTTTATGAATAGCAATATGCAATGTTCTGAGCTTATGGTTTGCTTGAGCTGCTTTGGGGGCACCCTTGCTAGGTGCTGCAACAGACCCGGTTGAAGATGCTGCTGCTTCGTCTTCTTGAGAGTACAATGTGAATTGTAACAAGCAAACTGTCAGGGTGAAGAATATGGGATTTAATTTCATAGTAAGAATATTTTTTAGAGTAATTTTAAATTGTATCAAGCATATTTATCTTGGTGCCGAGGGCGAGATTTGAACTCGCACATCTTTGCAGATACTAGATTCTGAGTCTAGCGCGTCTACCAATTCCGCCACCCCGGCTAATTAAATTTTAAAGTATATTGAGGGATTTCCTTGGTCGAGATTAAAGAATCTGTGTTTTGGGATTATTTAAGATTTCTTAAAAACTAGAGGTATCGTATGTTTACGATGTCCTGATGGAAGGCGGACGAGGTAGCGGTCCATTTCCGGTTGGTCTTCAGTTTCTAATAGTTCAGGAGAATCGAAAATATGACTGATGCGTCGTGGAAAGGATTCCAGGATTCTGGCCCATGGATTGTTTTTCTTTCCCAGCACAATCGATTCCATGGGGTACCGCAGGGTTGAATACCTATCCTGATATGATTTAATTAAAGCTGCATTTTTATTGTTTCTTTCAGTAAAAAGCATGGCGTCAGCAAAGTGAGCAGATGCATCAATCCATTCCTGGAAATCAGTGGGAGGGGATAACAGGGTCGGGGAATAGATAAAAAAAAGAACTTTACCGATTGAAAGATCGCTATTTTTTTCTAAAACAAGACTGATTTCCTCAAGCTGGTCTGCCAAATTAAGATTGTTCGATATAAAAAGGAAGCATTCGTTCAGGTTTTCCGATTCAATGGTGGGGAAAATCATCTTCGGTCTATCCGTTGACCATTTCCACATTAAACCATTTTCAGGTTCTATGATTGACTCAGGTGGGAATATGAATCTCGGAGTGGGTGAATCATCTTCGGTTGCATCTCTTAGAATTTGAAAGGCAGTTGCTCCCGGAGTTTCAATAACTAGGTGAATCGTTGTGCTCACTAGGTTATGAAAAGTCGAAAGATTGGCATTGGGCAGTGTGTAGCATCCGATGGTCAATTAAAACCAGGGAGGTCATTGCCTCGACAATAGGTACAGCACGGGGAAGAACGCAGGGGTCATGACGGCCGCGCCCCATCAACTCGGTTTCATTCCCTTGGGAATCGACGGTTTTTTGTTTTTGTAAAACAGTAGCAGTTGGTTTGAAGGCAATACGAAAATATAGCTCTTCTCCATTGCTTATTCCTCCTTGTACTCCTCCGGATCGATTTGAGGAGGTACTAACTTTACCATCTTTCGATTCATAAAGGTCGTTGTGTTCGGAACCTTTTAAATAGGTACCGTCAAATCCGCTGCCAACTTCAAATCCTTTGGTGGCGGGTAGGCTAAGCATAGCTTTCGCTAAATCGGCCTCCAAACGATCAAAGACTGGGGCACCCCAACCCACTGGAAGTCCGGTTACCCGACAAAGGATTGATCCTCCCACAGAATCACCGGCTTTTTTGGCTTCGAGTATGCGGTTTTCCATGAGCTCAGCAGTTTCAGAGTGAGGACATCGGGTAGGGGTTGACTCCACCTGTTCGAGTGTGGGCAATTCCTCGATTGATGGGGCCTGTATATCATGGATTCTTTCAACATAGGCTCGGATATTAATATGATCGTAAGAAAGGATTTTTTTTGCCACGGCTCCGGCCGCCACTCTTGCAATGGTTTCGCGTGCAGATGAGCGACCGCCGCCTTCGTGGTTTCGGTGACCAAACTTGGACTGATAGGTAAAGTCGGCATGAGATGGACGAAACTTTTCCTTCATCTCGTCATAGGCTTGTGGTCGGGCATCTTGGTTACGGACAAGCATGGCGATAGGGGTTCCCAAAGTTAAGCTATCAAAAACTCCAGAAAGAATTTCCACTTGGTCGGCTTCATCCCGTGGCGTAGTGATTTTACTTTGTCCAGGGCGCCTTCTGGTTAAATCAGGTTGAATATCTTCAATGCCAAGAGGCAGTCTGGGTGGGCAACCGTCGATGACCACACCAATGCCACCGCCATGGCTTTCCCCCCAGGAACTTATACGAAAGAGCGTTCCAAATGAATTTCCCATTAGGATTTTCAAATGATTAAAGGTGAAAATGGCAAAGTTAAAAGATTGGGGCATGCAATTTGTTAACTACATAAAATTTGAAAAAGTCGTTGCTTAGGTCGATCGAATATCTGATAATTAACTCTAAGGTCGGGTCCCATGCGACGACGATTGGATGAACTCCGTGAGGTCCGGAAGGAAGCAGCGGTAATCACAAGAGTTGTGTGCTGTGGGGTGCCTGGCCTTTTTTGTGCCTTTTTTTGCCATTAATTTTCAAACTTGTTTAGTTTGACTTGCACGGTTGGCAAAGAGGAACAATAGATATTCTTTTCACCATGTCCTCCGAAGCCTATCAAGTAATCGCCCGCCGTTGGCGACCCA
>Ga0209600_1002517_pt1 | contig 10521 bp, 14 predicted proteins | sample COGITO_mtgs_1104_FD_185518 | JGI IMG/M metagenome (GOLD analysis project Ga0209600, IMG submission 185518) | Pelagic marine microbial communities from North Sea - COGITO_mtgs_110421 (SPAdes) (version 2) | ecosystem: Environmental > Aquatic > Marine > Epipelagic ... | reverse complement strand
GATTGTTAACATTAAACTTATTTTTAAATTTGGTTATCTCACTATAAGAAGCTCGAACGCCTTTGCCATCAGCATAACCAGAAACGGCGTCAATGACGCCTGGAAGTGATTCATAGCCTTTTTCAGCTCCCCAAAAACACCCTGAACCTAAAATAATTTTTTCAGAGTGAACGGTGGCCTCGGTAATATTAGAAGCCGCATCTAAACCCCCAACAAATAAAGATGTACATATGCAGACTGAAAGAATTATTTTTTTCATCAATAATATAAAAATTTTTAAATAAGATTAGCTCCCATCATGAACAAAGCGACAACAGATAAAGTCCAAACTAGGCTTCTGAATGGTTGCGTCTGTTGCCCTGCAGCATTTGCGGGTTTTAAGTTGAAACCTGAGATATATATTGCTGCAAAAATTACTCTTAAACTAAGCCATGAAGATGCCATTATTATATTGGCTTGAGCATCAACCATAATTGAAAGTATTGCCAAGGCCAAAAATATAGGTAAAGACTCTTTTAAATTTTCAGTTGCACGCCTAGATCTTTCAAACATATCTTCTTGCATTTTTGACTTAAGCATTAAAGGAAGAAAGAGCTGAAAAAAGTATAAAAGGAGAGTGAGGAGAATTATTTCAATCATAAGGTTCAATTTTTATTGCTTTGTGACTCACTATATTACATGGGAGATCAAAAATGAAAATTATGACCTAATTAATCTAAATGCTGTATGAGAAGCGTGGGAACATTGTGAATATGAGATTTAACGGTTACAACTAATGTGTTTTCTTTGATGCCTTTTTGAATGGGTGTAACTTCAACGCCTGCATCTACCAGCCTTTGATGAGCCTTTTCTATATTTTTTACATCCCAGGCCAAGCCCCACATCTTGTCGTTGGAAAGCAAGTCATCTTCTTGCTCAACAACTTCAATGGTGGTTTGGTTTAGTCTAAAAAAAAGCATTCGTTTTTGCCAGTGCTCAATGGTTTTATCCAGGGCGAGGCGGAGATTAAAAACATCTTTATATATTTCTATAAATCCATCAGCATCATTGGTATTGATCACCACATGATCTAATTTATAAGGGTCTGATTCTTTCTGCTCTTCTGGTTGAGGCAAATATCCATGGGTATGCTCAATGACGAAAGAAAAGATGCCCCTTGTTAAATCTGGAGGTAAAAATAGATTTTTCCATTTTCTTATTTTTTGATCGGCCGAGTTTACCCCCTCACCATCTGTTGGCTCTCCGATAAGAAAGCCTTGTTTTTGAAGGGATTGATGAACGCCATTAATGTCCTCTGTTGCAAATACCATTCCTATCAAGCCCTCTCCAGCATCTTTTAAATAATAATTTATTAGATCAGCACCTAAGCCTTCGCCAGTTGCAGATAAGAGCTCAAGATAAGTATTTTGAAAATTAAATAGGGCGTTGCTGGTTCCCAGACTTTTGTGCTCTCCACTCCAAACTGGAGGTGTGCCCATTATGAGTTGATAGTTTTGTGTGGCCTTTTCTAAATCCTCAACAGCAATGATTATGTGGTCAAGGCTTTTAAACATTTAAAAAATAAGACTCATTCACTTAAACTGGTAAACACTCGATTGATAAAACCAAGCGAGCCGGTTTCAGGACCATAGATCTTGTCAAAGTCCTCGGTTGGTTTGGCATCTTTGATTTCTTCTAACGTTTTTCCTTCCTCGATTAATGCGGCAACTCTTGAGCGAACCGTTTTTAACATAGAAATATATTCCTTAAGGGTTGCTGTATTTGTAACTGGTCCATGCCCAGGAATCACTATGGTGTTTTCATTGGTATGTTTAAGGGTATCTTCACAAAACTTTATCATTCCATCGATGCTGCCTCCGCTTCCAACATCAATAAATGGATAGCCAGCGTTATTAAAAACGTCTCCCAAATGAACTGCGTTTTGTTTTTTAAAAAAAACTGCTGTATCTCCATTGGTATGGGCTGATGCAAAGTTTTTTAAATCGATCTCACCCCCATTAAAGTGAATCTGCATTCCGTGATCATATGTCAATACCGGCAAAGCCTTCTCTGGATATGGCTGCTGTTTGTATTTGGCAATTACCATATTGATCACTCCTCCTTTTGCCATATCTGCACGTGCATTAGCATGGGCTACAATCTTGGTCCCTTGCGGGCCCAATGCATTGTTGCCCTCGGCATGGTCGAAATGCCAGTGAGTATTTACAGCATAGTCAACTGCTCCGCCTCCAACTTTTAAAATTGCTGCCTGAACTTTATCCATGACCTGGGGAAATTGATCGTCAACAATTAAAACTCCGTCATCACCGATAGAAGCCGCTATGTTGCCACCCACTCCAAAGAGCACATAAAGACCTTCTGCAACCTTTTGTGTTTGAATTTCAGCCTCTTCAAAATTCCACCCAAAAGCATGTGCTACTTGATCTAAATTCATGGCATCATCATGATCAGCAGACTTAAGATCACTGGATATAAAGATCAAAAAAGTTATTACAAAAACTGGCAGAGATATTTTCATTAGCGGCCTCCAAAGATTAATTATTGCATTTGTTTAAACTTGTTGAAAAAGTTTTTTAAATTTTTTAATTCTTTTTGCCGGTCAATACTAAGGTCCCAGCCCACTCTTGGGTTTGATTTGCCCTCCAGCTTTGTATATCAGAAAAACCTGCTCTCTCAAACATTTCTATCCATTCTGCTTGTTTTAACATCAGCATTTTGGTTCCCACTTTTCCTTCCCAAGTATGAGAGTCTTTATTTTCATAATATAGATCTATTCCTGCTATAAGCCTTCCTTCTTCAGCAAGCCATGAATTAGATATTTTATTTAATATGGATTCAGGATCCTCTAAATAATACAAAACTTCCATAGAGTGAATAAGATCGTATTTTTCTTGAGGCTCATAGTTATGAATGTTTGCAAGAATGTATTCTTCCTTGTTTCCGCGAGCTTTTGCGTTGGCAATCATTTGATCAGCGCCATCGATTCCATGGGCTTTGGTGCACAATGGATCATCAATAACCTTCCTAACAACCCAGCCGTTACCACAACCCAAATCTAAAAAAGCAAAATTATTGTTGATTATATGCCTTTCTTTCAGGGCAAAATCTAACATTTCAGACACAGCATCAGCATGACCTTTTTCCATTCCTCGATCTTTATCCAGTTCAGCCCATTCGTTAAAAACTGCTATTGCGTCTTTCATAAGGCTTTCAACTAGGTTTCTTTCCTAATATCTATTTTAAAAAATAATAAGATGCCAGATATAGAGCTTATTAACGCTAATATAGAAAATATTTTTAATAGCATATTATCTATGTTGTCTCTTTCCTGCCAATCCATAATATGAAAACCCCACATTAAATCCCATATCCGCCATTGGGCTGATCTTATGGCTACGATATCTCCGCTAAAAATATTTAAATACGCATTGATCTCTTTGTCATTGACATTACGGGTAATCACTTTATAAATGGGTAATTGTCTGCCTCTGTATTCAGAACCTTCTTTAGATTCGTTAATTTCCACAACTGCAATTGGATTAAGCAGAGTATTTTTTGCAACTATCTGTTTTGCTTCATCAAATGAAATTTTCTTTAAAGGGTCGCCTGCTTCATCAAAATATCTCATTCCAGCTTTCGTTGAAGCAGCAATGATGGTCTTGTCTAATCGCTTTTTTACAACTGCCGATGCAGCCTCAGGAATCTCAAACTCTATGTTCTTAAAACTATAGTTTGATGATGTTTGGAGTCGATATTGCTCTCCTCTAACATTCTCAATTTTATTGAATGCAAAGTAAATGCCTGAAATTGTCCACAAGAGAAGCTGTATTGAAATAAAAAAACTTAGGTATTTGTGAGTATTTCTTACAATTAGCTTCATCTTTTTAAGAGCTTAACAATTTCTTCAATTTTATTATCGCTGTCTCCATTTCCATTGAAAGATTCTTTGATGCATTCTTGCAAATGCGTTCTTAAAACTTTCCCCTCAACGGTGGAAATTGCATTTTTAGTTGCCTTAATTTGGTTAAGAATGTCTACGCAATACTTACCGTCTTCAATCATGCGCTCAACACCCTCAATTTGTCCCTTGATGCGACGAAGACTAGTAATTTGATTCTTGTGACACGGATGCTTCATGGCTATAAAAAACTTGGGACTAGGTAAGTAAACATTGTAGCAAATATAAAAATTACTAAAGAAATATAGTAAAGAATTCTTGAGCGCTTTCTGGTTTGCATGCATAGCCTTCCAAGTTCTGGGTCAGCAGGACACGGCATGTGATAGGTTTTGTAGTTAACATATCCAGCCATCGTGATCATCACCAACGCAAAGAGTGTGATCTGCACTTTGTAGTGAGATAGAGTAATTAAAAAAGGGATGTGAGTAATTAAACTGGCAAAAGATGCTCCGGCTCCAAGCGCAACGAACAACGAAGGCAAAGCGCAACAAACCAATGTCGACGAAGACGCAAAAAGTGAAAAAATATTTGCAGTATTATCCTTCACCGCAACCTCTTATATTGAAATAATCTGAAGATCGGTTGCGTTTTGACCGTTAGAAAGAATTTTTTGCTTAATGTCCTCAAAATTAACTTTTGCAGATTGAGCGTACATAACCAAAACTTTACCTCGGGTTAAATCAACGTCAATCTTTTGCACTGCTTTATCCTTTTTAAAGGTTCTTTCGATGCCTCTTGCGCAAAAATCACACACCATGCCATTCACGCTAATAACTGCAACCTTTGAGTTTTTTTGCCCTTCAACAAATTTATCAAACCTGTCTGGGTCCACCTCAAGTTTTTTGCCATCAACCAAAACATCATGCATGTGACCCTCATGTGAATGGGCCTCCATTTCCATTGCATGGCTTTCACCATGATCGTGATCGTGGTCTGCCCAAGCAAAGCTTGATATAACCAACACAGACATAAAATATAGTTTATTCATTTAATTTTCTCCTTAAAATCTATACATCATATGAACATCCCAATCAAGATCGCTGTCGTAGCCAATCTCAACTAAGAAATCCCCCTTAAAAAACTTTAAAACTGGATAGGTTATCCAATCGCTGGTGAGTGAATTTTTTTTACTCTTGACCATCATCCAAGTGTGGAAATCTCCATACTCACCAATGTAAGGAGCTATCCCTAACTGGTAGTATTGCTCAGTAAAATCTCGAATATTGTTAATGACTCTCTTATAACCAAAGCCTGAAAAAAGTCTTCTTGTCTCCCAGTCTCCGTGGATGCCATAAAAATTATCATTTAAATCATCTGGCGAAATAGCTGACTGAAAATATAAGTTTCGTTGGGAGTTTTTGGTATTTTTTCTATTTAACAAATAAGTTAATCTCAGATACAGATAATCCTTGTCAAAAAATTTATCTTTCACGGACTCTATACCAACTGAATATTTATAAGTTGGTGAATAGTGATAGTAAATAGATTCTTTCATATTGTCTGACATGGTCATCATGGTTGAGCCACCAGAATATGAAATCGGTCTTGCCTCAACATTAGCAATTAAAAATATTAAAAAAAGTATTTTTTTGAATATACCCATGGGGGGTATATTAGCACATAAAAAATTTATCTGATAAAGGAGTTATTAATCGTGGCAAACACAGTCAAGCTTTCTACAAACTTGATAATTTTTAAAGTGAGAAAAAGCAATGATGGTCGAACCCATCAAGGTTAATGCTTTTTCATTAAAGTCTCCTAGGATGTTTGGGCCAAGAAATACAGCGAGAAACAGAAGAACCAAGCCGCATGCGCCAGACAAAAGAACCCAAGATATTTTATGATTTCTATATCCAGAAATTAGCGCATACAAGCTTACTGGAACTACAAATATTAATAATAGCTGATGCACGAGCGCGCTATCTAATGAGATGGCCAGAAACCCTGAGCTGAGAATAAAGAAAGATGGAACAAAAAGACAATGCAGAGCACACACAAAAGATAGTGCCATTGCCAATTTATCTGAGTTTAGCTGTGTATTCATGGTTTTAAAGAAACTTGATTCTATTGGAGATACTCTCTAACTGCAAGCGCTAGAGGAGATGCTTGGAGACATGTTAATATTATTTTCTACCAATTATCACGCAGTTTACGCAATCCTATAAAGATTTTTTCATTGTCTAAATGTTCAAGCTCTGTATTTAGACTTGCTGCAATGCCTGCTCGAACCTGAGCAACATTCAGCCTAAAAAAAACATTAATCTCTCTTTCTAAGCCAATATCACTCACAAAACTTTCAGCATTGAGACCATTTTTAAACTTTTCACGCAAAGATAGGGCTTGCTCATTATCAGGCTCTCTATCAAGGGTAAACTCTAGATTATTTTCAATGTAGTCATGGCCAGGAAAAATTCGAACATTGTCTGCGAGAGGAAAAATCTGATCTTCAAAAGTTTTGTGAAGAATTTTTGGCTCGCCACCAAAGTCACATCTACCTACACCAGCATTAAACAATGTATCGCCACAAAATAATGCAGGTTGTTCTTCGGCACTTCCTTGAAAATATAAGCAAATATGGCTCATGGTATGTCCAGGAGTGTCCATCACTTTCAAAGTTATCTCTCCACATTGTAAATCGTCGCCCGCAATCAACCCGGTATTTACTCCAGGAATTGAATCCATGGCATCTTTATGCGCAACTAACTTGGCCCCTGTGGCCGCGATTACCTCGTCATTGCCTCCAATGTGATCATGGTGATGGTGTGTATTGGCAACTGTTTTTATTGTCCAGCCTAACTCGTCAGCAACTTTTAAACACTTGGCATGATCTAGTGGATCTATTGCGATAGCATCAAGGGTTTTTTCACATGCTAGTAAATACATGTAATTGCGAAGATCATTCCGAATGGGTATCTGTTTAATTAACATTCAATGATTATACAATCCATGATTTGACTTTGCTTACTAATCGTATCATTTTAGATTAATATTGAATAAACATTGGTATCAAATTAAGTGGGAAAAAAAAGATTCTTTGACGACCGATTAAAATATCTTTCGTTTATACAAAATACTGAAGAAAAAAAAGCAATCTCCGAAAAGTTTTTTTCACACGTTGCGGGCTTGTCTGAAAATAGGTCATATATAAGAATCCTTGATGCTGGAACGGGTGATGGGACAATATTCTCTAATATAATTAAAAGCTTTCATAAGTATCATCCCTACACTTCGCTTTTAATTACTGGCAAAGAAATAAGTTATGAAGACTTAAAAAACACTTTAGAGAAAGTGCCCGATAGGTTTGTTGAACATCCAAACTTACTAATCACTATGACCAATGTAAAATTTTCTGAGTTGGGGTTGATTGAATGCTCAAATACAATTCAAGATAAGAAAGTTAAAGAATTTAATCTAATTCTTAAAAGCAATAATTCTTTTGACTTTAATTCTCAGATTACAAGCAATCTCCTAAGTAATTTCATTAAAAAAAATTGGGGAATAGAGATTGATAATAAAAATAAAACATCCTATTCAAACCCCTGCATCATAAGAGTCTATAGAGAAGACAATAAGAAGCACTTAGAAAAATTTCTTGAAAATGATTACAAGAATAATAACTATGACCTTATTGTTGCATCTCAAGCATATAGGGCAGCAGCTTCTGTTGAGGCTAAAGTTAAAAATGTGATTGCGCCTTTAATGAGGCTTTTAAATAAATCTGGAAAGCTCTTGGTCACCCATACCTGTGGAGGAGATTTTATCCAAAAGGTTTTGAAATTAGCATTTAAAGAAAAAGAGGCTTTTCCAAATACAGCAAAAGATATTATTGAATATGTAAAAAGTAACCCAGTTGGAGAAAATAATATCTATAGCTTTTCTAAACCCTCAAGTTATTATTTTAAATTTAAAAGAGTTCCTGACCAAACAGTTACAGAACTATTTGGTCACAACATAGATTCTAAATGGGCGAACATATTATATGTTGGACAAATACCAGAGAAAGATATCCTAAGCCTGGAAAACAATCAAAGTCTTATGAACAGGGTAAAAAAGGCCATTGATGGGTCTGATCAAATTCAATTTAAAAACGAGTTATTCAGTATTACAAAAATAAGATAGTTTTACTCAAAACACCTATGAGTTCACTGAGTTTCTGATGGGTTGTTAAGAATGTTTTTATTGTATGCCGAGCCAGGCAAATAATGCTGTCGCTCCCATCAGATAGGCTCCTGGCATTTTTAGCAAAGCCTTATGGTTTCCAAGCCCCAAAAAAATAAACAATAATGAGCCCAAAAGATTAACTCCAATAATCGGATATACAATCATGGCTGAGTTCAAGTTATAGGCTGTATAAAATAAAGTTAAAGCGCTGATAAAAAGAAAGATTGTAAAAACATGCCATGAAACCAGGCTTAAAGATTTGGTTAGGAGATCCATTTCACTTTGATAAATATTGCCCATGTATTTTTTTTGCCCAGCCACTCCATGAAAAAACATTCCAACTAATGAAATGATTGCTCCTAAAATTAAAAACCAATTCATAATTTTTCGACTTCCTTGGTCTTAGTGCCCACCTCTGCAGCTATGGCGTTGGGGATAAGCATGGTCAACGCATAGTGAGCTATTTTCCATTCACCGTCTATCAGCTGGACTACTCCGGTCCCCCTACAATGCCCTAGCTTTTCATTAAAGAGAATTTCATCAAACCAACGCGTTTTACCAGCTCCCTCCCAGTTCCGCTCGACCACTGCATAGGTCCAACCATGACCATCTGCAAATGCAGGCTTAGCATAGGTTTTGAACTCCTCAATCGTCCACCGCTCTTTTTTATCTGTTCCCAAAAAGACAGCCTTGGAGGTGTATCGGGCAAAGTAAGCGTCAAAGTTTCCCTCATGTGCATCTTGATGCAGGCCATCCAGAAGAGCATCGAGTTTTTCTTCGCCCCAACTGCTGTGGGGAAACAACAACAAGATTATGAGCATTATGTTTTTCAAATTGTATTTTTTATTCATTATCTTTCTTTCTTAAGTAATTTCTCATCCCAATAGAAATTAAACCAATAGATGAAAAAAGAATTCCGTAATTAAAAATATCTTGATTTTCTAAAGTAAAAGATAGGAGAGCAGCAACACATCCAATACCAAAAATAATTTCAAATTCTCGGTTCTTGATAAGTGTTAGTAATTTATTCATTTTTTTGGTTACTCTCCAGCAAAATTTCTACAGTATCACTATCTATTTTCCCTGAAATATTTGCTCCCAAAAAAGTTACAGACATTATAAATAAACCAAAATAAAAACCGATTGTTGCGTTTGCTTCACCTTTAAACATAAATCCAAAAACTACCATCAAAAAACCTAAAGCATAAAATGCCCATGAACCTAAATAAGTATCAAATTGAGATAATAAAAATGCGAAAATAAATAAAATCCACAACGCAATTCCGATAAACTTTTTTATAAACCTCTCCTGTTAATTGTGTGCTTAAAAAAGTATATATATTAAAAAAAACACATACTAGTTATTAGGATTTTTATTATGAATAAAATTTAAATCTTTTATTAAAAATAATTTTTATAACTATTTCATCTTTAATGTTCATATTTTCTAAGAAAATTCCATTTAATTTTAAGTTTTTTTGAATACTACTTTGAATACTAATCTCTCAAACATGCAGTTTTATAAGGTTTATAATCTCGAGTCATGCACTGAAAATCCTTGTGTCGGTGGTTCGATTCCACCTCTGGGCACCATTCTTACAGCATTTTTATATATTCAATACTTTGAACACTTTTGAACACTTAGATTAGTGTTCAAATTAATTAAAGAAGATTTCGTGCAACATCCTTCCGGGCATAAGAGTAAAAGCACCTGCTATTACCAATGCTCCAAAAAACAATCCAATCATTCTACAAAGGGATCATCTTTGTCAGTGAGTCTTCCGGTGCACTTTAGAAAGAAATAATAAGCAAATGCAGAAAGAAAGAGTGGAGACCAAATATCCCTTAATTGCATGGGCAAAGAGAAGAATGCCCACCATGACCACAAACTTACAACTAGTGGCAAATACCAAAAATGTTTACCATATTTTGATAATAAATTTTTCATGATTTTAATTTTACTTTTTTTTAATCAACCGAGAAACCTTTCTTTATTCAACAGTGACTGACTGGAATTGGTTGTACCTGTTTCCTTATTTTGTATTTTTAGAAACTTCTAACCAAGTTGCAATCCATAGAACTGAATAAAGAGGAAGGATATGTTCCACTCCAACCCACTCATAAAATATCTTTATTGCTACTGTCCCTATAATGAGAACCCCTTGAATTAGTACAAGTGTTTTTATTGATATATTAACTTTCATTTTTAGTCCTCAAAAAATGGTGCAGTCAAATCTACCATACAGTGACTGATTGGTTTTGAACAGAGAATTAGATTTCTTGTTCTTAAATGCTTTATGGAAACTCTGATAGAACTTGATATATTTTTCTTCCATTCAACTAGATTCGATATTAGTCAATACTATCTTTCTCCAAGCAGCATTAATTTTATGTCTCCTTCA
>Ga0209600_1002469_pt1 | contig 10663 bp, 7 predicted proteins | sample COGITO_mtgs_1104_FD_185518 | JGI IMG/M metagenome (GOLD analysis project Ga0209600, IMG submission 185518) | Pelagic marine microbial communities from North Sea - COGITO_mtgs_110421 (SPAdes) (version 2) | ecosystem: Environmental > Aquatic > Marine > Epipelagic ... | reverse complement strand
TCAAAGCCGGGCGGGGTACAGCGACGTTGATATCAACATTATACTGGACTAAGCTGTCAATGTTAGGCTCGAGTACAAGCTCGTCTGCAACTACTGCAAAGTCACTTGCATCTAACCCGACGCTCGAACCAACACCACCATTTTTGTCCTTCCTCTTGTACGTTAAACCTAGCGTGCGAAGCATTTTAACATGATAATTGAAATTAAGTTTCTCCTCGTCATTGAGCATTTGTACGGAGTTAACTCTGCGGTGAAGGGTGTTTGGGATCATTGGGTTCCCTCCGCTCAGCACCCAGAGCACAAAGGGGACCACATCAACGGCGCAGGTTTTCGATGTGACGCCAGAACGCATCATTGGTGACAGGCCATCGACAAAACGGTTGAGCAGGGAAGAGTTGGCCTCAGCACTGAATCTGTTCTCGCTGAGCTCCCTGACGCTAAAGATCAGGTCAGAATTCCTGTCTACACGGCAAAGGGCATGGACCGCCGCCGCGCAGACGGGAATCTGGCGGTTTTGTAGCCCGTGCTGCGCACCTGGGTTGTTCTGTGCAAGGGATGTCTTCTGCGAGCGGAAGACATCAGCAAACGAAAGCCAGTCGTGGGCAATTTGATTCCTCTCGAAAGTCGGGTCCACAAACTTGACGCGGGGGAGGTTAACAAACAGTCCGTCCAACAAACGGCTGTTTTCACCGAAGGAGTCGCTGATTTCCAATACACCCATGCACTTGTCTTTCCCCCTCGACTTCTTACCCCCCTTTCCATTTCCACAGCTCTTGTTGAAGCTAGAGGAAGCTTTCCTCCCCCGGTGAAATACTGCTGTCATCACAGTGCCGAGGTCGCAACGCTGGTCCTTCATCGACTCCTTCAGATCACCGAACATAGTCAGGTCAAGGTGGCGGCTCAAATCCTTGCTCTCATTCTCTTTGATGCTATTTTTAGAGGAAGTGAGGTTGAGGCGGTTTTTCGAGGAGATAAACTGCAGCGTGTGCAAGCAGCTTCGAATGTCACCGCTTGAGGAATTGACGAGATTGGTCAGGGAATTGCTCTGAATAGTGAGTAGCTCAGAGGAGCAGATGGATGCCAGCCGAGACACAATCTTCGGTGACGGAGGAGGAAGCAGATCAAATATGACTGCGTATTGAAGGAGGGGTTTAAGTACTGCATTAAACCTGTGGTTGCAGATGAATATAATCGGTCGTTGAAGATAGGTTTCCTGCTTCCCGCTGCTGTTGCTGCTGCCATCGTCAACAGTAGACCTTGACTTCTTCTTGGGAAGCGGCGCCTTGATGATGTCGACGATGGGATTGATTGCCCCCTTGGCGTCTGCGCCATCCACTTCGTCCAGAATGATACAGTTCGGGAGCATAGAGTCCTCGTCCGCGAACGAAAGCGTCTGCGACTCCATAGCGGACGTTACCCTGTCCCTCAACACTGAGCCACTTCGTTCGTCAGAAGCGTTTATCTCCATGGGGCGGTAGCCAGCCTGCCTGGCTACAATGTGAGCTAGGGTCGTCTTTCCGACACCTGGGGGACCACAAAGCAGAATAACCCTTTTATTAACATCAGGCCTCTTGTCCAATCTTTGGCTGTCATCGCGTTCATCATCTCTCTCGTCTTTCTTGGGTCTCATATTGTTGCTGCTGCTATTTCCAGCCTTTTGATACTTCGACATGTATTCCGGAAGCGCAGGTCTGGCAGGCGGCTTCTTCTTGAAAACAAACGGATCCCAGGCTCTGATCGCTCGTAGCACCTCGCGATTTGTACGCTCATCCGATAGCAAGTCTGAGAAAGTCTTGGGTCCGTATTTGTCTACCCAAAGATGAGTCGAATTATCATCCGCGTCACTGACAATACCATGAGTTTTATTTCTTTCGTCCTCCTGAAAGGTGACCACTCGCTCCTCCTGTTTGAGGCAGTATGCGTGATAAGCGTACGGGCGACTGTGAGCGTCTTGACAGGAGAGCAAAAAAGCCTTGCGGCAAAGAAAAGTTTGAAAAAGATAGCCGAAAAATTCTCACCTTGCGAGCGCGGGATTCCTTCTTTCCTTCGAGGGCAGCTTTCTTGCGTTCCGCACGCAAGTTTGCCTCGTCAGCCTGCCTGGTAAGCTTCGCCATCGATTGAGAGAGCAGGTTTCGCACTTTCGGATCTTTTCTTTTCTTCGTTTCGGTTGTTGGGTTAGTACTGTTCTGATTATTGGTGTCATTATTGCCACCGTTGCCGTCGACAAGAGGGTCCTTCAGGACGTACACCATGTCTCCATTAAGTAGAGCGATGCTGAAAGAGTCAGCATTCATAATTGGCTTAGAATAAAGCTTATCATTGTCGTTGTCGTTGTCGTTGTCGTTGTCGTTGTCGTTGTCGTTGTCGTTGTCGTTGTCGTTGTCGTCGTGGTCATTGCTGTCATTTTCATCCTTGTCCTCGTCAACTTTGTCAGCGGCGGCCTTTGGCTTTCCACGCGAAAAAAGGGTATCTTCCCAGAGCTGTCCGATCGTCTTGCTCTTGAAGAATTTAGCTTCGGCTAATTTTGATGCGGCCGCCTTCTCCTTCCCTCTCTGCAAAGATTTCTTCATCGCAAGCATGTTCTGCAGCAGTCAGAGGTTCTTAAGTTAGTTAAATGCAACACTGTTAACAAATTCAACAAAATTCAAAGACTTACCTTCTTCGCTTTCAGAATTTCGTCCTCTTCAATACTATTGGTGGACCGATAAGAGCTGTAATCAGCTGCTCCAGTGTAAGCTTCCAAGGAATACAGGTTCTGGTTGGTGGTGGTAGGAAGACTTTTCATGGTAGTTGAGGTGTTTGCGGCTTTCGATGCATTGTCTTCGATAGAGTGCGCATAGTCGGCGTTCACTGGAGCAGCCAGCGTCTTCACAATCGCAACCTGAGCAGAAGAATTTGGAGCAGCATTTTCGTTTGTGGTGGGATCAAGGATTTCTTCCTCAGACTCAAATGGTCCAGGCTCCGCAGGTTCGTTGAAGTCACGGGGTATCATATCGTCAAGATCAGGCTCGAAGAATCCATCCGGCTCCTCCATAACTTCCATTTCATCGTAGTATTCGGCCATCAGATCAAAAGAAACAAAAGAAGCGGCAAGGTGATCTGGGAGGGGAGGTAGTTCAGGAAAGGTTAAAACGACAGTCTATTCACACACAGTTTATTCAGGTGCAACTTTGCGGGGATTTTTAACCAATAAAAATCAGACAGAGGATATAGTCTGCCACACGGCTGAACTGAAAAAAGTTTGACTCTAATTTCTGTGGACTAATTATTTTGACTGACTCTCTCTCTCAGAATCTCTTCCAGAATTGGCCGAGCGCACGAATACACCAATAGTAGCACATCCTTCACCTCGCACTGACGCTAGCTATGTCCACTGAGCACGATGACGAGGACGCCATTCCAGACCCCTCACTCATGAATGTGGTGGAGACAGAGTCTTACAAGTGGATCTTCGTCGGCGGAAAGGGTGGCGTGGGGAAAACCACAACATCTTGCTGTCTCTCGATTCAACTGGCACTGCGTCGGGGGAAGGTCCTGGTAGTGAGCACAGACCCTGCTCACAATCTGAGCGACGCCTTCTGTCAGAAATTTGGAAGGGAGCCGCAGTTGGTAAACGGGTTCGACAATTTATATTGCATGGAGGTAAGGTTCAGGTCGAATATTTTCGGTTTTTCTCACTATTCAACGATGACGAATCCCTAGACAAGATTCATACTAACCCCCCCAGTCATAACATAAAAATGTATCCTCCTCCTTAGATCGATGCAAACGTTGATATGGAAAAAATCAATAGCGAGATGTCCTCAATGGTAGGCTCAGATGGAATGGGCTCGGATGACGACAGTAGCGGTGGAATTGGGGATTTAATGTCGAGCCTTACAAGCTCTATCCCTGGGATAGATGAAGCAATGAGTTTTGCCGAGCTCATGAAGCAGGTCCAAACGATGGATTATGACACCATTGTGTTTGACACTGCTCCTACAGGGCACACGCTTCGTCTACTATCCTTCCCTACGATTATGGAAAATGCCCTTGGAAAAATAATGGAGCTGAAGAATCGTTTCGGAGGCATGCTTGGCCAAATGGCTGGTATGTTTGGGGGTGGCGGTGCTGGAATGGAGGATGCTATGTTCGCCAAATTGTCCGAAACTCGCGAGGTAATCAATAAGGTTAACGACATGTTCAAAGACCCAGCGGTGACCACATTTGTATGCGTTTGCATTCCCGAATTTCTCAGCATATACGAGACCGAGAGGCTTATCCAGGAGTTGACCAAGTTTGGAATTTCAACGGAGAACATCGTCATAAACCAGGTTCTCTTCCCCGAAAAAGATGCGGAGGAGCTTACCGAGTGGTTTGAAACGGAAAAGGGTAAATTGAGCGGAGAGTCTGCTGGTTTGATCAAGAAGCTGCTCGCTCGGAAGCGAATGCAAGACAAGTATATTGGTGATTGCTTCGAGCTTTATGGTGACCTTTTTCACATTGTGTTGCAACCCTTGCTTGACTACGAGGTTCGGGGAGTGGAGAGGTTGAAAGAATTTTCGGAAACTCTTATCAACCCGGTTGAGGATTGAATTGGAGACGGAGAGTGTGGGAACAAAAGTGACAACAGCAGACATGAATGACATAAAACTAAGACGAAAGAGAGCGACAGCAAGTGGTTTTATTTTTAGTTGTTGCAAAAAAACAGTCATAACACTATTACATATTACATCGTCTGGGAGAAACTCGCCTCTCCGCCGACACCCCCGGCGCTACCCCCAGGTGGTGGAGGAGGAGCATAGATCGCCCCTCCCTTCCTCCGCAATAAATTAATCTCTGCCTTCAGAGCATCAACTTCCTTAGCCTGCAGCTTGACCAAGGCAACCAAGCGATTTCTCTCCTCTGTCTCGGCCCGCAGTGTCGGCCCATCATCAGCCACCTGCATTGCACCTCTACCCTTGCTCTTACCGTTCAACTCCTTCTCCAAGAAAAATTGACGACCGTTCAATTCCGCAATTTTGTTAAGCACTTCCGTGTTCTCCTCAGTAATTTTCAGCAGGTTCTCCTTAAGTTCGGTGCACTTTTTGTTGATCTTGTGCACCATCTTCTCGTTCTGCACCTCCACCGCGCTACTACGGCTCTTGAGTTCAGCCTCGTCGTTGTTGTCGACGCTGATTTTGTCCAACTCCGCGATGTCAATTAATTGCCCAAACTTCAAAAGCTGAAGCTCCTCACACTTGCTCTCCTGCTTGCTGATCTCCTTCTCTTTAGTCACTTTCTCCTTTTCTAGCTGACTTTTCTCCTTGTGTAGACCCTTGAAATTGTCCTTGTCCTGCATGATCTCCTTATCGAGCTCCCCTATCCTGTCTCTCAACTTGTTCAACCTTCTTTCGTTAAAAAGAGCGCATTCGGACATCCCCACGACGCCCCTCAATACTGTCGGGTTCTCAGGAACAGCCAGCTCTTCACCTTCGGCTGTTTTTCCCGGCTCCCAAAGGTGAACCTGTGACGTTTCCAGAGGTACAACAATCATCTGCTCATTGATGTGCAATTGTTTCTCTGTCTGGAACTTGGCAATCTCCACGCCAGTACTTTTCAGATCCTTGTTGATTTGGCGCTCCCTTCCTATATGCCTGTCGTGAGCCTTCTTTAAATCATCAAACTCTTTCTGGAACTCGCTCAGCACCTCCTCTTGATCCAGCCTCTTTTCTCTAAGGGCTAATACATTCTCGTACAAATTTGTATCACATCCCGGTGGGCAGCTGTCGTCAAATTCCTCGTCATCCTCGTCATCCTCATCGCTGTCAAGGTCATAATCGCTGTCTTCATCGCTGTCATCACCTTCTTCGTCCACGTCATTCTTCTTTCTCGCTCGCTTGATCTTCCTCTTAAAGATCCTCAGCAGCTGCTCGTGGAAGGAGTGGTTCTCTGGGGCCATCTTTAGAAAGTCGTCCATGATCAGCTTGTCCTTGCCCATCCAGACGTCCAATTCGCCCTTCTTTGACTGCAGACGATTACGACAATCACTTATATTCGCAACGACCTCTCCCTTTTCTCTCTGGCACTTTTCCAGCTTGCTAGTGAGCTGCTTATCTTTTCCCTCAAAGTCGCTCAGCAAGTGCAACTCCTCAGACAGCACTAGCAACCGCAACTCAGCGGCTTTAAGCTCGGCGCCGTAAATAATTCTGTCCCTCCGTAAGTCGCCAATCTCTTTATCCAGGTCGGTGACCAAGCCGACCATTTTATTGACGATGACCTCGCGGTCATGCAATAACATCTTACGAATCTCGCTCATCTCGTCAATTTCGAGTTCACTCAGTGTTGCTCCAGGGGCGACCTCTGGCATTTCCCCCGCTGTCGCAGGGTCATAGGTAGCCCTCAAAACGGGGATGAGCCTCGCGATAGCCAAACTTCTAGAATTAACTTTTGCCGCGTGCTTGCTGATGGGTTTGTAACCCTTCTTTTCATCCTTAGGGTCTACACTTTGGTAGTCCTGGGCAGCTATGCTCTTGGGATTCACAGAAGCTTTCGTGACATCCCCACCTTTTGCTTCTACACTCTTCTTAAACGCAGCTTTGTCTTCCTCCGTAAAGAATACCCTGCTCTCTGGGTACTCCCCCGCCTCCATCTTTGGTTGCCACAAGTTCGCACTCTTCTCTGTCTGTCCCAGCTGCTTGTCGATCTTCTTGATGTGCTCGTTGTTCTCCGTGATGAGATTAATCAATTTCTCCTTACTGTTTCTGCAGGCCAACAACCTCTTGTTAAACTTCTTCTTGATGGTGTAAACGCTCTTCTCCAAAAGGACCATTTGTCTTCTTTTCTTCTCAGCGTTGACTTGCTGATCTTCCGGGACCTCATAGTCTTCGCTGCTCTTGACCTTATAGTCGCCCATATTCCGTATTGCATCCTCTATCGCTTGGATATCCCTCACGTCATCCTCATCTTCCGCAGGTTTAGCATCCAATATCTGCTTCAGCTCCTCATTTCGAGTGGCCCTCATAGCCTTCCGAATCTCAAAGGTTGACATTTTCTTCTCGACACCGTCAGCGTTATTGTGGATGCTGCTGTTCCTTGCCATGACCGATTTCTTGGACCCATCACCATTGCCTTTCTTTTTATTTCGACCTACACCTCTATCCATCATAGTCTTCCGATTGTTGCTCGCCTCTTCCACTTTCATCAAGTTTTGAACTTGGGCTAGCAGGCTCTCAAGTTTCTCTCCGAGTTTACGAGTAGGGAAACTTCTGACCAAGCAGCCATTCTGCAGGCCCTTAACGTAAAAACTCTCCACGTCCAAAACGTCAATGTAACGCTCCATGAGTTTCTGCATCCTCACATAGCTCTTCTCGGACTCATGCCTGCACTCCAATTTGACTTCATTGAGCATGTCTAGACCCTCCGCCTTGAGCATTTCATTGAACTCCGGGTCTACCATCATCTCTTCTTCCGTGAGCTGCTGCTCTTTGGGAAGCATTTCATTCTTTTGCACCAAAGCCTCGTACTCGACCTGCATGGACCGTATGATTTCCCGAATTCCCTCCTTCTTCTTCTCTGCTGCCAGTTTCCTCGCGTCTTCCTCTTTCTTGAGTTTTTCATCCTGGATACTGTAAGCATTTGAATCGGTAATGTCTTCGATCTGCGCCATCTTCTCAGCGTGGAGCCTCGCCTTTTCAACCCCCTCGGCATCACTGCTAAAGATTTCGTCCATGCCAGCGGGGGGGGTGCTCGTCTCGCCGCTATCAGTGAACGCGATGGTTGACTCCATATCAGTCTCATGGTCCTGCACTGAGTTTGCGGCAGCCGCTCTCTTTCCAGCGCTTGCCACACCCTCAGGATTCAGTCTGTATATCACTAGGAGGCCGTCTTCACCCACACTCAAATAGAATTCGTCATCCCAGCTCAAGCAACTGCCCGTAGCCCCGGTTACCCCGTGGACCTTGTACCGGACGAAGTACCCCAGGGCATCGCTACTTCTCACAGTGGCGCTCCCATCGTCGCTTGTAGACAGAAGAAAATTTCCGCTGCTGCTGTATCGCAAGTCATGCGTCTTGGGCACAATATCCAGGTCGTCTCCATCCTGAGCAATCTTCTCCCCAACGTGGTATTCGCCTTTCGTATACTCCTCGTTCACGTTGCACTCGTATATCTTTCCAGCTTTTCCTGCACCAAAACTGACCAAAAAGTTGCTGCTTCCATCGGTGTTGTAAGTTGCCGTGAGAGCTTCGGGGACCACGGCCTTGGCTGCGCTGCTATCAATTTCCTTTTTTTCCTCGCCAGAGGCAGCGTTCTCAGCAGCATCACCTTCGGCCGGCGCGTCATCGTTCATGGAAATCTTAGGACGATCCTTGTAGGAGTACACCTTCCGGGGAAGGTCCATTTCGAACGTCTTTGCCGCATCAATAGGCTTTAAAAGGTCTTTATCGCTGCAATCGATTTCAATAGTCGACGTCCCACAGGTGAAGAGAAGTGCGTTGCCATCCGGCCTCCAGCTAATGCTTGCGACAGCCTTGTCATCCTCTCCGCCGTAAACGAACCCGACAGGTTCATAGGCAAGGGGTTTATCCCCGGAGTCTCCGGTGCCAGTTGGCGGCGTTTTCAAAACAAAGACTAAGCCGTCCGCACCTCCAGTCGCAACGTATTTCCCATCGTCACTAAACTGAATGCATGTGACGGCACCATTATGAGGTTTGATGACCTGGAGGAGGGAGAGCTCTTCATCTCCCCTGTAATAGCACCTAACGACGCCGTCCAGAAACCCAACCGCAAAAGTGCGTCCTTCTGGATCGACCGATTTGGGCACAGCGGTGACACTGCTGCACCCAACCTTATTTTTAACCTCCAGAACCACCTTCTTATTGACGTAGTCCCAGCACTTGACGGATCCGTCTACACCAGCAGTGACAGCATAGTGATCAACGTGGCTTGAATCCACTCCCACAATTTTCCCACTGTGGAAATTCCAGACATTTTCAACCTTCTCACTTTCAGCATCAACATCATACATTCCTCCATTCGCATCCTCCACAAACCATGTTCCATCAGCCTTCTTGGCCATGGCCTTGACACTCACAGTCTCTCCCACCAGAAGCTCCCTAATGCACTTGATAGGGAAATCCATGCTGATATCCGAGTCCACCTCCGCTGCATCGACCACATCAAAATCCCACCATTTAATTTTCCCATCCGCCCCAGCTGACATAATCATGTTCGATTCCCTGTCATGAAGGACCGTAGAGATACCCCCTTCATGAGCCGGCACGGACCCAAAAACAGATCCTTGGCTCCTAGGTGACACGCTCCCGTCAAACATGATCTCAGGAGACTTGTCTGACGTCACAAGTCTGCACTTTACAAAGTTCCCCTCCCAAAGCAGCAGGTGGCCCGTCTCACTTCCGGAGACCACCTTCCCATCGGGAAGCTCCACAAAGGCTTCGATGTCCGAGAGATCCAGCTTTCCAAACTTGCCGATTTCTCCCTGTAGCTTGAGTCCCGTAAAGGTAGACGCCATATTCCAGAAGCGGATATGGCCAGTTCCAGAGGTCGTCAACCGACCAGAATCGTCCTGGGAGAAGGCCACCTTAAAGACATCCTGCCCAAATGCCTTAGTGTGCAGTAGGGTACGAGCCTTAGCCCAGTCCCAGACAGTCAGAAGGAAATCAGGAGACTACAAAGTTGGGAGATGGTAGGTAGTGGAGTAAAAGAGAGGTCGTTAGTCGCAAAAAAAAGAAGAAGTAATTAACTCTCTGAAATCATTTTGTTCAACATCATGATATCGGACGCTTGTCATGATTTTTTTCTTTTGTCATAATCAATGTCTCCTGAACTCACCTGACCAACACTCGCCAAACTCTCTCCATCACTACTAAAATCAAGGCTGCTGTACCCCCTCTCAGTACCATCCCTACAGATGCACCTAATATCGAAACTCGGGTATTCGCAGACGTATATGTTCGGCTTGTTCCCCTGCTCACCAATTGCAATGAGTTCCCCTCCCGGGTGCATGGCAAAACATCCTATTCCCTTCCCATCAAGTCCAAAGACATATTTCCTGACCTTCGTCTTAATATCGTACTCGACGATTGCATTTCCGGCGATGTAGGTGATCAAGTTGGCCTTTCTGGAGATCACAGACTCCCGGAGGCTGACATCAAGACCGGAGATGTTGTAGATTTTTGAGATGGAACGGGGGAGCTCGTGGGGAGCAAGGCCCGACTGCAGGGATCCTCGGGGATATTTGGAGCTCATGATGGAAGCAGAGGGGTCGCCGACGTCGTTATTCTTTGTTTGGGTTTATTCACGTTTTGTTGTTGTGGGGTTTGTCGTTGGGGTTGTTGGGAGTAGGAGGGGGTCGGTTACTTTGTTGTTTATTGATGTCCTGATTTAATTCGCCCTCGATGGTAGAAGATATTCTTTCAAGCCGCGAAATCAAACTATTTCGACGTTAAAATCTCCCTGGGTTCAGTCTGGGGGCGGGCAGTTGTTTGTTGATTCATCTCGGGCTGCTTGCCCGTTTTCGACCTCCGTTTTCATCTTAAAACTTGCCCCCTAATAAGTCCCATTTCTGCTGAAATAATCCCCTACAGTTCTTCCCACAATTGAGAAAGGGGCTTGCTCCGTGATTTTGCGAAACACCCCCCCGTCATTGACCCCCTCCCACCCTTCCCCCGTTTGCCCGAGGGCC
>Ga0209600_1002464_pt1 | contig 10688 bp, 9 predicted proteins | sample COGITO_mtgs_1104_FD_185518 | JGI IMG/M metagenome (GOLD analysis project Ga0209600, IMG submission 185518) | Pelagic marine microbial communities from North Sea - COGITO_mtgs_110421 (SPAdes) (version 2) | ecosystem: Environmental > Aquatic > Marine > Epipelagic ... | reverse complement strand
ATCATACGTCACTTTACCCCTCCACGCCACATCCAACAGGCCGATAACGAAATGATTATTTTATGGCATGATTTCAGACACGTGATGATCATTCTATTGGAGGCCAAGCGAATTCTCACTGCGGTGACGCAGCCTGAGAATTTCACTGCTCCCAGCGGTGAAGCAGCCTGAGAATTTCACTTTCAGATCCCTTGCCGCGGTAAGTAGGATTGGGGGGAATGCGTTTGCAGCCTTGGGGCTGCCCTTATGGGCTTATTGGACCATCTCACACGAGATCCTTACTCCACGGGAGAATTCGAAATAGCGATGATATCGCCTCGAAACAACATGTCATAGAGTGATTGGATAGCTTCCTTACCGGATGGTGCAAACTTAAGATCGTCTGGAAACATAAAAAAATTCATAAACACTGCTTTTATGTGAGAGGTTTTCATTTTGCTAGACAAAGTCATAATTTTTTTAAATTGGGTCATTGGGAAAATTAAAAACATCCAATACAGCTGATGAGGCACTGTATTTTCTTGCAGTGTGTTCGGATTAAGCTCACACACCTCAAAAACCTCCATCAATGATTGTAGCATCATCATCTCTGAAACTTGTATTGGAGCAGCAGCACCAGCACGTTGCAAATTAGTAACGGTAGTGTAAGCGGCCGACTCAACCGCTTTGACCAAATTCGGTTGACCAAGGGGTTTCTTCTTCAGTTTCAACACAAAGTTTTTAATTTCACGATTACCAACCTGCTCGCCAACCAAAGCATACATCCGATCTCGAAGATTGGCCTTTTGAAGCCTAACGTCCTGTTGGATGTTACGTATCTGGATTCGTACGTCGCGCATATCAAGTATCATTCTTCGTAGCTCATTTACTGCAGCATTTTCAGGAAGAGCTCCTCTGATCCCGGTCCCATACGTCGAGTGTACGACGCATGGTGCTAAGTACGCAGTAAGTTGATCTATCTGCTCGACAGTCGTGTTTAAATTTTTGCGGTTGGGTACTTCGGAACCCATCGTTTTCAACCATCCCTTGAATATAGCATCCGCTTTAAGTGCGCCATTAATAAGTTCTTCCTGGTATTCTTTGAGTTTAGGGCCTTTAAGATTTTGGATGTAAAGTTGATTTTGTTTGTTTTTGAATTTGTTTATTCTGGCTCCCCAACCCTCACTCAGTCGGAACTCCTTTATTTTGAAGCCACGAAGGTCATCTTCACACTTATCTATAGCGGAGAAGTGCTCTTCAGTTGTAAACGGAATATCGTGTGCATCGTCTCTCCACTGGTGCACATTCCTATTCAAGTATTTCTCACTAAAGAGCCATTCAAGCCCACGTCCTTTGCGTTCCGGACCTATGAAGTCGCAAAAAATTGGAGGGCGAATGTAAAATTGATATTGCATGCCTTGACTCGCCGGTTCAGGTTGCAGTTCACTTGCACGGCCCCCGGTAACCCAGTTTTGAGCTGACTTTCTCAATCGCTCTCTCCTAGCATCGAGGTTTCCCGCATTATCGCGTCTTCCCCCAAAGAAATCTACGTACTTTCCATACTGCGCCCAAGTGTTGTTCTGGACAATTTCTTTAATTCCTACACTCAACTTCAAGGGTTCAGCCAGAACAAACATCTTCTCCAAACACTTTTGTTGTACAAGAAAGCCTCCTACCATATATTTGTATTCGTGCGGCCAGACGTTGTATAACAAAGCCCGATATTCTTCAAATGCAGCCTCGAGTGAAATCAAATGAAGATTTAGTATATCGCGGGGTCCATACGATTCTCGAGTTATTCCCAACCGAAAAGACACCACCAGTAATGAAGCATGAGCATGCTCTTCAACCGGTATTTTTATTCTTTCGTCTCTATAGTAATCGTAATGAGGATCATCTGATAGTGCTTTCGTGGTGTGGAACTCGACATAATCGTCAAGTACGAGATCAATCATGTTGTTTATCGATGCATCTACTATAGCTTGCTTGTCTGGGGAGAAAACGTCCTCCCACCCGGCGTCGCCAAGAAGGCCTCGTTCTTTCCGGTCCATGTCTTTGTCGCCGATATACCGTGAGAAATTCTTGATCATGTACTGGTGGTGATTACCCTCATTTGGTGCTTGGGAATACAGCCCGTCCACTGAAACTTTGAGTCCACCCATAAGGTCGTCCAATGCGGACATCCACATGACAGACAGGCGCACACTTTATATAGTGCCAACAGCAATATGATTACCGAGAATTCAAAAACATGTTCTTTCTCATATATAGCCACCAACTGTGACCATTATAGAGGGCGAACGATGAACTTTTGCACGTGTTGTGAGAAGAAGTTCCTATGGGGTGATCCAAGCGAAGAAATCGAGCACTACCGCGTATGTAAAAAGTTGGGACTCCATCTGGTGAGGCCAAATAAAGTAGGAGTAAAGGATGCCCATGGGTGGACATGGTACTGTTTCGAATGCCATGTCACCACTGCACACTTCTATAAGAACCATCGCAGCTTCACCGATACTACCATGTTAGACCATCTTTTCCACAAGCACAAAGTCGTCACGACTGCCCAGAAAAAGAAGCACTCATCCCGTTCACGGGACATCGAGATCTCCCAACAAGATGAGAAGAAACGGCTCATTGCGACGAATCAATACCTTATGCTTTGCCAGTGCGACCCGGAGTGATATGTCAACTTAATACATCGTGACCGTTGACTTACAAATGACAAAACCGCAACGGTTCATAGAAATATTTGAAACCATAAGTTGAATCTCACAAAAGTCTACACGAATTTAAAATTGATATTTTAAAACCAAGATGAACCGTTGTGTTTTCACATTTCTTAAGTTTACAATGTTTGTCCTTAAGTACACCCGCAACCCAAAAAGTGAATTTTTAGGTGGATTCCTGGTACAAATTTGGACACGACCAAAAACCGCAACGGTTCGCAAATTGAGTGTGTCCAACACACTCAATGAGTGTGTCTAACATATTTTTTCTGGTACAAACTGGACACGACCACCAAATCCCAACCAGCCGCCAGAAACATATAGGGCTGTTTTGAGAAGAAAATATTTAATGACAGAAATGTGAAAAAGAATAGAAATGAATAAAAGAATAGAAATGAATAAATGAATAAATAAATAAATTAATTAATATTATAATATATATATATATATATATATATATATAAATCAAATCAAATCAAATATCATATGGTCTTTTTTGTCTTATGTATATTGTATAGTATAGTATAGTATAGTATTGTATATTATTGTATTGTATTATTGATTTCTTATTTTATTTATTTTTTCATTGTCTGGTTTTTTCTCATCATAACACCCATATATGTTTCTGGCGGTGGGTCGAAGTGAAGTGGTCGTGTCCAGTTTGTACCGGGGTCGGTGTGTTGGACACACTTGATGAGTGTGTTGGACACACTCATTTTGTGAACCGTTGCGGTTTTTGGTCGCGTCCGGATTTGTACCAGAAACTTCGCCTCAATGGGTTGTTTTGGTCTCCCAAATTGACTTAACCCCTTGTCTCATTAACTTAACAATTACAAAACCTCAACGGTTCGCGTGGATTTATAAAAGTGGTATTATAAAAAGATTGACTTTTCGAATGATGTTGGATTCAAAACTCAATTCTCGATGTGAACCGTTGCGGTTTGGGTTTTTGGGCCAATTGCCAATTTTTGGACCACCTAAATCCAATTTTTGGATTGAGGCCTAAATCCAATTTTTGGATTTGGGTGAAACGACGTTACAAATTTTGTCTGCGTGTATAAAAACAGCTTGGGAAGAGGGGTACAAAATGCAGCGGGATGCCCACCTTATGTGCCTGTATGACATCCAAAGTGTTTTGCAGCATTACAATTACAGTAATGGTTTCGCGGCGAACTTAGGATCATCTGGGGCGTCGCAACGGACACCTTCGCCCTCCGGTTCATCGAGAGAGGCTGCGTTATTGAGAGAGAGAGGGTCTGGACCCGAGACGCCGCTCGAAAATAGGCTGGAGATGATTCGTTTTTACCAGAGAATTTTTGAGGGATGCATGCGAGAATTACGCAATTTTGCAAAGGTTGGGACGATGGAAGAGAGGAAGGACGCCTGGGACAAGATCTTGGATAAGATGAGAAAGTGTTATGATTTATTGGAGGGGGAGATCGATGCCTTGCTGGCAACACCGGACAATCCTGCGAAAGAAGACGCCATTGAGGCGTTAGAGAAGATACTACCAACGTGGACTTTAAAGAAGAGAGTAGTACCAGGGTGGACCAAGGCGGGTTGGGAAAATCGCGAAGTGGTCGCAGGACGATGGAATGACTACTTTGACTTCCTGTTTGGCTCGGTATTCAACCACTTTCACCAGAGTGCCCCCCGTTTCCAATGATCGCCTGCGGAGAAGAGGAGTCTCATCTTTCGGGAATTGTTCAATGAAAGTGCGTGAACCACGATCCGTGCACCTCCGTGCACCAACACACGCCAAATGAGCGGCCATCTCGCGTAAAGAGGCGTTTCTGTCGTGTGAATCATAGACCATGGACGTGAGTCTTGTTGTTTTATGAAACTTTTATTTTATTGAATTATTATTCGATACAATAAAAAGTCTTGGTTTGGGGGGGTTGTTATTTTAGGGAATTGTGACATGTTTTTTTTGCGGTGGTGGCACAAAAGGGTAGAGCTCAGGAAGAGGGGTGTACGACCACACCGTATCATGGCGGAGACACGCAAAGAACTTTTCAACGTTTACCAGCATGTAAACATCTGCGTCGACATGGTGCGGATTACGAATGCGACGATGAGTACGGGTGAGAAGGAGACGGCAATGGACGCACTGCACGCGGTGCACGTGAGCCTGCTGGAGATCTCGAAAAGCTGCTCAAGGATCAACGAATTGGTGGAGGTGTTGCAAAAGAAACCGTTTGCGTGCGAGAAGTGCGATCGTCCCTTTGCGACGCTGCAAGGGTTGAAACGACACCGGAAAGTGCACGGGAAAGTGTACGATTCGGCCGGGGCCTTGGTCGATTCGGCCGGGGCCCCAGTCCTGGGTTCTAGCGTATTGTCGAAGTTAAAAATGACCGACGCGAAACATGACAGAGTGAGCCAGTGGCTCTATCGTACTTCGAATGCAGCGTGCGGCGGGAGTACGGAGGCGGACACCAAGGCACTTTACGGAGCAAATAATCGCACAGAGTCGGATTCGGATTAGTTAATTTTTTGTTTCTACTTTGGTTGGTTTTTTGGCTGGGTTTTTGGCTGGTTTTTTGGCTGGTTTTTTGGCTGGGTTTTTGGCTGGGTTTTTGGCTGGGTTTTTGGCTGGGTTTTTTTGTTGTGTTTGTGTTGGTTCTTTGTTTTGTTGTTGGTTCTTTTGTTGGTTGAGATTGTTTGGTTGAGTAAAAGTCAAAACACAAATTTGTGAAAAAAGACAGTGTGTTGCTGCAGAGGCGTACAAGTGACAGGTGAGCAGCAAACACACAAACAAAGTATGTCAGTTTCAAAGGACATGTTGCAGTACACGGGCCCGATGGGCCAGCTAGGAACGAGCCGGAACGGGCAGCACAGCAAGCTGCTGTGCATGCTTGCGAATGAGCTGCCATGCAAGCAGTTTGAGACGGGCAAGAACGGATACAAGAAGATGTTGACGATGGTGGTGTTGGGTGTGAGGAGCGTCGGTCGGGGTTCGGTGCCGTACAACCTGACGGATAAGAAGCAGAAGGAGATGAAGGAGAAGTACGGCGAAGATAGCCTGAAGAACAAGGCGCTGCACGTGCAGGACGGCGAGTCGGTGCTGCTGTACTCGTTTGCGAAGGACGGGAACAAGTCGAAGGGTCCGCGGCTGGATAAGGACGGCAAGGCGATAGGCAAGATCTCTCCTGGGTGGTGTCTGACAATGGGCTTGCACCAGTGGATGTATTCGGTGGAGGCGAAGATGTTCCCGGAGGGAGTAGACACGCTGCCGGCGTTCAGTCTGGTGGAGGTCGAGGTGGCGAGCGAGGGTGACCTGAAAGAGTATTTTGTGAAGGTCAGGAAGATTGAGGCGGTGCAGGGGAGCATTGACGTGGCAATGGACTCGGTCGCGGAGGGCTTCCCGCAGAGCCTGCATGAGTCGCGAAGGCGGCTGCAAGAATACCAGGACGAGTACGGGAACGTCGACCAGTGCTGCTCGAAGAGGGTGAAGGCATTCATGATGCAGACAGATCCGAGTATGTGGGTGGACGCGGAGGAGCGGGACGGGTGGGTGGCACTCGAGGTGAGGCAGGACAAGGCGCTCGAGAACCAGACCAAGGTGCAGCTCAAGGTGTCGGAGTTGCTGGAGGCGACGGGGTGCAAGAAGTTGAGCCACGCGCTGCAGGTGGCGAATGTGTGGCTCAAGTTTGGGAGCGCGAGTGTGATGGTGTTTTTCGATGCGGATGGTGCGGACTACAGCATTTTCGAGACGGCGATGACGGGGCGGCTGATCTTGCAGCCAGAGAGTATCCTCGGCGTGCTGGCGCAAGTAGAGGTGAACAAGGGCGAGTGGGTGACGGCACCGCGTGCGATTGTGCAGGACGGGCAGCGTCTGCTGGTGTCACTGAACACGGTGGCCGAGGAGACGTGGCCGGAGGAGGCTGAAGATGCGGAAAGGATGCTCCCGTTCTTTGGACCCGGGTTCAAGTCGGCCCGGGCGTTCCAGGTGCGCATGGACGTGGAGGAGGAGGGTGAGGTAACGGAGGGCGTGCTCAAGCTGTTTCTGGACCGCGCACTAACTTACGGCAGCAAGAAACGCAAGTTTTTGGCAATGGAGTGAGGTTGCAAGTTTTTTGAGTGGGTTTGACGCTCTTAAGAGTCTAGCGTGTCCAACGCATCCGTCACAAGCTCAAGCGCGTCGACACTTAATTCGCGAACACGGCTTCTGGACCCAAGTCGGTGGTGCAATCCCAAAAGAAATGCCCGCTGCAGAGCGCAGCGCTCCTGACGGGTATTACGCAAATCATAACCAATACTTTCACAAGCCTGCTTGGCATCATTAAACAACTTATAAATACTCTCCATTCCAGTCCCACCAAGGTGCTCCCATATTTTAGGGTCAAGAGGACCAAATTGGTTTTCGTGCTCTTCATACTCTCTCGCGGTATTCATAATGTAATCCGTAAAATTCGTGTGGATTGTCGGATAGGGTACGTTATAATCTGCCCCAAATACCTTCCGCATCTTACTTGTATGCCAGTCCCTATCGTCGTTTTGCTCCAAAATTTCGTCAAGAAGCTCTATAGTCTCATACCCCAGCACCTCCTCCGCATTTGGTCGAACCATGCGAAAAAAATTTAGCATTCTTGTCAACACGCGAGAGAAATTCGCCCACATCTCTCCAAATGCTGGATCCCTTAATTCTTCAAACTCGCCTATGTACCCCTCCAAATCCTCTGACAAAATCGACTGTTCTGGAAAAGTACTTGAATACAGATCACGCAAATACATTTCTACCTGAGTCGCATCCCGGTCAAGAACAAATGCCTCATATTCTAAATCTCGAAGTGAACGTGACATGCTCTTGTGTGAAAGATGTTATTTCCCTTATATACTACTCTGGTGCCCGAGAGAGTGTAGGATGCCCGAGAGAGTGCAGGGTGCCCGAGAGAGTGTAGGGTGCTCGAGAGAGTGTAGGGTGCTCGAGAGAGTGTAGGGTGCTCGAGAGAGTGTAGGAGAGAGTGTAGGGCGATTCATAACCGAAATGAAAACCTTGTACTACCAAAAACATTGGCGGGGATCTGAAGTCATAAGAGGCCAATAAAACATTTCTCGATGAGAGCGCTAATAATTCAGTTAACACAGCTGGTCTCGATCGCATTTAACCTTTGTGTGGTAGTCATCAATGAATTTCATCTAACATACGCCGAATGATGGACAAAGTATCTCTCCCCAGTAAGCTTACCCGAGAACCTTCTCCGAGTCGATCATGAGTTCCCATCGCAAAACTCAGCATCGCAAAACTCACCAACTCTTCACGAAGCTCTCTGAGAGCATTTAAGATATCCTTGTACTTCAACCACATTCTTTGAATGGGATATCTAGCTCTGTTCAAAGCCTCTTGAAGGTCATTTCTGTCGATTTCACTGTCTGTGTTCTCAATCAAGCTGGGAATTTTCCTTAGATAAGTTATGAAGTCCGGAAACAGCGACTCGTCCGTAAAACGTCGAACCAAATAGCGCCAATACGGCCTCTCATAGGGGAGATATGTTGGGCTGTCCTTAGACCAAATGAAATCGATATCATCGATAGTGTCCATACGCCTCCAAGTCTGCTCTAGCGCGGATCCCGGACGTCCTGGAATTTGTTCGCGCACACGTTGAGCTTGAACAAAGAAATCGCACATTTCCAAGTACCTATCTAGCAAGTTTGACCATAAAATTGCACATTCTTCGAATTCGAACTCACCATGTTTTCCTATGTCATCACTGGTTGCGATCGTGATTCCATCATAATAATACGTCAAAGCCTCCAATCCCATCGTCGAATCAGTGCCCTCAAGAAGCTCGTCCACCCTTCGTAACATTCCACTAAATGTGTGCATAACTGTAAGTCGTACATTATACAATGCGTCTTTTTATACATGGTCAAAAAATATTACTCATCGATGACCGGCCACGGGATCTATTTTTGGCGCGCACGGTCCTTTATTTCATCCCACAGGCCAGTCGTTCTGTGTTGTGCAATATATAAGGCACATAGGTTCGAGCATATGCTTCACATGACATGGAAAAAAATAAAGACGTGGAAATTTGTTGATGATAAGAATGAACGGCACGACCAGAGACTGAGCGGCATGGCGTGGCTGACCAGGATGAATAAAGATGACTCGATGCAAAACTGGAAGCAGATAATAGAGCTTCACGAATTGTTTAGGGGAGACAACGCCCTTGCCAACTTGCCAAGATACTTTTTGGCTTTGGAAGAGACACTTCAGAACGCGCCCTTGAGCATTCAAATGGACATATACAATCCTTTCTTGTATGGGGCTCTCTTGAAGTATATGGAGTATACCGGGCCGGCTAGCAACCAGTGGTTGAACCATATTTGTAAAATGTCCGAGGCGAAGTTGTGGGCGATTATTTCGGAAGCTTCCGATTATTTCAGAATCCGACCAGACACAGGACAAAGAGGAAATGCACAAAGGGGAACAGCACAAAGGGGAGCCCCTAAACAATTGTTTTTACGACCCCCGAAGGATCGCCTTCCGGATCCAGACCTTCCGGATTTTTAGTTTTTTGCTTTTTCTTAAACTAAGCTTTAGTTTAAGAAAAAGCAAAGTTTTTCAATTTCTTGACACTCTTTAATGATTTCTTTCAACCTATATTCTCGAATATGGGCCTCTATCAAAAATCCTTGTAAGTTTCTGAAATGTATCAAACAACCCAAGTTCCTCAAATGCACGCTGCCAATCCGAGGGCGACAGACGACCCTGTTGCCAAATTATGAGGCGCATATCCTCCGTATTTGTTTCGTACCCGACTCTTTGCGGCTGGTGCCTCAAATAATCCAGTCGTTGAAGAAGTTTGATCTCCTGCATCTTTGCTTCGACATAAGCGATCACGAGATCAAACGCATTGATCAATCGGTAGTTCATGGGATGCAGTATCTGCTCTTCCATTTGTTGGATCACAAACTCGACCAAGTCTGGACCCCGCGTTCCCGCCCCGTCTTTGAAACACTGATAGAAGCTTTCGATCAACGGTATCATGTTGAGCAAAGGGTCATGTCCTCTGAAGGAAATATTTTCGTAAATGCCGTGGTGCTCTCGATAGTAGTCTTCGAAAGCGTCGAAGTAGAAACTGTAGAGGTCGCGCTCAGCACGCGACATGCCGTTGTTTTCTTCGTTTGGGAACTCAGGATTCCATCTTCCCAATTCGGTAAACCATGCATCCTGCTTTTGCCTTTCATTCATTGACTGGTCTTCGTTGATGTTCGTCGTAATGTCCAGAAGTTTTAGGAGCGCGGCTTCGGATTTACCAGGTTCGAGTATCATGTGGCCTTTTCTAGGAACCGAGAATGGTCGGTTCCCATGAGGATGAGGCCCTGTGAAGACCAGATTTACCGCAAGCCAGTAAAGCCTTTGTTGTTTCCTGAAAATATCGATGAAATCCTCAGATCCCAAACCAATTCTCTTTATCCTTCCCTCTCCCATGAAATCGAAAAAACTTTTGTAAAACCCCACACCTAAAACACTTTGTTGTCCAGGAATGATTTTGCCGGCTGGTATGGTAAGAGAGGTAATTCCAATACGAGGAGTTGGTTCCTGCTCTCCAGATTTCTGGCGCAGAAAGTACGCGAAAGTCGGCAACAAATCTTGAAAATCCCTTTTCAGTCTTTCCAATGTGTCCGGTTCCAATTCTTCCTGATACATGTCGTCGTGTGTGTCTCCTGAACCTGCATTGCATCTCTCATGTAGCCATTCATAAAGTTTTAGCTGTCTTTTCGACCAGTCCCTTCCAGTGGCTTCGGGGTGGTTTTTACACACATGGTCATATGGGACCCTAGACTTCGAAGCGTCCATTCTGCGTAACAAGACGGGGTGAGTTTAAATATGACGCAAGGTAAATGGATTGTCTTTCTTGAAAATCCTTGTATCGGGTAAATTTATGGCAGCCAGACTTCCGTGAAATCTTTCTGCACTGCGGACTGAGCTTTGTATTTAAATGGTGTTAGTTTGAATGGTGTAGGTGGTAGTGA
>Ga0209600_1002447_pt1 | contig 10738 bp, 10 predicted proteins | sample COGITO_mtgs_1104_FD_185518 | JGI IMG/M metagenome (GOLD analysis project Ga0209600, IMG submission 185518) | Pelagic marine microbial communities from North Sea - COGITO_mtgs_110421 (SPAdes) (version 2) | ecosystem: Environmental > Aquatic > Marine > Epipelagic ... | reverse complement strand
CCCCCCCCTCCCTACCAATCAAAAAAACACCACCCCCACCAACGCCTCCCTCACCCTCTCCTTCGTAAACACCTGCAGAACCTCGGCCCCCACAGACCTGGCAAAGCGACTCACGACCCGGGCGCCAAGAGGTACCGCCCCAACGGCTCCAAAGCCGACGCCGACGCTGACGATGGCGAAATCGTCATCGTCATCGTCATCGTCATCGCCATCGTCATCGTCATCGTCATCCTCATCCTCCCGGGTTATCTTCCCCTTAATCGCGTCGAAGAATTTCGACGAGACGGAGGGAGCGTCCACAAAGACCGATCCGATTGTCGAAGTCAAAGGCAGAGACACACCGTCACCACCACCGCCGTCGTCTTCGTCGTCGTCTTCGTCGTCATCGCCCATCTTCCCCTTAATCGAGTCGAAGAATTTAGAGGCGCCAGTCAGTCCGTCCTCGTTCACCTCCGAATCATCGACCTCTTCCCGCCCCTCCAGCACGACGATCTCTTCCTGTCCGCCTTCTGTCAGCTCTCGGCCAACGCCACCGCCGCCGCAGCCGCCGAAACCGCCGCCCAACCCCACCACCCCAAACCCCAAAAAAATAATCGCCAAAACCGCAAACAGACGACGATGACGACCTCCAAAAGCCGCCCCCCTCCCCCCCGCCGCCCCTCCCACAAAAGGCAATTCCAGGGACGCGACACCACCATTTTCGGGGAGGCCAAACGGCGAGGGGGATTCCATTTGTTCGTCAGGTTCTCGGGCGGGCGGCGTCGTCGTCATAGTCGTGGTCGTAGTCGTTCCCACGTTCGGAACATAACCACTCGTCAAAGGCGTCGTCAGACGGTACCGCGACGTCACCCAGGACGCAACTCCCCCACCATTCGCTCCGGTTCCGCCAACGCCCCCTTCCCCGCCTTCCCCCTCCTCGCCCCCTTCTTCGTCGGAGGAGGTGTCGTCGTCGTACCCGAGGGAACCGCCGGGACAGAAACCGAAGAAACGGACGAGGGGGACGGCGGTACGAGGCGGATTGCTGGTGGGGATTGAGTTAGACAGGAAAAGGGGACACACAACAAAAAAAAAAGACGGTTTGCTTTTCAAAATATAAACTACAGACGATGCTGAAACGAATTTTGGTGGGAAGATAGAGGATACTTACACTGCTGCCATGTATGTATGGTAATAAAAACTTTTTACAAATGTTGAGGGGCAAGGGAAAAGAAGAATATTCCCTTGCCGCTGGGTATCTTTTTCTCTTTTGCCGTTTTTTCAGTGTCACGAACAAACCACATGCATGATCTTCAAAAAAATTCGCGTGCGAACTTGTTTACGGGGCTTGGGGGGCTTGGGTGTGCTCTTGCTTTTCTTCCTTTTCTCAATGCTGTTCAACCTCCCTCCAAAAAAAGTCGAATCTTACGACGGCTCGCCTCAAACAGTTAGGAAGACTCCCGTTGGGAATCAATCGATAATCTATGGTACAGCGTGGAAAGAGGAGCGAACAGCCACCTTGGTTGAAAAGGCAGTACGAGCAGGCTTCCGCTACATTGACACAGCCAACCAGCCCAAGCACTACAATGAAGCGGGGGTAGGGGAGGGGATAGCCAATGCTCTGAAAAGAGTGCCAGGGATACGCCGTTCCGATATCACAATACAGACAAAATTCTCTCCAGCGAAGGGACAGGACCCGGACAACATGCCGTTCGATCCGTCAGCTCCTCTCCCAGACCAGGTGAGAAGCTCCTTGGCCTCTTCGCTAAAAAACCTACGGACAGATTACATTGACGTGCTACTGTTGCACAGTCCTCTCTCGACCTCGACGAACGAAGCTACGATGCAGGTTTGGAGAACGTTTGAGAGCTTTGTCGCGGACGGGACCGTTCGACAACTTGGGCTATCCAACGTCTACGACCTCAAAACTCTGAAATACATTTTTGAGGCAGCACTTGTGAAGCCGACCGTTCTTGAGAACCGGTTCTACAAGAAAACGAATTTTGACAGCGAGATCCGAAAGTTCTCGAAATCCCATGGCATCCAGTACCAGTCCTTCTGGACGCTCACAGCTCAGCGAAAGGAGCTCGCCGGTGCCCCTATCCAGAAAATTGCTGCCAGCAAAGGGATTTCGGCCGAGATGCTGATGTACGCTTTTGTGCACGCCATTGGCATTGTTCCGATTTCTGGCACAACGAGCGAGAAACACATGGCGGAAGATGTCTCTTTAATGACAAGAAAAAGCGTTTTTACGAACCAGGACGAAGAAGACTTCGTGACAATGTCAAATATTCTTCAATTTCACGACAGGTAACAAAGCAAAATGTAATACAAGTAGCCCCTCCCCCGACGAACATTTGGTGAGACCCAGCACCTGCCTCTTAGGTGAAGTAATGGAATAATATTAGCTGTTTGTTGTGAAGGGTTTCTCATAAAAAAATATCCATAACATCCATGTTCAACATTGTTCATTCTCAACTTGGTTCATGTGCAAGAGAGAGTATGTGAGAGAGAAAGAAGGCTCTCTAGAGAAGCGAAATTTCTGGGGAATTAATTTCAAACTTTTGGAGATTTCCAGCAGCGGACATAGCTTGAGATTTTCAGCAGCGGACATAGCCCTGATCTCGCCTAAGATGAGCTTTTTGACTTTCTCGTTATCGTCGGTCACCTCGCTCGCTTGCCTAAGACTGGGACTGGGAGTAGTAATAATCGCTGTAATGAGAGGAGTCTTGGGAAAGCCCTCCTCCTCCTCCCCCTCCTTCTCCTGAGCTGCCGCCTCCGATGACTGAGTGCTGGGACTGACTCATTATACTGCTCATCTGTGTGAACGGTGCATAAGAGTCGTTTTGTGATTGTGACTGTGATTGGTTATAGGGATCATCGTGGGCGGTATAACCTTGGTCGCCGTCATAGCTGGGGAGGGGGGCGAAATTGAAAGTATCAGTGATATTGCTGCTCCCATTATTATTTTTGTCGCTGCTTCTCCCGACATTCTTGTACCGCGGATCGTGCCGACTGTCTCCATCGTTTCCACCTCGGCCCCTCCTTCCACCTCGCCCGCCATGACGATTGTTATTATTTGTTCGATTGCCTTCGTCATTATCACCCTCCCAGCGAGCGTCCCAGCCGCCTCTGCAGAGCGCAGTCATGTAGTACTTCTCATCGTCATCTTTTCTGTAGCGAGGGCGGGGGAAGGTCATATAAGAGGGTTGGAGGGAGTTTAAAGCTCCCTCCACCAGACACTCATTCTCTTTGAAGTGAAGGAGGAGGGCGCGCCACAAAATATTTCTACTGAGGACCTTTGCATTGCCAATAACAATGAGGCCCAACCTAGCCCTCGTGAGGGCGACGTTCAGTCGCCTCGGGTCACTCAAAAATCCGATTCCGGTGATTTCGCTGGCACGGACGCAGGTCACGAGGATGTAATCCTTCTCTCGCCCCTGAAATGCGTCGACTGAAGCCACCTCGATTGCCTCATAAAGGGAGGCGCTCAATATGCCGCTCCGGCGCATATATTCATTGACGTACTTCCTTTGGCCTTCGTAAGGCGTGATAACACCGATTTTATCCGGCTTCACTCCCTGCCTTAAAAGATGCGTGACGCACTTCTCCACATAGCTCGCTTCGGTCCGATTCAAGTAGCTCGTACCGGAAGCTGAGATTTCTTCAACACCCACGATAGAATAGAAGAACATGGGTTTCCTGCATGTGCAATGTGCATGTGTGCGCGAAACATGTATTCGTGGGGGTTAGAGAGTGAAACGAAAGAACACACTGAAATAGTACAATAATCATAATCGTAAAACGCAACCACAAACGACGACAAAAAAACACACCTCGGAACGGGCCAAGCAAAATGAGAACGGCCATTCCCGACGGAAGAAGGGGACCGATCGTCTTCTGTCACTCCGTTGGCCAAGGACCCCTCGTAGAACATGAGGGAAGGAAATTCGCTCAATGCTGGGTGCATACGGTACTGTACAGAGAGTCGCTGAGGGCGGACACCAACGAGTACCATCCTCTCGAATAAAGACTGCGTAAGCCCTGCCTTAGCAGCTTTTTTGTTCATAACAACCGGCCCGAGCTGCGCGTGGTCCCCGACGAGAACGAGCTGCTTGCAGCCGAGAGTAATGGGGATCAGAGCCTCAGCCTCGACGGCCTGAGTAGCTTCATCAAGCAGCACCTGACGAAAGCGCATGCCATTCAGCCGGTTGTCTCCGGCCATCACACAGGTGCACGTGATGATGTCTGCACACGCAAGAATCTCCTTCTCGGTCCGCAGCTTCAAGGAACGCCACTTTCGCTCGTCTCTCTGAGATAGCTCACCGACTTCGTCCTTGAGCTGCTGTAGCTTGGTGAATTCTTCAGGCGCAGCGAGCGGGGTCATGATATGAAGGCACAAATGGTCGACCGAGGAGACGGTATTCTCCCTTGTTTTTGAGGCGAGGCGCACGACTTTCAAACCCGTCGCAGCAATTTTTTCCGTGAGCTGGTCCACAGCCACGTTGGATGGGGCAGTTACGAGAATTTGGCCCTGCTTTTGTTGGTGAAGGTGGTACACGAGTGTCGCTGATGTCACCGTCTTTCCGGTGCCCGGAGGGCCCTGAATAAGCGAAAAGGGGCTCTGAAGGACAGCTTTCACAGCTTCAGCCTGCGACTCGTTCAAATTGGGCAATCCCGGGGCGGTGTACCCCTCAAGCGTTTCTGGCAGAATCGCCTTAATTTGATCCTTGGTCGAGTCGACATCGTGACCAAGCAATTTGTGGTAAATAAAGCCACTCAAGCTCGTGTCATCGATCGCAAGAGTCTTTAAGGCGTTTTGCATGCGGTCAAACGAGGTACTTTTCCAGACGTATTCGACGATATAATCATCTGTAATATTTTCAATCACGTGAGGACACTTCATCTCGAGCTCGATCTCTCCGTCAAGAATGCTCTTGACGTATCCAAGTGCCTCCCACTCCTTTCCGCTGTTCATGAACACTCCACCGACGCCCAATTTCAAGCGGAGCTCATCCCCAATCATGAGCCTCGACTCGCTAGCGTCCCTCCCAAAGGAAAACGTCGCTATATGTTTCCCACCCAAACTCCGACTCCATTCCAACGAGATACTCTCTTCGCTCAAACTCTCTTTCATCTCCTTATCGTAATCTGCTTCCATCTTGACGAGGGGAGCGAGAATATTTTGGTAGTGATAACCGTCTTCATAGTTCAATAAGGCAGGTTGAGCTTCATCTTCCACAACGTCCGGGCGGTCCAGGTCGGCATGAGAGGCCTCCGGCTCTCCATTTTTCCAAAGATCTTCGAGCCTGATGATTTGGGCAGCGCTGAGCTCCACTGATTTGATCACTTGCTTCTCGGTGGGCACCTTGACAAGCCACGGCAGAAACTGCCTATCCTGAATCAGGCTTGTCCAGCTGCCCAGCTCCCAATCCATATCCTTCAGACTTGGCACCGTTTCAACGCAAGCGCGACAGAGGAGGACAACTACGCTATCTGATTTGGCGGGGACGAACCCAAGAATGAATACATTCTTAGCCGAACAATTGTAACACTCCAAAACAGTGTCACCCAAGGGGGAGTCTTTGTGAAGCTGAACTGTGTGACTCCTACTCCTCACAAGATGGCTCACGATGTGGCTCCCAGGTGTTGCGCTCGTCTTTGACGAGCAATTGCACATCCACTTATTCGTTTCCACACACTTTGCAACGGTTTCAGGGTCAGAAATCAAACAATAACGACAAGCATGCTCCGGCGGGGGGCCTGAGGACGTTGACGAAGAGGACTCGTACGAGGATTCCGAATCAAGAGACCCAGATTCAGAGCCGCTATCGTCGTCACTTCCATCAACGCTTTCAGCATCACTCTCACCACCGCTGCCTTCGTTGTTCTCATTTTCACAGTCACCCTCCCCCTGTAACTCGTCATAATCATTCCCTGTCAACTGCTGGTTGTCCTCACCGTTACGATCGTCTCTAACACCCTCATTAAGACTAAGGGAAGAAAGACTAGGAACCTCGTTGGCAAAAAAAGAAGCCATCTGTGCAGACTGAGGATGACGGGGGACAGAGGACAGAGGCAACAAAATTGTTGGTGATGATAATTGGGACTAAAATTCGTTCAAAATGGAGGGATTTTTTCCTGATCTTCGCTCAAAGTTTTTAAAGATGTGTCAAGGAATCGTATTTAATGGCTAAAACGAATCGATGGTTGAGAAAAAATACCCCCGGCATGATACCCAGAGTAGTGAACAAAAAAGATATATAGGGGTCATAATAGTCGTCATTCTTCAATAATTTGTCCTCGAACCAACTTCAACACGATTTATCTACCTTGAACAATGGAAAAAATGATGTCAGACCTAATATCTCACCCTGTCATTGACTCTCTGATTGCTGGCCTGACAAACATTCCTACCCCTCATCTGATAGGGATTTTCCTTGGGATGGCCACCTTTACGATCACGATAACGACAGTTATTTTTTTGTTGGTGAAGGGAGGAACGATGGGTCGTCTGCGAGAAGAACTCATTGCCGAGAAGGAGGGGAGACAGGCAAACCACATTACCACTTCAGGCGGAGGAGGGGGTGAGGGCTTTGCAGGGAAAAGGGTTTTGGTCGAGACGGCGCTGAAAAAAAGGCGCTGGATGCTTGGGTTGGTCGACTCGGCCGATGCAACATCTACAGGAGGCAGTGACGGCACTGAGTGCACTGCTGAGAGCAAAGCGGAAGGAAAAGGTGGTGAAGGGGAGAAAAAGAAAAAGCAAGAGAGGTGAGATGTTTTAGATATCGAAATATTATCCATCTTTGGTGGGCCAGTTATCAAAACGAAGCGAAGCGCGCAACGTTTCTTACTCGTTTTTTCTTCTTCAATCACCTACCCTCTATTTCTTGCAGCATGTACAATTACATTGTTTCGACATTGACTCCGAACACAGCTGTGGCCGTTGAAATCAACCCACTTCGCCCAAGCTTACTCGAAAAACTGACATTCAAGTCATTTCCCGCTGAGTTAACTTCCTCCTCTCTCGAGACCGTCGTTAAGAAAACGATACTTTCCCTCATGACGAACCACACTTCCTCGCTTGGATCCCCCATTCCTGGTCACCCTAGCCTCAAGGAAGAAGTTTACTCCTGGTGCTACGCCGTTGGCGTTGCTTGCGGTGGTTGTCGGGAGGATTATGCTGGGAGATTTGGATATATGGAGAGCTTTGTCATCGGGGGGAGCAAAAGTCTTCGGATGAGCTGGGAAGGGGGAAAGCTGTTGAAAGACGGAAGAATCGTTGGCCTGGGTGTCCACATCGTTCCTTTCATTAATGGCTGCGAGATCAATGGAGATGACAGAGACGCTTTTGCCGAGGCTACGGATGGTTCTCCATGCAACGGATCATCGAGCTATGATGCCCTGGGAAAAATTTGGGGGTGGATCGATTCCAATGTGTCTCGGAAAGTGGACGATTTCCAAGAGGTAGAGAGCTGCAACAAAAAGAGGGGACAGATCGTCGAGGACATCATTCGAGAATTCTGTGGTAAAAATGGATCTCATGGGGCGGATACGAGCTGCGCATTCCTCCTCAAAGACGGCAAGACCGAGAAGATTTTCGGTGCAATTAGGTTCGAGGGTGACAGAGCGGATCACTTGAGAGTGGAACTCGGTGACATTGTCGTGCACCCTAGCTACATGAATTCCCTCCAGTTGATTGAAGGTATTGGGCTCCTCCTTGATCGCCTCTTTTCTGTCGGCTATCGACGAGTCGAGAGCTGCTTCGATGAGCTCGACTTTGAAAGGAGCAGGTTGTTAAGGTTTGGGCTGGGCATGAAAATGGAGGGCACGAGAATGAAGAGTCGTATTCGTTGGGGGAGCAATGTCGACGAAGGAGTATGTGCTCTTGTCAACACTGACTGGTCGGGGGGGAAGAGGGAAGACATTTGGAGGAGAATTTACGGTACGTTGTTGTCGTTTTGTGAAGCGCAAACCCTTGTCGCGAGACCTCTCTCCGCCCACCACCACCCCAATCTTATAAACTAACGAATACAAATTTGACTTCCGTAGGGACCAAATGGTTGCAAGAGGAGAAGAGGATCGAGAAGATGAGACGAGATATGGTTGACGTTGAGGCTGACTTTGCTCAGGTCAAGGTCAAGGGAGAATGATCTGTCTGAACGGAAATGAAAGATAGTAGGGAGGACCTGTACCCCATAACTAGAAATGTGAAAGGAGACCGAATCGCTGAAACCGATGACGAGAAAAAGATTAGTACTGAGAATGAAATGACACAGTTTGTAGCAATCGTGGGCTAATTTTCTTCATCTATTGCGGGATAGTCGTTTTGCTTCGGCTCGCTGCTCTCACTTGACCCTTCCGTAGAATTCTCTTTCCGTTCGTCCCCAATTTTCTCCCCCATTTCACTCTCCACTTCTTCTGCTGCTTGTTGCTCTCCTTCCCTATCCTCCCCTCCAAACCCTCCTCTTATCCTGTCCAACCTTTCCTTTAACTCGGCAACCGCACCTTCTGGCTCCACCGATCGAATCTTTGAAATGATTGGAGTCATTATCTCAATAGCCTGGCAGTGCCATTGAATCTCTTTTCGAAGAAAGTCCTCCAAGAAAATTTTCATGTCAACCATTCTCTTTTCCTCAAAGTGAGAGAGATTTTCATCTACCCTTTGATCTGTGTTTGAAAGCTGATCCCTTGCATCTAACAAAGACTGAGAAACTTCCAACAAATCACTTGCAGCCTCACCGGCCGCCTTTATAGCATCTTCGGAGCCTCCCTCACTCTTTTTTTGCTTCTCTGCTTGCTTGGCCGCCTTACTCTTCAAGGATGCCAACTTCTTTTCTTCCTTAGCGCAAAGTGACACAACATTCCCCCGATCTGAGAGCAGCTCCTTCATCGGCACAACAACACCTTGTCTCGAATCGCTCAACCGCTTAAGCAACATTTCACCACCATTACTGCCCTTATTACCGAGGAGACTGATCCTGCTATCAGCAATTGATTTGAAACCGTCACCAACACAACTTAGGGCATCCTTCATGCCCGAGTAGTATTCTAACCGTCCGACAGTCCCGAGCGTTTCGCCAAATCCTTTGTTTTTCTTGGCTGCAGCTATATGATTTGATACATGCAGTTTCAATTCTTTGCTCAAGCTGGCAACAGTCTTGTCATAGCTCACAAGTCGGGACTTGAGCACTTCTGTTCTGTTTTTCATGACTTGTTCATCCATGATGTTTCTACCTTTCTTCTTCTTTCCTTCTGCAGTTCTGTTTGCCTCTTGTTTTTCTTTTCCCCCTCTCTCTCCTCTCAAACTCTAAGTTTCCAAAAAAATCAACCTCGTTCTTCTCCATTCCCTTTTGTCAAGCTAAAACACATAAATAGGTTGCCCAAAAAAGCGATTCAATTTACTATTTTTGCGAAAGTCGAGCAAATCGCAATTACTACACAACAAAGCATAAAATATTTTGCTGTAATACCATCACTCATGATCATGAAGAACCGACCTCATCATCTTTTTATCATAGTTCTTCTGTTATTTCTCACACAAACCCTCCAGTTCCGGCCTTTGTACCAGGGTGGAGCCAACATTTTACCAAAAGACGTAGAAAAGACAGAAAAAATTCGTGTACCTGTAAGGGATGAGGTAGGTTGACTTTTTACTGGAAATTGGGGCGACATCCAATTGGAATGAAATGAAGACAACAGGCTCACTTTTTCACACGCAGATGTATTGCCGTATCTCGCAAATATCTCCCCTCGCTCAACGGCTCCTGACAAATGGTCCATCTCCCCGAAACTTGCCCCCACATATTTCCAATCCTCTTGAAGCTGATGATCTTCCTTGGAGAACAGTCCAGAAACCAAACGAAAGGAATAAGCAAATTGCGATACAAAAATTAGGGGATTACGGTGACGATCCCAAGATTACAAATGTTCCGCTCTGGCGGGTGAGGACGACTGTTACCGGTAGGAGTGTTCTCGCTAAAATGCCTTCGCTAGTGATGGACTATGATGTGAGAGAGCGTTGGGATGATGCCATTGGCTCTGTCGGTGAGGTTATACCCTTGAACCTTAAGGAAGCCAACGACGTTTATGGTAAAAGGACGACAGGGGGAAAGTATGACGGGGGGAAGACGACAAGGTGCGGAATCGGCCATTGCGTCACAAAACCTGCAGTGGGGGGATTGATATCTGCTAGGGAACAGATGACCGTCTGCGGAGTTCAAGAGTGGGGGACAGGAAATATTGATGGGACCGAGGAAGAGGGGGCATTGGTATGGGGGTTTGAATGCGAGGACGGCTTGCATGGTAACTTGTGGCCTGAAAATACCGAGAGGGAAACTAGGGCAAAGAGCGGCATCTTTACGATTGCAATGCTGAAATTGCCGGAGAGCGATAATGTTGAGCCGCATACTTATGCTGTTGAGTACACACTGCAGCTGGCTGTCGGAGGTAGTTTTCCACCTTTCGCGATGGGAGCAGTAAATGCAGTCGTAATCAATGCTGTCAAGACTATGTTCAAATACGCAAAGAAAGAGTACTTTATCGAGGGAGGGCCGGCAGACATCTCCTGTCAACAGGAGATGTCGCACTCCCATATCGCGGCCGAAGAAGCTGCGGTGTCAGAAGCTGCGGTGTCAAAATAGGTATTAACAAGACGAAGATTTGGCTAAACTTGTTACAAATAGTTTCAATTTCAACAATTTGCAATCTAATTATTAGCGCCTGTAAACACACACCAAAAAATAACATATTATGTCAATCC
>Ga0209600_1002422_pt1 | contig 10776 bp, 2 predicted proteins | sample COGITO_mtgs_1104_FD_185518 | JGI IMG/M metagenome (GOLD analysis project Ga0209600, IMG submission 185518) | Pelagic marine microbial communities from North Sea - COGITO_mtgs_110421 (SPAdes) (version 2) | ecosystem: Environmental > Aquatic > Marine > Epipelagic ... | reverse complement strand
CGGAATCATGTCTGCCGACACATTCGATGGCATCATCCTCAGTTCATTGATATCGACATTCTTAGCCCCATTTTTCCTCCGTAAGCTTTTGGAGAGCGAGAAGAAGTCGAAGCAAGAGGAAATTGCCCGTGCAAGAGCCGAAACCATGATGATCGACGAGCTCGGGGAATACACGGATGATGATGATGGCCCTAGAAGGGGGGAGGAAGAGGAGCTTGTGAATGGTCAGGATGAGGAAAAGGGGCTGCGAAGCAGAACCACGAGCGCCGGGTCTATCACGAGCCGAGGAAGTCATGCAAGCAGCGAGAAAGACCGACCACGAGGACACCAAAGCAAACTTAAACGCCATTTGTACCTGTTGCTACAGACAAAGTGTCGGGGTCAGTGGGGTCACCAAGATAGGCTCTTGAAAGCCCTCTTCGAGCTTAACATGAGCATCATTGATTTCCGGTCTTTTCACCCCCACGGTACCTTTGCAGTTGACGTGGTCAGCGAGATCTACATCAAAGACAACACTGAACCTTTCAGCGGAAAGATTGAAGATGTAGAGAAACGAATGAAACAGCTCCAAGAGAGTGCGAAGAGGGCCTGCGGAACCGAGAGTGCAGAAATCAAAATCAGCCAATGGCTTCCCGGGGCGACGCCATCAAACGAAAAGTCCTATGGAGGAGTCGATGGCTCTAATGGAAAGGGAAACAGGAGAAAGGCTCTTGCCCACGATGAAATAATGAACCAGCTAGAGCAGATTGCCTACGTACACGCCGAGAGGGAATTCAAGAAACGACATCGCCACCACACTTCTATTGCTGCTAGTATGGCTGCCCACACCCATCCCCTAGAGCTCGTCCGCCAGGAAAAGCACCACGAGCTGGATGGTTTTGTGCATACCGATGCTCATGATGCATTTGACCCTGACGAGATTGAGGGAGAGATATTTGATAGTGAGTCCGATACTGACAGTGACGACAGTGATGTGTATGGTAGTTCAAGAAACTCCCCAAGCTGTAGCCGGGCCACCACTCCCAGACCAAGTTTGGAGAAGGAGGACTTCATGGCTTGGAAAGCAGGCATGGAACACGACGAGCGGCAGTCAACGCAACAGGGGCTAGTCATCGAACTACAGAAAGTAAAAAAAGCGGGGAGTAAGAGTGGCGAGACGGACGATCACATCGCAGAAGGAATCGTTGACAAATTTCTTGCAGAGTCCAATGAAGCCCGACTATAGTTTTTTTTAATTACGTGCGAAATGATAAGGTGACGAGATTTTCTTATTTTTTGTTTTTTTAACCTCACAAGTTTTTTCTTCTTCGGTTACACTATTTCACAATTTTCTCTCGTGAAAGAATTTCTCGTTAACGAAACCTGTTTGCGCCAACCGAGGCCCACAGTGACTGGCTCTTTTCTTTACTCTGCTGCTTTCGTTTGCCCCCCACCAATCCCTCGGGGGTGACCTTGTTGCTGTTGCTTTTACTGCCGTGTGTAAGTTTGAAACTCTTGTCGCTCGAGTATTGTTCTCCTCCATCACGTTCACGCCTCTCGTGATCCTCCCAGCCGTTGCCAAACTGACTCACGCTGTTGTCCCCAACCTGGAAGAGGACATGGTTCGTGCTGCGACCAGCGGCAGTGCCGCCGCTCGAGGCAGAAACGCTGCGGCTGAGCGATGCGCTATCGCTCTGGTTCTCATCGCTGAAGAAGTTTGCTTTGCTGCTCTTAATTTTCCTTGATCTGGAGAGCAGGCTACTGCTGCCAGTGCTGTTATTCCTCTTCGGCGGTAGATTTTCCGCCACTATCAAAGGCCGAGATGACGAAGAAGTCGATTTTTTGAACTCTGCCTGCACATCCGCAAAAATACTGTTCCCGCTGGGGTAGGCCGAGGTTGAAGTGACCAAGTTGGAACTCACCGAGTTCGAGCTGGCCACCAGTTTGCTGCTAGTTCTCCTCTTGAGAGAGGGCAGATAATTGATTTCATCCAGAAGACTGCTCCCGTTAATCGCGGCAATCCGCCTTTTCCTATTTTTGTCATCGAAAGCACGTTCCTGTTCGTCGCTCACACTCAACTTGCTCCGGTCAATGAAATCTTCCAGACGGCTGTTGTCAAGCTGACTCCCCTCGTCGAAGGCGTCCAGAATGCTCAGATCGATGTTGCTGGTAAGCCCCTTCTGCTCAAACTTCTTCTTTCTCTCGGCAGGATTCATGGCCAAGATTTTGCGCATTAGCCTTGCTTTTTTGGCGTTATCATTGTCTCGTTGCTCCTTTCTCTGCTCGTCCTTTTCCCTCATCTCCTCGGCGTCCAAGTCCTCATCGTCTTCGTCACCGTCATTACCGTCGTCACCGTCGTCCTCAAGATCGCTCCCAACTAGCTCCTCGACGATGTTCTTCTTTCCCATGTTGTGCCGCTCTTTGAGGATCCTGTCGAGGAGAGCGACCTCATCTTCTTCCTCCTCGGAGGAAGATGCCTCCTCTTCGTCGCTATTTTCTTCGTCGCTGTTGAGAAGTCCGAGTCGCTTCGCGTCCTTGGTCCCTTCGGCTGCCACGAGGGCGTCCCAGCCCCTGCTCCCACGAGCCGCGGCCCCTGAGCTTCCACGAGCGCCCGTGTAGCCCTCTTTCATCAACTTCATCATCTCCTTGTGGCGGCTCTTGTCCTCGGCCGCCTCCGTCTCAATGCGGTTGCGGAGAGCCTCTTCCTCGTCCCCCTCGTCGTCTGAAAAGGTATCTACGATATTCTCCAGGTCATCCTTGGTTATTTTATCGACGTCATCGTCTTCGTCATCTTTCTTCTTTCCGCTTCCGAAACCAAAGTCCTCCAACCCTGTCACGGCATCCTCCTCCTCCTCCTCGGAAGCTTCCTCCTCGACCAGAGAGTTCTTGCCCGCCTTCTTCATCTTCATAGCCTTCTCCTGGTCCCGTAGAAGCATCTCAATGTAGGCCGAATTTTTAGGTTTTTGAGGCTGCGCTGGATGTGGTTCTTGAAGGGCTTCAGAAGAATTCTCGCCATTCTCTGCATTCTCGCAATTCTCGGCATTATCAGTAGACAGGCCTAAGCCGCCTTCTACCGGAGAACGGGCAAGGGATGAGACAGAAGCAGCAACAAGAGAAGGAGGAGCTGAAGAAGTAGGCTGGTTTGCCTTCCAGTCGGTGTCATCGTGGTCAAAACTCTCAGTGAGGGGCAATTCTTTCTGAGAGTTGGACTGAGGCAGCGGCTCTATGGCCTGAGATGCGCCTTTATTGCTCTCCCCATCGTCGTAGTCGACCATCATCGAGTCGTTTAAAGGTCGTGCCTGCGCAGCATTGTCAAACATTGACAAAGGGGTAAAGCCCCTCTTGACCTTGATAATATCCGCCTTTTTAACGTTCTTTTCAACCCCAGCGACTATATTCAGCAGGACATTCAAGCAAATTTCTCTGTCCTCTTGGTGCTCCTTAGCGCCATTGCCGTCGTCATCGACGCAATCGTCGTCACTGCTATCTTCTTGGTCCTCAAATTTGTCCTTTTCAAGCCTTCTCATCGCAATCTCCTCCTCGTCAAGTTTCCCGCCCTCTCCTGCGCCCTCGGCCTCGTCTTCAAAGTCCGATCCCAATTTTTCCCTCTCTTCCTTCAACTTCCTTTCCCTATCCTCCTCTTTTTCGGCCTGTTTTCTTTTCTTTATCTCTTGCAAATGGCAGTCTCGAACATGCTCCTCCCAATTATCGTAGTCAAGACCATTGGCAAGCCACTGGTTCCCAAGTCGACGGGCAGACGAAACGAGGGTCGACTTTAGTCCCGCGCGACCCGTGCGAGTAAGGGGGCGCAGGATAGGGCGGCGGACGGCGGACGTCGTCACTAAAGTTTTGGTGGTCTGCGCTGCAACATTCGTTGCAACAGCATTTGCCACAGCGGCAACTGATAACTCATCTTTGACAGATGGACCTTCGTCGTTATACGACGTTTCCTCGACATTATCTTCGTCGTCGCTGACATCTTCACTCTCACTGCCGCTTTCTGAGTCGAGATCAAGATCAAGCTTGACGATGCCGTCATCATCAGTGACTTTCTGGGCCCTCCCAAGAATTGGTTTGTTCCTCTCCTCCTCTTTCTTCTCCTCCTCTTTATGCTTCCTTTGTTCGGCCTTTAATCGCTCGTACTCTTCGGTCGCTTCTCTCCTAAGCTGTATCTTGAGGGGTTCGTGTTTCTTGCGCAAATTTTGAAGAAGGTTGTCATGGTCTGCTTCTGCCCTCAGGACCCTCTCCTCAGTATTTGTGTTAAATAGCTGGGAAATTTTCTCCGCGCGCGATCTGTCTTCCTCTGTCATATCATCATCTTTCTCCTCCTCGATCGCCTTCATTTCTTCGTTGACGACCTGCTCCACTTTCTTGACTTTCTGCAGGCGAGTATTTACCAGATTCTCCTCTCCCTTCTTCACTTTCCTTGTACTCTCAGCAATTATCCTCCCCTCAGTGTCACGCGCAACACCGTACTTCACAAGGTCTGAGGCGACGACAAATTTGTCCTCGACGACTCCGTCACCGCGGACAAAAGAAGGAGTGAGCATCCTCGTCTTTGTGGCAATCTTAGCGACAAGCAGGGCATCGTCAGAGTCGGATGTGGAGCCTTCCACACTCTCCCTCGGGTCGTACTCCTCGTCGTCGTCCACATTTGTAATGCCATCTTCGATGTCACCGTTTGCTGTTTCGATCTCCATGGCTTCCCGTGCTTCTCTCTCTCTCTTCTTCCTATCTGCCCTGAGCCTCTTTTTCTCCTCCCTTCTCTCCATTTTTTCCCTGAGCTTTCTCTCCTTCCTCCCCGTTTTCGTCTCATTTGTCTTACGATCAGGTGACGAAGGAAAGGTAGAAGAGGAAGGCGATGCGGCAGACGGAGCAAACTGTCCAGGAAGGGCAGGAGCGGTAGAACCAGAGGAGGATTCAAGCACAGATGGCTCAGAGTGCTGCTCAGGGCGCTGAGGAGAGGGAGGGACACTTGTTGCTTTTCCGAACTTAGTGCCGATCGTCGTCCTTTCTGCAGTCTCTATCAGACCTTCCCAAGGATTGCCCGAATCATCATATCCGTCTCCTTCGATTTCCATCAAATGATACCGAGGCGTGTCTGCACCCTTTATCAACACAGTCAGTCGGGCCCTGACAATAGATTTGCGGACAGATTTGGATAAGGGGGCTACCAAGGACATGGCCGACTCAAGCATCGAATAGAACTCCTTCGTCGACAGGTTCTGCGATATCGTTGAGAATTTGTTTGACGGGGTGGTTTTGTCCCGGGGTTTTTTTGTGAGGTATTGTAATGGGGAATTGCTCATTAGTGTTACAATGTTGTGAGGTGTGTCAAATAAAATTGCGGGCAGAGGGATTTGAAATGACTTCGCCCTCCTCACCTGTACGTCAGCCGGAGCGATTTCACTGTACACTTTATCGATAAAATGCATAATTCGTGTGGTATTTTGCACCTTCGTGATTCCGGATGTTGACTCCCCCTCAACATCCAGACCTTCGGTCGCAATCTTCATCTGCCAATCTCCACCCTCATCCTCCCCTCCTACCCCAACATCGTCAGTTAACTGAGCCCCTTTAATCGGCGAGCTTTTTGGGCTCCCTCCATCATCGCCGTCATCCAACCCTTCAAATGCAGTTTTTTCTGGCTGAGTATCGTAGTTTTGCACAAACCCACCCTCAGCAAAGTCAGGCACCAAGAGGCTTGTAGTGTCGTCGTCGTTAGAATTACCGTACGTATTGCGTGTTCGAATAGCACGTATTCCCTTGCGGGCAAGGGAATACGCGGTCTGGATTTTTTCGGAGGTTGGAGGAGCAGGTTGATCATCCATGTTTTGTTTTTTTTCCCTTTTGGTTTCAGGTGTGGGAGGTATTTTGTGGAACTAAGTATTATCTTGGCGGACTTCTTTTTCGGCTATTGCTTGTCTCGATACTTTTGATGTCCGTTTTTTTCAAGTAATGGCAGCTAATTTATAAAAAACATTTTTTGGCGGGCAAAAAAAAATAGAAGAGAAGAGCTCATTACGAATCTCAATTACAGCGCGCAAATCACCGCATTGTTCTGGTCGTTCCAGTTGTTGCAACTACGCTCCAATTTCAACAACTTAATCCTCTCTCTCTCTCTCATATGGCATCTGATTCGTCCCCCCCCTTGGTGCAGCAAAGTGAGGAACACCACCACCACCAACAACAACAACAACATCAACATCAACAAGTACAATTCGTGCAGCTTACCCCGTCTCTCCTCCAAGCACTTAACTTAGCTTCCCCTTCGGCCTCATCGATTACCAGGCTCCGTCTCTCACATCACTCTCTGACCTCTGATCTCTCCGCCCTTGCATCTACCCCTCTTGCAAAGTCTCTTCGAAAGCTTGACCTCGGCCACAACAACCTCGGCCCTTTACACGATCTTAAGCTCCATGGGATGGAGGTGCTGGAGGAGGTGGGATTGAGAGGTAACAGACTGAAAGAGCTTGAGGGGCTTGGGCTTCCGGTTACTGTTGTAAAGTTGGATTTGGGATCGAACGAGATTGAGCTGGGAGGGGGTAGTTTGAGCTCCCTTGCGACCGCTTGTCCCAACCTGCAGCACCTTAACTTGGTTGACAACCCTTGTTCTTCCTCCCTACCTATGATCCTAAACACGCTCCCGTCACTGCTGACATTGAATGGCCTCACGAGAGAAGAAATCCAAAGGTCCCACTCTCAGCCCGACGAAAACGACGACGATACTATCGAAACGAATGTAATTTCGAGCGAGGTAGACGAAGAAAATGAAAGTGAAAGTGAAAGTGAAAATGGCAGCAAGAACGGAAATGACGGCTCCCTGTCCTTAGTTCGGCAGTCTCTGAATTCGGTCCTCACGAGTATTGATTTCAGCGAGGGGATCTTGAATCCCCTCCTGGAGGAGGACGAAGAAGGAACTAATGATTATCTCGACGCCAGCGCAGACGCCATCACGGCGGGAAGTTTGGGCGAGAGCCAAATGCTTTTATCTCTTCAGCTGCAGTCTTCCTCGCCATCGACGTTGACCTCCCCCAAAGCTAGCAAACTCCCTCTCGCGAAAGCACTCGCGAGTCCAGAAGCGGCTGCTTTCCATCTGGACAACGACGACAACGACGACAACGACGACAACGACGACAACGACGCGTATACTTCTCCTCCAACGTCTGAGAAGAACGTCGGGTTCCCCCTCACTGACGAGAGCAGCGGAGAGATAAGGGGCGTTATGTTACTCTGTGGGGCAGATGAAAGTGTGAGCGCCGATGAGGAGGTTCTTTATGCTGAAAATGTAGTGAAAGAGATAATCGAAAGGACAGTTGAAGCCGAGACCGATGAGCAGGTAGATTTAATTCGGCGGAACATTTATCCCGAGCCGGCCACATCTGTGATGAAAACAGCGAAGGCAGCTTCAAAGACGACAACGACAGCGAGAACTAAAGCGACGGCTTCCGTTTCTACGAACACCGACAACACAGTATTCGAGGTATTTGACTTGGGCGTCAACATTTCATCCAACGTCGGCAAGGCGAGCGAAGAACAGAACAAGGGAGATCGAAGCAAGGACGAGTTGATCAAAGCACTCCAGATGAGGTGCTCTGCGCTGGAGGAGATGGTCAAGGTCGTGGGAAATTGTGATGTCGTCCGGGACTCTAACGGCGTTGATGAAATGGTTGGAGAGTGGCAAAAGAAGTGTTTCCAGGCGATTATTCTCAAAAATGCTGCTACAAATGATTCTACCAACAGGTTAAATGCTGTCCAGAATTTAACCGAGGAAGCGGAGAGAATTAAGCAGAACTGTGAGCTGAAATTAAGGGTCAGCGATGGAAAGTGCAAAGAGATGGAGATTTTGGTTGAGAGGGTGACTGAAGAGAAAGAAGCGTACAAAAGAAGGGCGCAGGCGGCGGAGAAAGAGAGAGAGACAACAAGAAATGCCACCACAAAATTGGCTATTTGGGCTGATCACTTTACGAGCGGGACGAGCAGCGAGGTGGTCAAGTCTCCCCGAGACAGACACGAGAAGATGGGTTCGGCTATTGTTCACTCCCTGTCCCAATCTCAGCACGACAACTCGCCAGCACTCGCAAGAGAAATTGCTATGAAAACGGCCATCGGCCTTCTCACCAATTACGAAAAGCGGCTCAAGGTCCAGGCCAATAATTTGCAGCTTCTTGCAGCAAGTCTGAGCGCGAGGGACGCGAAGATGAGAAACGAGAGGGCAGCTTTTGCTGCGGAGAAAGCCAGTTATGAGAGGAATCGGGGGAAACAAGAGCTCGAGGCCATCCGACTCGCTGTTTTTGAGCTTGCTCGGAAGCAAGAGAGGGAGGCTGATGGCCAGGGAGAAGCAGGGGAAGAGGACGACGACTTGAACTACAGTGACAGTGATGGAGATATTAGAGAGCGTCGCGGACGCCGGAGGGAACAAATAAATGAACGATCAAGCGAATACTACTACCGTCAATACGTCCAATACCAACAAAAGCAGCACAAGCGAGAACAGGAGCAGCAAATTGCCATGTCCAAAATTAGTGCCATGGCTGAGGGGATGATGCGTGGGATTTTCAAAAAGGTCGAGAGAACGAGTGCTGGCAAAGCGGATCGAGAAATCGGAAAGGTTGAAAAGGAGGGACTTGCCCGCGTCATGAAAAGCGATCCGAGGCTGAAATCGCTCATGGAGCAGGAGGTAGGAGCTGATAATTGGGAGAATGTTTTGTCATCATTGGAGACAGGGGGAACCAAAACCATTACCTGGGGAGAATTCCTACTGTCATTCATTCCCGAAGCCCAGGAAGAGCTTGCAAAATACAAAAAATTTGGCATCCCTTCGATGCTCGAGATCAGTGTCGTTGCTGGAGAAGAGAGTTACAGCCACAGCGTCCTTGAGACGAGAACATACGGCAACAGCACCAACGAAAACAATAACTTTCGTGCAATTTCTATTAAAGGCGGCTACGATGCGGCTCATCTGGAGCTTAGCTTGCCCTCGTCCTACCGGAAGGTTCAAAGGGAGTATGATCTGGTTGAGTTGGATAGGACTGGGGAGAAGGAGTTGCGAGAGATGGTTAGGAGGCTTAGTAGAGAAAGAGAGTGGTGTTTGATGACGATTCAGCGGCTTTGTCTTCAAGGACCGCGAGCGAATGCAAGTTCTGCAGCTTTGAAATTGGCCGGGCAATCTGTAGAAACATTGTGTAGGCAGGTTGACAAGCTGAAAGGAGAGGTGGAGGAGGGCAGAGTTTTGAAGAGGAGAATGGCAGCATTGGTTATGGATCTCAAAGGTTTGTTAAAAGATACGAGAAAGGATAATGCTAGGCTTGAGGTGCAGATATCTGAGATGGCTTCTGTCGTCGCGAGGGTGCAGGTTGTCGAGAAGCGCTGCGAAGTTTACAAGTTTAGACTTCAAAAATCAGAGAGCGACCTCATTGAGAGCCAGAGAGCTGAGGGGGAAGTGAAGCGAGAAAGCGTCAAAAATGCCGCCAAGGCGCAGGCGGCCACGAGGGAAATTGCCAGAGCGGAGAAGCGCATAATTGCTTTGACCACCGAAAATGCCAGAATTGTCGAGAGCAAGAAAGAACTCCAGCGGGAAGTTAACAAGGCCAAGGAGGAAGTCAGGGTAGTAGAGGCCAAATGGAACGGCATGATGGAAGGACGTATAATGGCCAACGAGAGCCTATACGCTGTCAACGCTAGTGTTCGGCGGATGGCTATGAGCCCCGGGGGGAGAAGTATCAGGAGTGGGAAGAGTGCCAAAAGTGGGCCGAGTGAGCGAAGTAGAAGCACCATGAGCTTGGTGAGCGATTCAAGAGTTCACCATCACTCCGACGCAGATAGGAGCGGAGAGAGTAGTGAAGAGAGCGAGGAGAGTGAGGGGGGGCCCACCATCAAAAGTCCACCTCGCTCAAGGCGAGCTCCATGCACACCTCCGCACAATACCAACAAAAATAACAGAGCTACTGACAACGTCTTGCTGCTGGAACGCCTAAACAACTTAACGAGCTCAATACTTAACGAGCAAATCGATAGTTAACAATTTTCTCGTTGCTTTCAATCAGAGAAAAAAGGGGAACGGCATAAAACGTGCTTACCGGACAGGAAACTATAATTTGTGCCCTAAATGTTTAACAAATTAGTGAAGGTGTTGCGCTGCTACCAAATAATGCACTTGGTGTTACTCTTCGCTCTTAATATGCTACTCCCCCCACACCCTCGTGATCTAGGGTCTCCCAACCCTCTCATCCTCGAGGATAGTTTCTAAAAGTTCTTCGGCACTCTTCCCCTCTAATTCAACCACAATCGCTGACTGCAACTCGTCGCCCTCTGGCTCCTCTAAAGCATCGAATTGGCTCTGCAACATGTCCGACTTCATATAATGGCCCTCTCTCGAAATCATTCGCGCATTTATTAAATCAAAACTTCCCTTCAGGTAAATAAAAATCAAATTGCGAGCAAACTCTCCACATTCTTCTGACTTCTGCAACACTGAGGAGCGGAGGAAATCTCGGTAGTTTTTTTTTAGCGCGCTGCAAGCCAAAACAACGCAACCCGGAGTCGACAAAACCTTCCCGCAAGTTGTCAACCAACCCCAACGATCCTCATCACACAACGGCATTCCACCTGCCATTTTAGCGATGTTGGAGGCTGGGTGGTAACTGTCACCCTCATGATATGGGAGATCCAGCCGGGCTGAAATTAACTCCCCCATGGTTGATTTTCCGCAACCGGACACACCCATGACACAGATCGATACATTATGCATGTATGTAGCAAGCGAGTACTTATTGTCCTTGAACAGGGGGCCCCCTC
>Ga0209600_1002416_pt1 | contig 10787 bp, 15 predicted proteins | sample COGITO_mtgs_1104_FD_185518 | JGI IMG/M metagenome (GOLD analysis project Ga0209600, IMG submission 185518) | Pelagic marine microbial communities from North Sea - COGITO_mtgs_110421 (SPAdes) (version 2) | ecosystem: Environmental > Aquatic > Marine > Epipelagic ... | reverse complement strand
TAGGAAAAGAAGTTCCTGTTTATACTTTAAATACTTTAACATCTAAACTTATATGTAGTAAATCAAATGTTTATAGATTAAGAAAATTAAATCATCAACAAAATTTATATGCTATGATGAGACGTTATCCTGAAAAATTTCCTATTATTTCTAGTGTAAAAAATATGAATTTAACTTTAGCTCAACAAAGACAATATAGCAATATGTGGTGGAGACAATTTGGAACTTCTCAAGCATTACCTGTTAATGGAAACTTTGGAGGTTTCTTTTTACCTGGTAGTGATACTCCTTTTGTTAATTAATTTTTATTAATTTTTATTAATTTTTATTAATTTTTATTAATTTTTATTAATTTTTATTAATTTTTATTAATTTTTATTAATTTTTATTAATTTTTATTAATTTTTATTAATTTTTAAAAAATAAAAAGTATTAAATGAAAAGTACTTAAAGAAATAATATTATATATAATTATAAGTAATAAACTATCTCTCATAGCTCAGTGGTAGAGCATTTGGCTGTTAACCAAAAGGTCGTAGGTTCGAGACCTACTGAGAGAGATATTTATTCATTTATAATATTTTTATAAATGAATATAATAAATAATTATTTTAATAAATAAATAATAATAAATAGTTAATAGGATTATTATTTGAAACAAATGAATTTGATTATAATTATTTTTTTTATAATATAAATGCAGTTCAAAATCGTTAATATTTGATGTTTGTGAATTTTTAATTAAATTATATTGTAAATTATTGGTTAAATAATTACACATTTTATAAAAAACTTATAAAATAAAATCAATTTATATTTTTTTTTAAATATTTTTATGTTTGATTTAGTAGCATAATATTTATTATATAAATAACTTATTCTAAATTTCAAAAAAATTTTGAATCTAAATAATGAGTGATTAAGATTTATAATCTTCATAAGATTTCACTTCAAATATATTACTTTCTGTTTTTTTATTAATTTCATTTTTTAAATAGGCTCTTTCATCATTTATAAAATAAACGCTTCTAGCTAATTCTATAAATTCATTATCAAATTCTTTATTTTTTTCTTTTATTCTAATATTATCTTCAATATTCCATAATTTTGTATTAATATTTATAAGATTATCAAATAAATCTTTTATTTCATATTTATTTTTAATATTTTCAACATCACTTTTTAAATAATCTATTTCTGTAGCAACTTTATTTAATTTTTCTTGGTCATTTATTTTTGATTTTTTAATTAATAAAATAGTAAATTTATCAATTAATTCTCCGATACTTACATGGACTAACATTTCTATATATAATTCATATTTTTCTTATTTTCTTCTATTAAAATTTATTTAAATAAAATAAATTAAAATATAAAATTACAAGATTTTCTAATACATGTTATTATTATAATTGTGAAAATTTTATTATTTTATGTTATTTATAATATATTTAATTATGTTATGTGTATTTATTTTATTTATTTTTATTGATTTTTATTTTAAGAATTTAAAAAATGATGAATTATTTTTATCTTAAATATTATCTTTAATTATAAATATGTCATTTTTTTTTTATCACCTCCTCTATAAACTATTTTTTCTAAATTTATTTTAGGAATTCTTGAATATGCATTATATTTACATAAATTATATATTCCTTTTTCTAAAATTAAATTATTATTTAATGTGTACTTAAAAATATTATAATAAATATTTGATTTAAATATTAATATTTCTGTTCCAAAATGCATTTTCCCTAAGTTTCTATATTGAATATAAAAAGTATTTTTATTATTTAATTTTTTAATTATACTTTCAATATTTGGTATATAATATCTTCCTGTGATTTTAATAATAAAATTATATTGTTTTAAATTAAATACTTTAAAAGCTTCTTTTATACTAAATAATTCATATAAAGTAGAACTCTTATTAAATTTAATTAAATCTTGATTTTTTTTTAAATCAAAAATATGAATATGAATTCTATTATTATTTTCATATAATTTTTTTAATTCTTTATTATTTGAAGATTCAATTATAAATATTTCTAAATTTGTGTTTTTTAAATATTTATTAATTGTATCTTTATATAATTGTAATCTATATTCTTTATCCATATTATTATTAGTATTTGTATCAACACACATTGTTAATAATATAATATTTTTCTTCTTTTCATTTTTATATAATTCGTTATAATTATAACAATTTGCTATATAAAATAATAATATAATAATAAGTAATATTAATATCATAATTATAATATATATAATTATTTAAAAAATATTTTTAATAAATATTTTTAATAAATATAATGATCATTTATGGATTTTAATTAATTTTTATTTATTTAAATAAATATATATAAAAATTTAATTATAATTTAAATTAGTAATTTATTATTAAAAATTAATTAAAAATCCATTAAATAATGGAAATAGTAAATCAATTTTATGAAAAAAATGCAAAAAGATTTTCAGATACCCGTTTTTGTTTATGGGATGTTGTATTAAATTTTTCAAATAAATTTAAAAAAGGTGATTATATTTGTGACGCAGGTTGTGGAAATGGAAAAAATATGAAATATTTACAAGAAAAATGTGAAATTATTGGTTTTGATAATTGTGAAAGTCTTGTAAAAATTTGTTTAGAAAAAGGTTATTATGTAACTCATAGAAATGTTTTATTTACAGGTTATTTATCTAATACATTTGATTATGTTATATGTATTGCTGTTATTCATCATTTAGATAGTGAAGAAAAACATATAAAGGCAATTCATGAATTAATGCGGATATTAAAAAAAGAAGGTGAATTATTATTTACGTTATGGGCATATGAAAGTGATATATATTCCTCAAAAAAGAAATTTATTTTAGGACATAATTATATAAATTTTGATAAATCAGGTGAAGAAAGATATTATTATATTTATGATAAAAATAGTCTTAAACTTATGCTTCAAAAATTAAATTATAGTACTAAATTTTGGTGGGAAAGGGGAAATTGGAATATTATAATAAAGAAATAAATAATTGTTTTTCATTTTTATATTTATTATATTTTTTATTTAAAAATATAATAGTATTATTTATAAATGGAAATTCATAACAAATGGATTTCAAGAGGTTATCCTACTAATCAATCATGGGGTTGGAATAAAGCACATCCTAAACAATCTTTAGCTGAAATTGGAATGGCTCATACAGCAAATGCTCTTATGTTAAATTTTGTTGAGTTTATTCATTGGGCTCCTATTATTCCCGCATTTTTAATGGCTCATTCTATTCTTCATCATTCTAATGAATGGACAACTTATTTTGATAATGATTCTCAAAGAACATTATTGTTTTTACTTTCACCAATTGTTGCTTTTTTTGGGGGTCTTCCTGGAATTATGATGCATACATATGAAGGTTGGCAAGTTGCACCATTTGATAGTCCATTACGTGGAGATGATGAAAATACAAATGTTATTGTTTCTGATAAAAATAATCAATGGTTGCGTATTGTTGCTTATTTTTTTATTTTTAACATGCAGTACATTGGACTGCAGGCATTTTCTTATGCTATTTTAGGTCCATCTTATTTTTATGGTTGTTTAAAATTTTTGTCTATATTAGGTTTTTTTGTTGGTTATTTGGGAAATCAAGAATATAAAGCAACTTTTCATTTTAAATGGGGTGAAACAGCTGGTGGTTCAACATTCCCATTAGCATGGGCAACATTAATTCCTTTTATTATGGGAGCTTCTTTGAATTTATACGCATTTACTGAATTTGGTAATTTAGTGTATCCTGGGTTTTTCCGTTATTTTTTTTCTTTAATGCCACCAATTTTTATTGCATTAGGAGGAGCTATTGAAGGATTATTTGCTGAAACAATATTTGACCAAAAAATACATGCTTTTGCTGTTGTTTTATTTAATATTGGTTTTTGGTTAGAATTAGCTATGATTGTTCAAGGTGGAAATACATTAAGTCAATTATGTTCTAGTGAATAAAAATTTGTAAAAAATTTGTAAAAAATTTGTAAAAAATTTGTAAAAAATTTATAAAAAATTTGTAAAAAATTTGTAAATATTATAAATATTGAACTGTTAAAAGTTAATCAAAGAATTTTTTTTCTATAGCTTCTTCAAATGAAATAAACTCTTCATCTTCTAATAAATTCTCTTCGTCAAAGCTTTTTGTAGTTGTTCTAATAAATATTAAGTCCCATTTTCCTGAACAACAAGATAATTCGTAGGGACTGATACGTTCAACAATAATATTTTCTCCATAATTAAACTCTGTTAATTCATAATCATTAGTATCTTCTTCAAACTTTTTTTTCTCATATTCTGTCATGTCTTTATGTACTGAAAATATACGAATATGTCCTTTTCCATCAAATCCTTCACATCCAGGTTCATGTTCGAAATCATGACCAAGAAAATATCTATAAATCATCCTCCTTTATGATTTAATAAATTATTTTAATAAATCAATTTTTTTTATAAATAAATAAATATATTTAAAAATATAAATAGAATAATTAAATAGAATAATTAAATAGAATAATTAAATAGAATAATTAAATAGAATAATTAAATAGAATAATTAAATAGAATAATTAAATAGAATAATTAAATAGAATAATTAAATAGAATAATTAAATATAAGATTAAGTATAAAAATGGAGTTTCAAAATATTAATAAATTAAAAAAAGTAATTAATGATTGTCAAGCAGTTTTTGTTATTGCTGGTGCTGGAATGAGTGTAGATTCCGGTATATTTACATATCGTGGAAAAGAAGGTTTATGGGAAAAATCTATTAAAGTTGGTAATGAAATGTATAGGTATAGTGATATATCGAGTTTGGAAATGTGGAAGAAAAATCCTGAAATAGCTTGGGATTTAAGGCTAATTTTTATAAAATGATGAATGAAAATGAACCACATGAAGGATATAATATATTGTTAAATTATTTAAAGAAAAAAATGAATGAAAATTATTTTATATGTACATCAAATGTTGATAATTATTTTGAAAAAGCGGGTTTTGATAAAAATAAAATATATGAAGCACATGGTCCTGTTGAACATAAAGATATTAGAATTCCTGATTTTAATCCGGAAAATTTTGTTGCAGTAAATATGCCAAAATGCTTATTTTGTTGAGAAATTATGCGTCCTAATGTAAGTATGTTTGGTGATTATGATTTTTATGAAAAACCATATGAATTTATTAAAAAAAAGATGTTATCATGGTTAAATGATATAAAAGAAAAAAATAAAAAATTATTAATTCTGGAAATTGGATGTGGAATTAATCCTCATTCAATGCGAATAGTTGAAAATAAACCAATGAGTAAAGAATTTAAACTTCCTGAAATAGAAAATAAAATATTTATAAGATTGAATCCTGAAAATGAAGAAAATGAAGAAAATAAAGATGTTATTCATTTAGAGCGGTGCGTATTTTAAATGCCGGTTTTAATGACAAAAAAATAAATGCATCGCTTTACTCATTAAAGAGTTTCTAAATTCTAAATAATGGGCTTTCTTAAGTGTATTGTTATGGTAGATACACTTAATCCCATCAGAAATCGCTTAATTACTACCTTAATAAACGACTATTTGTATTGATTTTATAATAAAATTTAAGATAAAGCATTCGCGGTCCTCGTTAGAGTAATTATCTTAGTTATTTTTAAATAGTTAAGTCAAATATCAATAAAACTACTTAACTAATTATATTATAATGTTATATCTTTAAGTGGTTTTTATAAAACCGGCATTTAAAATACGCAACGCTCTAAATTGTGGTGCGTTAAAAGGTTTAAAAAGTTTGTTATGTTAATTAAGATTATAAGATTATGATTATGAAAAATTGCATTTATAATTTTATTTTTAATGAATTCAATAATTGATTGTATAATTCTTTAAATTGATGGTTTTCAGTATTAACATGAATAGTTTTTGCTTTTTTATCAGCTTTATATATAACTGTATTTTTAATTTTATGATTATATTTTTCTTCAAATAATTTTTCTCGTGGAATCACTTTATTATATGTTGTTATTATATTCATTAAATGATTATTATATTTTTCTTTTTTATTGATTAAATCTTCATATTCAAAAACATAAATATTTTCTTTTGGATTTTTAGATATAAATTTTAATGATTCAATGGTTAATTTTATATTTTGTATAAATGTTTGAAATGGAATTTTACGCTTTATTACCCAACTATAATAAATTTCATCATAACTTTTTAATACAACAATAAAAGGTATTTTTAATTTTTTTACTTTGTTATATATATTTTCTAATTGATATATATAAGCAGGTGTTTTATCAGTAAAATTAGGACATTTTTTTATTAATTCTTGATAATGACAATCATTTTTTGAACCTTTATTTTCTTGAATGTATTTATATACTTCTTCATAATTCATATTTTTTATGTCTTCTACATAATTGTCTGGTAATCCAAAATGTGTTTTTCCTGTTTTTAACCATTCAAAAAATGGTTGGACATTTTGAAAGTCATTTAATTGATTTAATAATATTCCACATTCAAAACCTGACATAATACGTGAATGTGAATTTATTACATTATTTAAATAAGTTGTTCCTGAATGCTGCATTCCTGTAATAATTGCTAAGATCTTATTATTCATTAATATAGTTATTATAAAAATATTAAAATTTTATTTAATTGTTCAATAAAATAATTTTTTTATATTATAACTAATAATATTAAAGATATTTATAAATGATTTATTAAACGAATCATATTTTATTGGATTATATATATATTTTTTTAGAAATCCCTTTTCCATTAAATCCATTTTTTCTACATAGTTTTTAACAATATATATACTATTATTTTTTTTTATTAAACCTTCTTCAATTAAAAAATATTTATTATTATTATTGTTATATATCATATTTTTCATTTGAATTATTTATATTTTTATAAATTTTATTTTTTAAATATATTTATTTTTTATTTTTAATACCTTTTATTTATCTAATTGTTTAAAAATATGTTTCTTTTTATTAAATTTGAAAACTTTAGTATATACCCATTTAGGTATATAATATTCATCATTTTCATCATATTTATCATATTCATCATTTTTATCATATTCATCATTTTTATTCATTATATTTTTATTTATTGAATTGTCCGTTAAATGTACATTATTATTATTTGGATTTTTAAATAAAAATCTTTTTCTTTGTGTAAATCTTACAGAATGTACAGTAATATAAAGTATACTAAATAAATAAAATAATATAATAGTGTTCATATTGTTAATTTTTGTTGTTAATTTTTATTATTATTTGTTATTATTTATTGTTATTTATATTAAAAAAAAATCAATTTTTATTATAATTATTTTAAAAAATAATTATATAAAAGACTTTTATTATTATTAATAAAGACTCACGTAAATGAATAATTTAATTAATATGAATTCATATATTTATGACAATATAAAAACTTGTCTTCATAAATATAATCATTATTATGATACTATAGAAACAAATATAGATATTATTCAAAATATACAAAAAAATAATCATATCATTTTATTATTAAATAACAAATCATTTCAATTTATTAATGAAATAAATGTAACTTTTAAAAATGATTTTGATAATAAAATATATTTTAAACATTTACCTCATGAAATGAATTTAGAAATATATTCATATTTAATTGATGAAAAATCAATAAAAATCAATTTATTTAATTTAAATTGTTTGTATGTAGAAAAAATAAAGTATTATGTATTTGAAGATGAAATACAAATAAATGTAAGATTTAAATTAATTGAACGTTATTTAAAAAATATGAATGATTTTAAAAATGTCCAAGAATTTCAAAATCAAATTCCCAATTATTTATTGAATGAATACAAATATGGAATTAATATACATTCTTTAATTGATAGACAATTAGAAATTAAAATTAAAAATATGATATATAATAATCCAGATTTTTTAGATTATAAAAATAAATTTATAGAAACTATTCAAACAGAAACATATTAAATTTTAAAATTTGTTATAATACCATCAATATTAAAATCTTTCATAAATAATAAATTATTCTTATTTTTACAAGTATATGTATAAATAAGTATATTATTTTTATGTAAAAAATCAATATTTGTATTATTTAATGTAGTCCAACCAAAAGCAATAAATTTTAATTTATATTTTAGAATGAATTGGTATAAAATATCATTTTCATATACATTTTCTGTAATGAATCCTAGTTGATAATTCGGATTAAGTTCAATTAATTCTTGTAATATGATTGTATTGAAACTTGCTAAATATATATTATTTAAATTAATATTATTGGATTTATTTAATAATTCATGTAAATGTTTTGATATTAAATGATTTCCTTTAATATCTAAATAAACTTTTATTTTATTTGTATCAATAATTTCAAAGAAATTGGTCAATAAAATAATATCTTTATCTATATTTTTTAGTTGTGTATAATTAATATCTTTTATAAGTACATTATTAATATATATATCATGATATACAGCAATTTGATTATCTTTTGTTAATAATATGTCCAATTCAATCATATCAAAATTATTATTATATGCATCTAAAAATGCATTTATTGTATTATCTTTATAAAAATCACTGTGTCCTCTATGGGCAATTTGAATAAATTTATTATTCATTAATAAATTATATACATAATATAATTTATTTTATCTACAAAATAAAATACATATCATATTTTATTTTTTTTTTTCATAATTGTTTAAAATTCATTTTTTTTATTTATATTAATATCATTTGTGAACATTTCATTCATTTCTAAAACTTCATGTATTGTATTTGTTTCTTCTTCACCATCATTTTCATTTTCTTTGAAATGATTTATATGTATATTATTAACAATTGTATCATTTAATTTTGGATTATTATCTTCATAATCAAAATTTAAGTCATTATTTACTTGAATATGAAACGCATCTAATTTTTGATAAAATCTATGAAGACTTTTATAATAAATATCGTTGAAAAATTTTAAATAAGTTTTAAATAAATCTATTTGATTTTCAATTTTATTAATTTCTGAATGATATGTATTTACAAAATTATTTATATTTAATCCAATGAAAAACTTCTTTTTATGGTCATTTAATGTTTCAAATTTACTATTTAATAATTCTTTAATTAAATCAACCATTTTATTTATTTGATTGTGTAATTGATGTATTAATTTAAAATCATAATATTTATAAATATCTAATACATCATATTTTGGATAATTGTTTTTAAATTCATGAATTTCTTCAAAATCACTAAATTTTGAATATAAATAATTCAAAACAATTTTAAATAATTTATAATATTCACAATACATTCTGTTTAAAATAAATGTATATAACTTATTTAAATTATTAAATTCTGTTTCTATTAACTTATTTTGAAAAAATAAAGAATCAATACCAAATAAAAATATTTTAGAGTTATTTTCTTTGATTAAATCTTTATAATATTTATTTAATTTATTTAATATATTTTCTACATCAATTATATTTTTATCAATATGATTTACTAATGAAATAATATTATCAAAATGAATATTGTCCATAATGTTTAAAATATTTTAATTATAATTTATTTAATTTTAAATCGTGCGTTAAAATTAAATAATAATAATAAGTATATATGAATGAAACTAAATTAGACGAAACAAAATTATTACTTAATTATGATTTAAATAACAAAAATGGTATTTGGAAAGATGAACATGAAAAAATATTAATTGAATGGGCAGATAAAGCAATGTGTTATAGATGGCTTCATGCTAAATCTAACCAAAAATACAGTGTATATAATGCTTGGTTCACTATTCCCGTTATTATTATGAGTACATTAACTGGTACGGCAAATTTTGCTCAAGATAAATTTCCGGACAAATACAAGACGTTAGCTCAAGTATCTATTGGTAGTATTAATATTTTAGCTGGTATATTAACTACTATAGCACAATTTTTAAAAATAAGCGCTTTAAATGAAGCTCATCGTGTAAGTGCCGTTTCATGGGATAAATTTTATAGAAATATTAAAGTTGAACTTTCTAAATCTAGAACTGAAAGAACAAATGTAAATCAAATGTTAAAATCTAGTAAAGAAGAATTTGACCGACTAATGGAAACAAGTCCTGATATTGACCAAAATATTATTGATATATTTCAAAATACTTTTTCAAGTGCTAAAAATCATTCGTTAAAAGATATTAAAGCTAAAAAATATCAATTATTTGAGCATATTAGTAAGCCTGAAATATGTGATGATTTAGTGTCTGCTGGAGAAGGAATGTATAAAGATAATGGTGAAAATTTGAGTAATAATGAATTGGAAATAGTTATAAAACAGAAAAATGAAATTGAATTATTTGAAAATGATATTAAAAAATTTATAACAGAATTTACTGATGTACATCATAGACAACCATTAGATAATGAAGTTTTGGATAATATGTCTGATAAAATACCGGAAGCAATTATTCATAAAATATTAAATAGATTACATACATTAAATGTTTCTGAAGAAGTTTAAACAAATATATAAAAATACAAAATACAAATACAAAATACAAAATACAAAATACAAAAACAAAATATATAAAAATATAAAAAAATTGATATTTATTTATATTTTTTTGATATATAAACCTTTAAAATTAAGTTATGGAACAAGAAAAGTATCAATTTAAATTACTTAAACCTGAAATTCAAA
>Ga0209600_1002371_pt1 | contig 10972 bp, 10 predicted proteins | sample COGITO_mtgs_1104_FD_185518 | JGI IMG/M metagenome (GOLD analysis project Ga0209600, IMG submission 185518) | Pelagic marine microbial communities from North Sea - COGITO_mtgs_110421 (SPAdes) (version 2) | ecosystem: Environmental > Aquatic > Marine > Epipelagic ... | reverse complement strand
GTCTTTTCTGTCCTGTGGCTCAGAAGCATAGAACAATACATTAAAGAATCGCCCCTCCTCGTCTGGGTCTTCAAGCTCCTCCAGGTTAATAATAACAGTCAATGAATCAATGGTAGTCACAGTTTGAGACCTTATTCTCTTATAAGTCGATTACACTTGGAAAAGGTTGACTTTGATTCGATGTTTTTATTTGACCATACTGTAATACGCAATTGAGGACAGCATTGTTTAGCGATATTCAAGCTTACTTAAAACAGATTCAATTAAGCCAATAAGTCTTGAACTACTTTAAGCTTTTGCTCCGTCTCAAAGATGTAATGAGTGGCATCATAGCCTATTTTGAAAAGCTCATCGGCACTTTTCAAGTCAAACGTACCATATTCCCTTAAAGCTTTTGGTTCAATCACTAAATCGCAAAGACTCTTACTCTTAGCGACATTCGCATTTATACTGACCATTGAGATGCGCTCAAGCATCTTCTTTGTACCATCTAGCTTATCTTCATTCAAAACAGGTGAAACATTTACGCCTAAGACAATGTCACACTGGTCTCTAATGGCTTCGACAGGTAGGTTATTGACTAATCCACCATCAACGTATACATTTTTATCGATTTTCACGGGGTCAAATATGAAAGGGATACAGCATGAAGCCATCATTGGCTTTATCATTCCGCCTTTACTGAAGATCTCAGCTTGTCCAGTATTGAGATTTGTAGCAGTGATATATAATGGGATCTTAGTAGAAGAGAAATCATCGTTAGGAAAGTGTTTCTTGAAAATCTCCTCACTTCGACTCATGCTAAAAACACCTTTCCAACTAAAAGCTGGCCAAACTACTTGGAAAAGATTAGTCTTTGAGGCTAAGCCCTTTGCTTCGTCAACAGAATAGCCACACGCATAAAATGCTGCAACAATTGATCCTGCACTGGTTCCAGAAACTACATCAATCTTTACTCCAAGTTCTTCTAAAGCCTTTAATACGCCAAAATGAGCAAAGCCTCTGGCGCCTCCTCCTGACAATGCTAAACCTATCTTCATTACTATAGAATTTCTTTTAGTGAGAAGGTGCGATCTAGTTTCACACCTCTTTCAGTTCTTTTCACGGTACAACACTCGTTTACCGAATCGTGTTCGAGAAAAAGTATATACTCTTTATCAGCAGCTTCCTCTAGGAAGGACCTCTTCTCTTCAAGTGTAATCAATGGCCTTGTATCATAACCCATTACATAAGGCAAAGGAATATGGCCGACTGAAGGCAAAAGATCCGCCATAAAGACTATGGTTTTATCCTTATACTTAATTTTTGGAAGCATTTGCTTGTCCGTATGACCATCAACGGTATGGATATCGAATTGAGTAAATGGAGAGGCACGATTTAAGTCGACATACTCTAAATGACCGCTTTCTTCTATCGGCAGAATATTTTCTTTAAGAAATGAAGCCTTCTCTCTTGCGTTCGGTTCGGTAGCCCATTTCCAATGTGCTTCATTTGACCAATACTTAGCATTCGGAAAGTGAAGTCCTAATCGGTCTTTATTGTCACCTACATAATCCACACCCCCACCACAATGGTCAAAGTGTAGATGTGTCAAAAACATATCGGTAATATCTGACTTATCAAACCCTGCTTGGTGTAAAGAGCCGTCTAGTGAAGCATCGCCATGCAGGTAGTAGTAACTGAAAAATTTAGCGTCTTGCTTATTACCGAGGCCATTGTCTATAAGGATGAGTTGGTCACCATCTTCGATTAAAAGACAGCGCATAGACCAAGTACACATGTTCTTCTCGTCTGCGGGATTGGTTCTCTCCCAAAGTGATTTAGGAACAACACCGAACATGGCACCTCCATCTAGCTTGAAATTACCCGTGTTTATTACATGAAGATTCATTTTTTCCTCCTAATCTAAGTAGGCTCCTAATTTAGGGATAAGCGTGTTTATATCTTCAAGTGTACTCTGATAGATACTAAGTTTTTCCTCTTTTAAACTATACCCCTGCCCAAGCAATTTTTGATTATTGACTTTTTTTGGACTTGGCGTCCGCTCAATAGATTATAGTAACTGCCGATCATAATGATCGCCTCATTTGTTCTCATTGGCAATCGTTATGATTGAAATTAGCAAAAAACAAAAAGACCACAAAGCAGTGCCCTGTGGTCTTCCATGCTAATCCTTATGGACCTACTCTACTATTTCTCCCATATTGGAGAACTTCTCGATTCGAGCATTAATCCTTTCTTCGCTCGTCTGGGCCATGAGTTTCTTCAATTCTGCCTTAATACGTCTTTTGATCGTTTGGTACATACGATCCGCATCTCTATGTGCTCCGCCCAAAGGCTCTTCAATAATACCATCGACTAAGCCAAAGCCTTTCATATCATCTGCAGTAAGCTTTAAAGCCTCGGCAGCTTGCTCTTTGAAGTCCCAGCTTCTCCACAAGATTGAAGAACATGACTCTGGTGAGATGACTGAATACCAAGTATTCTCCAACATCAACACTTTATCTCCAATAGCGATCCCTAACGCACCACCTGAAGCACCTTCACCAATGACAATACAAATCACCGGGACTTTCAGCATAAACATCTCTTGGATATTTCTAGCGATGGCCTCGCCTTGTCCGCGCTCCTCAGCCTCAAAACCTGGGTAAGCCCCTGGAGTATCGATGAGTGTTACGATCGGCTTACCAAATTTCTCAGCCATTTTGAACAGTCTCAACGCTTTACGATAGCCTTCAGGGTTCGCCATTCCAAAGTTTCGCATTTGGCGTTGCTTTGTATTTCTTCCCTTCTGCTGCCCAACAAACATGACGGTCTGACCATCAATGGATCCAAAACCACCCACCATAGCTTTATCATCTTTAACCGTACGGTCGCCATGAATTTCTACGAAGTCGTCAGTAATGTTGTATAGATAGTCTAATGTGTAAGGTCTTTCAGGGTGCCTAGAAAGCTGAACACGCTGCCAGCGCGTTAAATTCTTATAAGTATCCTCTTTAAGGTCTTGTATTTTCTTTTCCAGTGAAGCCACTGCGTCAGAAACGTCCACTTGGCTACTTTCCGCCAGTTGTTTCATTTCAGTCAGCTTACCTTCAAGCTCGGTTATGGGTTGTTCAAATTCCAATGACATCAAGTAGTTGATTGGTCTAGACACAAAGCTAAATATTAAACTGCTTTCACACTTAATTTTTTAGCATAAATGCCAATGCATCTTTTTTTGGCTATTTTAGGGCTTGAAGTTCAATAAAGCACAAATGAAGCTCATTCTATGTCTGAAGGAATAGAATCCCACTTAAAAACCATCAAGAATATTTTGATGATTTTTGCTGCAATCGTATTGATTGTACTTATCAAAACACTTTCGGGTCTCTTAATCCCATTAGCTTTTGCTTTATTCATTGGCATACTTCTATCTCCGGTTATCGAATATCTTGAAAGAAAGAATTGGCCCTATAGCATAAGCATCACGGTCATTACAATTATCACCTTAGGCTTTATCTTCTTAATTGGTCTTGTTGTATTTGATACTGGAACTCAAATTTTAGGGGAAAAAGCCAAGCTTTTGTCTCAAATGGAGGTAAGATTCGAAGTTATTTTGAATCAGCTTGATTTTATCCCTGGCGTTAAGGAGCTAGAAGCCGATGGTTTTACGGCAGCGCTTAATAGAATTATTTCCAAAGATTTTATCCTCAACACTTCTGGAGTGGTAGCAGGTCAGCTTGGTACATTTACATTCAATTTCATTTTATGTGCCGTCTACCTCGTAGCAGTACTTGGCAGTATTGTAAAATATGAGATGTACATCAACTACCTCGAAGGTGACGACCAACTAGGCAAGGAACGATTGCTTAAGTCATTTATGGAGGTTAAGGAATCTATCGTTAGCTATATGAAGGTGAAGTTCTTCACCAGCTTTTGTACTGGTCTTTTCTTTGGTGTATTGAGCTGGATATTCGGGATTGACTTTGCTTTGTTTTGGGGGTTCTTGGCCTTCTTACTAAACTTCATTCCAACGGTAGGATCAATAACAGCCACCATACCTCCAGTGTTATTAGGTTTGATCCAAATTGATAATAGCGGATCATTTGTACTCTTTATCGCCCTACTCATTGCCACTCAATTTGTTTGGGGCAATGTGGTTGAGCCGTTCATGATGGGGTCTTCAGTAGCATTGAATACTGTGACCGTTATTTTAGGTCTGGTCATTTGGGGATATATCTGGGGAATTGCAGGAATGCTATTATCTGTTCCTTTGATTGTAATGGCTCGTGTTATATTAGCACAGATTCCGGATGCCGACATGCTCGTCAAGCTCATGGGAAGAAGTCAATTAAAGCGAACTAAAAGACACTAGAAATGCCTGGGAAAACTGAATTACTAGTCCTATTCATCATTTTTGGATTACCTTTATTGGTAATACTAGCTGCACTAATTGACATACTTAAAAGTGAATTTCAAGTCGCGCAAAACAAAGTAATATGGGTGTTAGTGACTATCTTCCTACCTCTTTTAGGTGCTATACTCTATTTTGTCATTGGTAGATCGCAGCGTACTCAGCAGCCTACCTAAGCCTATCCCGCATAATACAATCTGATTGATATGATTTAGGTTCTGAAATTGCAATCTTACACGAACAACTAAAGCCCTTTACCTATGTTCTTCATGCTTATCGCTTTCTATATATTACCCTTCATTATTGTAGTAATCGCATTAGTCGATATCATTCGAAATGAATTCAATCAAAGCCGCAATAAACTGGTTTGGATAATAGTTGTAATTCTGCTCCCTATCATAGGATCAGTACTTTACTATTTTATTGGAAGGAAACAGAAAATTGAAAGGTATTTGGACTAAACGTCCCAATCTTTTTTGTGAGAACTCACCTTGCTATTAGGAAGAACAAACGGGGCTGCAATTGCAGCGATGAAAAGGGCAAATACAATAAGTATAAACATCTCGGCTTTCTTTGATGCGAAGATGCGAATTAAAGTGTAGTCAGAAAAGAAAATGCTTTAGAAATTAGCTTAAAAACATCTTACGCTTTTCATGATAACTAGTCATTCAGAGTTGACGCCTAGTATACAAAGTTGACAATGCCCCTAAATTTTAGCATCTTCGAACCTGATTGCGATGGCGTTTCAGTGAAAAGACTTTTTATACTCTTTATTCTCCTTCAAGCCCTCTGGATTAATACCTCCATCGCCCAATCGACTCCAAAAACTGTGATGGCTGTCTCTGGCGATGGCATCCACAAAATCCTGATTAAGAATGGGTTTGATCCCATTAAATATTACCAAGAATTTATCAGGCTAAATAAAAAGAATATCAGTCGATCCAATGGCCTATTCATTGGTAAAAAATATCAGCTTCCGGCTAAGACTGGCGAAACTGAAAAGATATCTTCTTCTGCTGACAATGTGATCAACTACCCATTATTTGGGAAAAAGTATTCCAAGGTACCGATAGAAGGTACTGTATTAAAGGGAGCTACCTATTATTTGATTTCAGGCCATGGCGGTCCAGATCCTGGTGCTGTGGGAAAGAGAAACGGAAAGACCCTCGCTGAAGACGAGTATGCTTATGACGTGACTTTGCGGATTGCAAGAAGTTTACTGGCCCAAGGCGCTGAAGTATACATGATCATTCAAGACAAGAATGACGGCATTAGAGATGAAAGCATCCTTAAGATCGACTATGACGAGGTTAACTACCCTAATCAGACGATTCCAAGAAGTCAGAAACTAAGGCTAAGGCAACGTACAGCCTCGGTAAATGCACTCTCCAAACAAAATGGTAAAGGTTATCAGCGATTGGTCGTGACACATGTGGACAGCAGAAGCCAAAAGGAGAAAATTGACGTTTTCTTTTATCACCATAAGAATAGCAAAACAGGAAAGCAACTCGCGGATAATTTGCAATCTACTTTCAAAAATAAGTATGCCAAGTACCAGCCTAATCGCAAGTATACAGGGACTGTAGAAAGCAGAAGTAATCTATATGTCATCAGAAACACCCTTCCACCAGTCGTTTATATAGAGCTCGGTAACCTCAAGAACACGGTAGACCAAAAGCGCATCTTGAATGCTCAGAACAGAGATGCGTTGGCCATATGGATCGCAGAGGGCCTGACTATTGATTATAAGAATTCGAAGTGAGCTGACGTCTTTTCAGACATAAGTGACTGAAGCGCATAAAAAAGCCCACTGATCTCTCAACGGGCTTGTAATTCATATTCTAAAATTGACTAGGGAATCTTAACAATCACTTCTCTGTTTCCGGCAAGCGTATGTTTGTTATCAAAGACGAATAGCTCCAAGCCTTCGCTTGAATCGTTCTTAATCGTCACCGTAGTCTTGGAAGCAGAAATCTTCAAGTTTCTTTCTCTAAACTTGATTTTAAAAGAGTATCCCTCCCATTGATCGGGCAATGAAGGGCTGAAATACAACTCTCCTTCTCTCACTCTCATACCTGCAAACCCTTTGGCAAATGCCATCCAAGTACCTGCCATTGAAGTAGTATGACAGCCGTCTTCTGTGTCATTATTATAATCGTCAAGGTCTAAACGAGCTGTACGAATATACATTTCATAAGCTTTCTCTTTACGCCCAAGTTTAGAGGCTAAAATACCATGAACACAAGGAGATAATGAAGACTCATGCACCGTTAATGGCTCGTAAAAATCAAAGTTTCTCTCAATCGTTTTAAAATCAAACTCATCTTCAAAGAGATAAACACCTTGTAGCGTATCTGCTTGCTTTATATAGCATGAGCGCAGGATTCTATCCCAAGACCATTTCTGGTTAATTGGTCTATCTTCAGGTCTCATATCCTTAGTTTGGATTAATTCCTTATCCAAGAATCCATCCTGCTGTAAGAAAATACCAAGTCCCTCATCATAGCCTAGGTACATGTTTTCAAGGATATGCTCCCATCTTTCTGTCTCTTCAGCACCTTTGAAGTTTAACTTCTCTAACAATGCAGCGAGTTTTGGGTTGTCTTTGAACTCCGTCAGACCCTCTAAAGTATAGTTCAATGTCCAAAGTGCCATTTTACTAGTATACCAGTTATTGTTGACGTTGTTCTCATACTCATTAGGTCCAGTAACACCGAGCATCACATATTGCTCCTTGGCGTTCGACCATTGAACACGCTGAGCCCAAAACCTAGAAATAGCGATGAGTACTTCCAGACCGTAGTCAACCAGGTATTCATTGTCTCCATGGTAATTGATGTAATCAAAGATGGCGTAGGCAATGGCACCATTTCTGTGAATTTCTTCGAAGGTGATTTCCCACTCATTGTGGCACTCTTCTCCATTCATGGTCACCATTGGATACAAAGCGGCACCATCGGTGAAACCGAGCTTTTCAGCGTTCTCAATAGCTCTCCCCAAGTGTTTGTAGCGATACATCACTAGGTTTTTAGCTACCTCCTGATCTGATGTAGCTAAATAGAAAGGCAAGCAATAGGCTTCAGTATCCCAATAGGTGCTACCACCATATTTTTCACCCGTGAACCCCTTAGGGCCGATATTCAATCTTTCATCCTTTCCTGTATAGGTCTGGTTTAATTGGAAAATATTGAATCGGATACCTTGTTGTGAGGATACATCACCATCGATGGTAATGTCACTGTTTTGCCAGCTTTCGGCCCAAGCTGCTTTCTGTTCCTCCATTAAAGCATCAAAGCCAATAGACGCAGCAACTTCAACTTGGTTTTTACATTCTTTAGCGACCTCATCCTTCGCATAGTTCATGGAAGAGATATTGGCGGCATACTTATATATGGTAAAGGCATTACCTTCAGAAACATTACCTCTTTCAGTTACCTCAACATATTTCTTTTTGTCAGTTGCCGTGCGACCTGCACTTGAAAAAGCCCCATCAATTGTGAAACTCATTCCTGTAGCTACCCAGAAATCCGTCTTTTTGGTACTGGCCACAATGTGTGCAAAATCCGTATTTGCTACTTTAGATTGTTCTACCCAGAACTTTTCATCATAGTTTGAATCGGCATTGACTACATCAAAATCAATATAAGGAGTGATTTTAGCTTCTCCTGAGAAATTAAGCGGAGTCACTTGGTAAGCAATGGCACCAATGCGATTGCGTACCATGCTGTTGAACCTTGTTGTAATGACCGAAACCGACTTACCACTAGGCAGTGTAGCCGTAAAAGAACGCTGAAGATAGCCTTCTTTCATATTCAATTCTCTTCTGAAATCAGAGACTTCGGCCGTATGAAGGTCCAAAGCTTCGCCATCAAACTCTATATTGATCCCTATCCAATTGGCAGCATTCAGCACTTTTGCGAAATATTCGGGGTAACCGTTCTTCCACCAGCCAACGCGCGTCTTATCTGGATAGTAAACGCCTGCAACGTAATTACCTTGAAGTGTTTCACCTGAATATTGCTCTTCAAAATTGGCGCGTCCACCGAACATACCATTCCCGATACTGAAAATACTCTCAGAAATCATGTTGTACTCAGGAACGAAGCCTTCTTCTATAATTGACCAAGGGTCATGCTTTATGTAATTCTTCATTACTATATAATGCTTTTAAGAAATCTATATCTATTGTAGTTAAATCACTCACAACCACATCTGCTGCTGCGAGCACCTTTGGGTCACCAACGCCTATGCATTTCATGCCACCCGCCTTTGCTGCTTTCACACCGGATTTGGCATCCTCTAGGACTACACACTCTTCTGGTGTAAATCCTAATTGCTCGGCACCCTTCAAGAATACTTCCGGGTCAGGCTTAGACTTGGTAATTTGATTGCCATCGACAATCACTTTAAAAATTTTATCCAAACCAACGCATTTCAATATGGTAGGCGTGTTTTTACTGGCAGAGCCAATTGCCATACCAATATCGTTGGCTTTGAGCTTATCGATTAAGTCTAAGACACCAGGAAGAATATCTGCAGGCGTCATTGAAGAAATGATATCGACATAAATGGCATTTTTACGCTTGGTATATGCCTTAATCTCTTCTTCCGTTTTTTGAATATTGCCTAATGAAAGAATATGCTTCATGGAGTTAGTCCTGCTAACCCCTTTCAAGTTTTCATTCTCCTTTTCATCAAAGGGAACCCCTACTTCATCTGCCATGGCTTTCCACGCAGTATAATGGGCTTGAACTGTGTCAACAATAACACCATCCAGGTCGAATATGCATGCTTTTGGTAAACTCATTGGAAATCTAGGTAATTACTTTTCATCATGTCTTCCGTCTCTTGCAAAGACTTGAATACTTCGAATGTAGTGCCCTGTGTACGTTGAGCTCCGAGTGCGTTGGCATACATGGCAGAGCGTATGAAATTATCACCACCATCCATCAAACCATAGGCTAATCCTCCTGCAAAAGAGTCTCCACAGCCAGTAGTATCTATCACATTTTCCATGAAAATGGAAGGAACAAACTCTTCCTTAAGTTTGCCATTCACCTTCGTGAAAACTTTGCAACCTGAGGCATCTGTTGTAATGATCAATGCCTTCGGACCTCTATCTAAGATATAATCAGCCATTGGCCTTAAGTGCTCTTGGCCAATATCATCTAACAAATCTGTAAGCTCGTCCTCTGCGTACTCGTGCTTGTACCAAGTACACCAAGACTCTTCTAGATTCATTTTAAGTACATCGATGTAAGGCAACCACAAATCTCTTTCTACCCAGAACTTCTTATGTCTGTCACCGCTGATCGTCATGGTATGTGTAGGTCCATGACCATCAAATATGATGGTTCCTGTACTGTGTTCTTTAAGGTACTTAAGTGTATCTAATACAATCTCATGATCAGTAATCGGTACAAAGACAAAAGCATCACAATCAATGTATGGTGCTAAATCCTTCGGCATAATGGGGTTCATAAATGCCGTCTGTTTCTCTTCTCTGAAGTTCTGATCAATAAACTTAAGTTTGATCACATCACCACTATCTGCTTCATCGCTAACACCTGCCATATCAATGGCAGGAAAAGGTGCGAAAATTTCTTTTACTGGAGGCGTATCAATCTTACGAATATGGGATATTGGATAAACAGTCCCTTGACCTTTTAGCAATTGAGCAAGTCCTATTACAGGGTGCGTAATACATCCATACTTTTCGATCACCTCACCCCTGTGGGTCGTGATGTGATCACGAGGTATAGGCCCTACAACTGCTATTTTATATTTTTTATCCATATATCTGTCTAGCTAAAATAGATCCAAAGCGCTGCGATAATCGCAATAAGTACGATAGTTAGCAAAGTATCGAGCTTCTTTTTCCCTGATTCCGTTTGCACACCACGTTCGTAGGTAATTCCATCTGTTTTTTCAGCAGGTGGAGCAGGCGTCATCAAACTTACAATCACCAATACTGCACTACAAATTACGAACAAGAAGATGGCAAAATGTAGAAAGTTAATATCTGCGTAGTCGAATATAAAGCCTGACAAACTTTCTTTATTCAGTTCTAGGATAAAGCGAGCCCCTCCTAATATTAAGCCCGTCATTAGAGATGCCATTGCACCCTGAGCATTGAGTCTTTTAAAGAAAATCCCTAGTAAGAAAACTGCCGCAATAGGCGGAGAAATATATCCTTGTACACTTTGGAGATAGACAAAGAGTGAATCGCTCACATTTTGCATGAAAGGAATCCATGCCAACCCAATACCTACCATTACAACAGTGGCTGCCTGACCTATTCTAACCAGGTTTTTCTCACTTGTCTCTGGTTTCCATCGCTTATAGACGTCAATGGTGAATATTGTAGAACATGAGTTAAACACTGATGATAACGAACTCATAAGAGCCGCAAGTAATCCAGCAATTACTAAGCCTCTAAGTCCGGCAGGCACCATGGCCTTTACCATAACAATCAGTGACTGGTCATTGCTTTCTAATTCAAGCAGTCCTTTTTGAGATAATGCATAAGCAATAATTCCTGGCACTACGAATAAGAAAAGCGGTAACATTTTTAAAAAC
>Ga0209600_1002351_pt1 | contig 11041 bp, 9 predicted proteins | sample COGITO_mtgs_1104_FD_185518 | JGI IMG/M metagenome (GOLD analysis project Ga0209600, IMG submission 185518) | Pelagic marine microbial communities from North Sea - COGITO_mtgs_110421 (SPAdes) (version 2) | ecosystem: Environmental > Aquatic > Marine > Epipelagic ... | reverse complement strand
TATTCGGTTCAGCGCAGCCCAAGACAATGACATGAAAGCGATGCCAACGGCCAAGAGGCTGGTGCCAAGGGTTCCCAGGATTCTGCGGTTTCCAAAATTTTGAGACAGCAATCGTGCGGCGAGGGCGCCGAATCCAAGGGTCCAGAATAGCACCATGAGGCGGTGCCATAGTAGATGCCGACCCGGGGCAACGATGCCTTGCCATACATTGGATATACCGGCTGTCGGAAGGGCTTCAATGCGGTCGCTGATTTGAGAATTGGCCAAAGTCAAATTGGTTTCCAAGTCTTCGTTGTTGGGCGTCAATTGCCGGGCCCGTTCGTAATGCAGGATGGCTAGTCCAAATTTTTGCTGCTTGAAAAAGGCATTGCCCAAATTGAATTCAGACGCAAAGTGGACGCGGTCCTCCAAAAGCGATTCGTATCCCGATTGCGCCAAGCTAAACTCTCCTCTTGCATAAGCGGCATTCGCGGAATCGAATTGGGCTTGGTATATGGCTTCGGTTTGACCAAGAGATGCCGAGATGGTCATGACGAAAATCCCAATCAAACCGAGCGTTCGGTGCAGCATGTGTTCCCTGTTCATCATCGTTTGATCCATGATTTCTCCGTTTGTTCAACAAGTCTTTCGGATGTCGCTAACATTTCATCAGGAGCTGGAATGGTGCCAGGGGCGTACCTCGCCATATCGAGTTGATCCAATAGAATCTTCCAATTTTCCACCGTGTCGGGAGCATGCAATTGCAAGGCTTCAAGGATGGCATCGCGCTGGAACTGGCTGGAATTCCAGGTCAATTTTGCGAGCAAATAGTCTTCGAGGCCTTGGCCGAGGGCCGGGAAGAACAAGCTCGGATTGTTCAGGTGTTTCTTCGCCGCTCGTAGTTCATTGCGCACCGTGGCTTTTGCCTTGCGCTGACGAGATTTTTTTGGATTCTTGCGGTCTTCTTCGCGGCGACGTTTCGTCAGGAAAACAAGCCCAAGCAGAGAGGGCCCTAGCGCCAGCCAACCGGTTGATAAGGGCAGGGCGGACTGCCATCGATTTCGATCCAAACCACATCCGTTCCATGCAGTGTCAATGAAGCGAATGTCCTGATTCAAAACCTGAATGTCGGTTTTGGAATTGTAGCTAAGTCCCGAAGTTGCGCTTGCGTCGCCGCGTTCAACGCTAATTGTGTTTGATGAAGATGGCAAGGAAGAGTAGGCCTTGGTGCGGAGATTGAACCATTGTCCTTCTGCCGGTGGAAGGCTGTATTCACCCGGTGCACGTGGGATGACGACATATCGAAAGGTGCGCGAACCCGACTCTCCCTTTGCGGTTGTCTTGATTCGATCGATGATTTCAGGATCGTAGACTTCAAATTCTCCCGGCCATTGCAATTCTGGTTCTTGGATAAACTTGAGGTGACCATCACCGTTGAATATGTATTCGACAGTGAGTGCCTCATTGGTCTTGCACGTGGTGGCATTTTGCTTGACTTGGCATCGAAACCGACTGAATGCTCCGATCATATTGGAGGGAATCGGTTCGGGAAGTGGCTTGACTTGGATCTGAATTGGGGTGGCCTCAGCCGTGACGTTTTTCCCATCGAAGAAGGAAGTTCTTTTGTAGCCGACCAGATTGAAGCCATCGATGGTGAGCTCTCCGGTTTGCTGAGGAAATAAGACCACCTTTTTCACCGTGGCGACGTTGTATCGACGGCCATCGATGACTTCTGACTCCCAACGTGGATCAGGTATGTCAATTTGCTCGCTCCAAAACCCCGTCATTTCAGGAACATTGTATTCCCGAACATCGAGGTTGTTGGCTCGGTTGTAAATCTTGAAAGAAGCCACGAGGGGCTCGCCTACAAATACGTTTCGCTTTGACAGTTCGATCACACACGCTAATTCTCCGAGACCTGTTTGTTTTTTTTGCTTGGTCGAACGAGGTAACACTTTGATTTTAAATGCATTGCTCCTCAGCTTTTGGGTGCTCCCATCGATGTTGTAGCTGGGAACATTGATGTCTTTGTTGGATTGTACCTGATAGGTGTACGTGTATTTGATTTCTGAACTGCTGACGCCGTTAACCCACGAATTATTCTGCGAGGTACTGGGCCCACCTATGAGTTTTAGCCCATTGATTTGAGGAGCAGACACATTCTGTCGGATGTTCTTCATTGAGAGACTGAGCTGCACCGTCTCTCCATTGCGAACCGGGTTTTTATTGATGGTCACACTGAATGATTCCTGACCATGGGCCAGAACAATGGCGCAGAGCATGAATGCAATGCTCAAAGCGATGGGACGTATGGTTAACAGGTTGCGCATGCTTACCAGTCTTTTTCGATTTTCACTTTTTGTCCTTTGCCTTTGGACTTGCGCAATTTGGCCTGAATCTCTTCTTCAGACCGTTCTAGACTCTCCAATATTTTCTCCATGTCTTCCTTGGATATCTGTCCTTCCACCTGCTGAGGCTGGTCTTGCTGGTCTTGTTGGTCTTGCTGATCCTGCGGGTCTTGCTGGTCTTGCTGGTCCTGTTGGTCTTGCTGGTCTTGCTGGTCTTGCTGATCCTGCTGGTCCTGTTGGTCTTGCTGGTCTTGTTGGTCTTGCTGGTCCTGCTGGTCTTGTTGGTCTTGCTGGTCTTGTTGGTCCTGTTGGTCCTGCTGGTCCTGCTGGTCCTGCTGGTCCTGCTGGTCTTGTTGATTCTGCTGGTCTTGTTGATCCTGCTGGTCCTGCTGGTCTTGCTTCATGCGAATTGCTTGAGCCAAATTGAATCGGGCGGCATCATGTCCGGGATTCACCCGCAAAGCTGATTTGTAACCTTCAATCGCACCATCCAAATCCTGTTCGAGCATGAGGCTGTTGGCCGTGTTGTACCACGCATCAGCAATAAGTGATTCATCTTCTGTTTTGGAAATCGCCCGTTGGAAGGCTTGGCGGGCTTCCGTCAGTCCTTCTTGATTTTCCAGCATCGAACGACCCCGGTTATACGCAGCGATTGGAGCGAGCTCAGAATGCGCTTCGCCCAATGCAAATAGGCTATCTGCACCTTCCTCGCCATTTTGAAATTGTTGGATTCCTTCGATGATCGAGGCTTTTGCGAACGAATCATTATTCTGCCCAACCATCGTGGTGTGACAGAACAATAAGGTGCACAAGGCCAAGCCGACATGGATGTTTTTCATGCTTTTCATGGATTTGGAGTAAGGCGTCGGCGGAACAAGTCAGAACTCATTAGCCCTTCGAGGAGGAGCATCGCAACGGCAAAGATGAAGAACCAATGAAAGTGGTGCGTGTAGTCGGTATAGGACATGGTAGCGACTTCTGCCTGTTCCATGCCATTCATTGCTTGCAAAATGGGGGAGATGTTGACCAACCCACCAGCGGCTTGAATGTAACTTCCATTTCCGGCACGAGCGGTCTCGATGAGTGTTGCCTCGTCGAGGGTCGTAACGATGGGATTGCCGTCGGCGTCATTTTTGAATCCCGACGGACGGCCGTAACGGTCGTAGAGCGGGATGGGTGCTCCCGATGCGCTTCCCATGCCAATGGTATGCACTTCAATTCCAGCTTCTGCAGCAGTTGTCGCTGCCTTGACTGCGTCGTCCTCATGGCTTTCCCCATCCGTAAATAGTACAATCATTTTGGAGGCAGGAGACGATTCTGAAAACCCCGATGAACAGACTTCTATGGCCCTGCCAACCGCGGTGCCTTGCACTGGGATTGCTCCTGTATTGACGCCCTGAAGAAACAGCTTAGCAGCACCATAATCCGTTGTTATCGGGCATTGCACAAATGCATCGCCACCAAAAATCACCAAGCCTATTCGGTCTCCATCCAGTTGGTCAATCAAACGTTCAATGCTTCGTTTGGCCACTGCTAGGCGACTAGCTCCGAGGTCTTCCGCTTCCATGCTCTTGGAAACGTCTAAGGCAACCATGACATCGACGCCTTCGCTTTTCACTTCTTTTAATCTCGCACCAACTTTAATGTCCAAGATTCCAATGAGCACGGCAGCAAATGCAAGGCGCCAGACGAAAAACTTCCATCCGTGCAGCTGTGGCCGCCAATGGGGTAAAATAGTTGGCCAAAGTTGCTCATCGGCGAGCATGCGCGCCAGGCGCTGCTTGCGGTTCAGGCTCCAAACAAAAACGCCAACCACGACGGGCACTAGAAGTAAAATGGGCCACCAATCCGAATGTTCAATTTGTACATTCGGAGCCACTTGCCGCAGGCTGTACCAACCGGATAAAATGGCAATCCAGAAGATGACTTCAGCCAAGGCCAGCGATACGGCTGTGCTGAATACTCGAAACCCTTGCGCTTGCTTCGGATTCGGTGAATCGGATGATGGCGTTTTGATCGTACTCATAGCGGCGTGCGGATGATCAAATGTTTGAGGATGAATTCAAGCAACAAGGCGAAGGCTGCAGCCAGGGCAAAGGGTAAGAATTCTTCTGTCTTTTGATTGTAACGGAGCACATTGAACCGGGTTTTTTCCAAGGTGTCAATTTCGCTATAAATACTGGCGAGTTTGTCTTCGCTCGTGGCACGGAAGTAACGTCCTCCAGTCGATTTGGCTACTTTCTTCAGGATGTCTTCATCAATTTTCACTTCAATCCAATCGTACTGGAATCGGTTGCCCACTTTCCGAACCGGACTGCGCGCTTTTCCGATGGTTCCGACGCCGATGGTATAGACCCTAATCTCATTCAACTGGGCCAATTGAGCCGCGTCGATTGGATTGATCTGCCCCGCATTGTTCACGCCATCTGTCAATAGGATGATGATTTTGCTTTCAGCTTCCGAGTCTTTCAATCGATTGACCGCAGTGGCTAGCCCCATTCCAATGGCCGTACCCCCCTCGAGCAATCCTGTTTCCAGTTCTGAGATGCCATTCATCACAACGCGTTGATCCGTCGTCAAAGGGATTTGAGTGAATGCCTCTCCTTCATAGGCCACCACTCCGATGCGGTCGTTGGGGCGTTCGTTCACGAATTGGATGGCCACTTCTTTGGACGCTTCCAATCGGTTGGGAGAAAAATCCTTGCTCAGCATCGAAGCCGAGAGGTCAAGGCTGAGGACAATATCGAGGCCTTCTCGCGTGAAGTCCTCCACTGAGGAGGAAGATTGAGGACGAGCAGCAGCAATGCAAAGCAAGCCAATGGCCAGCGTTTTGATCGCGTAAGGAATTTCAGGAAGCAATTGATGCAATCGGTTCTTCCAATTGATCTGGTTGGGATCGCCGCCCCAGCTCCATTTCATTCCATTGAATCCTTTCGGCTGTTGCTTCCGCGCCCGCAAGAATGCATGCACCAGCATGGTAAGGGCCAACCACAGCAGTTGAGGAGATTCCCATTCAAAATGCTGATTGCTGTAACGCAGGGCTAGTGCAAATAGTCCGATGCCGATCAGGTGTGGAAAGAGTGGAAGTAACCAGTTTTTCATGGCGCTTCGGTTTCATTGGCTTCCTTGGAGGGAATCGTATTTTCGACAAATCCAATGGAGCGGCTCACGATTCGCTGGTGATCGGCAGTTTCAGGCGTGAGTTTTGCGAATTTCACCAGATCAGCAAGCGTAAGCACTTCGATCAACGTTTCCATTTCATGGGTGCGTAAGGGCAGTTGATTGATTCCACGTTTGATTTCTGCGGTGGATCGTTCAAGGGCAGGGAAGTCAAAACGGTGTTCCAGGTAGAGCCGCAACGCCTCACTCGCAGCTGCATGGTGCGCTTTTACCTGGCCTTTTTTCCAAATTGCATCGCGTTGAATTCCTTCCAACGTGCGGAGTGCAATGACGTGAGCGGGTTCTAACGGGATGCGCGGAGAAGGCTTTTCCTTTGGAACGAATGGCTCACGTTGCTTCCATTTTCGGTGGACCCACAAGCCAATTCCAATCATTGCTAGAAGGAGTATGAACCATGGAAGCCACTGCTGCATTCGTTCTTGCCAGCTCCAGGAAGTCAGCCGCAGCGGCGCATGGCCGGCGATCTCACCCGATTTTCCAGGCTGTGGCATGAGCACTTGAATGCTGAGGGGATTGCTTTTAAGTGTTTCCTCGTTCCACGTTACCTCAATCGGTGCAATGGCATGAAACCCGCTATCCCAGTGGGTTACCGTGAGTTTTTGAATCAGCTGTATGCCCGCATCTCCGTTGGGCAATTCCATTGCAACCGTATCCAGGTCTTGAGCTTCTATGATTTCGAGCCCACCGCTGAGGGTGTCCTTCCAGGCGGGCCAAATGAAGGTTCCCGCACCATTCATGGGATTGCGGGAGGCCGCGATTGTGAGCGTTGTCTGATCACCCAAGGCAATTACATTCGTATCCAATGCCATCGAAATGACTTGGGCATTTGCTCCGTTTACTCCGGAAGCAAGCATCCAAAAGAGGACAGGAAGCAAGGCAATTGCTTCGGTTCGGCGGCGAATGAAATCAACCACGGCGATCAAAAAGTTGCATGAGCGGTTGGACATACGGTCGGTGGGTGCAAAGGACGGCTTGGTCAACACCTGAACGCGCAAACATTTCCTTCAACTCGGCTTCGCGTTTGCGCTCAGCGGCATCGTGTTTTTTTCGGGAATGCCGGTTGCCACTATTGAACCAGTGGTGCAATCCAGTTTCGGGATCCTGTATCGGTATCCATCCCACTGCAGGAACCGCTCGGTCGAGAGGGTCTGTCACGCGCAACGCAACTAGATCGTGTCTGCGACCGGCTTGCTTCAACGTTTTTTCAAATCCACTGTCCCGGAAGTCCGAAATCAAAAAGGCGATGGTTCTTTTTTTCATTGCGGACAGGAAGTGTTCCAAGGCGAATGAAATGTCTGTTTTGCTGCCAATGGGTTCGATTTCAATGATTTCTCGGATGATTCGCAGGATATGCGATCGACCTTTTTTGGGCGGAATGAACCGCTCAATGCGATCGCTGAACAAGACTGCACCGACTTTGTCGTTGTTTCCCATTGCACTGAACGCGAGCACAGCACTCAGTTCGGTAATGAGCTCATGCTTGCTGCGTTGCTGGGACCCCGTGGCATTCGAGGCACTGATGTCGATGAGCATAAAGACAGTCAGCTCGCGCTCTTCCTCAAAAACCTTTACATACGGATGGCCCATGCGCGCCGTAACATTCCAATCAATCGTTCGGATCTCGTCGCCATGCTGGTATTCGCGGTTTTCGCTGAAGGCCATGCCACGTCCTTTGAACGCGCTGTGATATTCTCCCGAAAAAATGCGGTCACTGAGTCCGCGGGTCTTGAGTTCGACCCGGCGTACGCGTTGGATGAGTTCCTTCGTGTCCATGGTCATTGAAATTCCTGTCGCCCGATGAATTTAGGGAACTTGGACGTGGTCCATGATCTCAGTGATCAGCTGCTCTGCGCTGATGTTCTCAGCTTCTGCCTCAAAGGTGAGCCCAACGCGGTGCCGGAGCACATCCAACGCGATGGTTCGAACGTCCTCTGGCGTCACGTAGCCGCGTTGATTCAAGAAGGCATGTGCTTTTGAAGCGATGCCGAGTCCGATGCTCGCTCGGGGGGAAGCGCCGAAATTGATGAGCTGCGTCAAGTGTCCGAGGCCATAATCATCGGGGTTCCGAGTGGCATGCACCAAATCCACGATGTAGCGCTCGATTTTCTCATCGAGATAAATTTCCCGGATCAGCTTGCGGGCCGAAACGATTTCGTCGGTCGACACCACCTTTTGCGGAGACTGCATGCCTTCCGCCGACAGGTTGGCTCGGATGATTTTTTGCTCTTCTTCCTTGGTGGGGTATCCAATGACAACTTTCAATAGAAAACGGTCCACTTGGGCTTCAGGTAGGGGGTATGTGCCTTCCTGTTCTACCGGGTTTTGAGTGGCCAATACCAAGAAAGGTTCGGGCAATTTGAATGATTCTGGGCCGATGGTCACCTGCCGTTCTTGCATCGCTTCCAACAACGCACTTTGCACCTTGGCTGGGGCACGGTTGATTTCATCGGCAAGAACGAAATTGGCGAATATCGGTCCCTTCTTTACGGAAAACTGCTCCTCTTTTTGATTATAAATCATGGTACCAATCAGGTCAGCGGGGAGCAAATCTGGTGTGAATTGGATTCGGCTGAATTGGGCATCTACGGATTCAGAAAGACTTTTGATCGCGAGTGTTTTGGCTAAGCCGGGAACGCCTTCTAACAGGACGTGTCCATTGCCTAAGAGTCCAATAAGTAGCCGGTCCACCATCCCACTTTGCCCAACGATAACCTTGGATAATTCCATCCGGAGTAAATCCACGAATTGACTCGATTTTTGAATGCGGTTATTCAGAGCACGGATGTCCGGAGCCCCTGTGGTATCTGGTTTTAATGTGTCGGTCACCGCAGTGTTTTCCGGTGAAGGTGCTGGGTGTTCTGCCGCAGCTGTCGGTGGAGTCTGTTCTTCCATATTACAATTGTTCTGTGCTCATTTGTCTTCCAACACTTGCGAATATACCTTTCGGCTATCAGTGAGCAATTGCTGAGTTTATCAAATCATGTTAAAGCCCTATGAACACAAATAAACACGAACCGGTCAACGGCGCCTCCTTTCAATCAATCATCGATTGTGTTCGCGAATTTCACGATCGCTTCGGAATTCGAAATGCACCGAAGTTGGAAGCGGCATTGCCCAAGGATACAGTGGAGTTGCGGCATCGCCTCATGGCAGAGGAGACTGAAGAATACTTGGAAGCGGCGATCGCGGGAGACGCAGTGGAGATTGCCGATGCGCTGGGCGATCAGCTTTATATACTGTGTGGAACCATTTTGAGCCATGGAATGGAGCATCTGATTGAAGACGTCTTCATGGAAATACAGGCGTCGAATATGTCGAAACTGGGCGCGGATGGAAAACCTATTTACCGCGAAGACGGCAAAGTCATGAAAGGAGAGCACTATTTTAAACCTCGCATTGCCGAAATTTTGAACCGTGAACCGGTTAGCGAGGCTCAAACAGAGGCATGAAGAATCTTTTCTATTGGGCGGTAAGTAAGGCGAAATCCGGAAATTTCACGTGGTTGAATCTTGTGTTCAAACGGGTGTTGCCATTCAATGCACCGCACGGGATTAAGATTGTTGGATTGAGTGAAAGCCAGGTGAGCGTCGTGCTTCCGAGTCGCCGATCCAATCGAAATCACCTCAAAGGAATGCATGCATGTGCGATGGCGACCGCGTGTGAGTTCTGCTCTGGAATGGCGGTGTTGATTCGATTTGATATGGCGGATTACCGATTGATCATGAATCGCTTGGAAGTTGATTATGTGCGGCGTCCCGGGGCGGGAAATTGCACGGCCATTGCAGATATCCCACATGATTTGGAATCAAAAGTGAATGCAGAAATCGAAGAATCGAAAGAGGGTGTAAGCCGCTTTGTGCTCCCGTCGAGACTTCTTGATGCCGAAGGCAACGTGGTGGCGGAAGCGCAGGTACATTGGCATGTAAAGCCATGGAGTCGCGTGCGGCACCGGGGATGAATCAATCCGTATTGCTCGGATGTTTTTCATGAATCCCGTGCCGACAGGCCTTATCTTTGCGGCGATTAGAAAGACGACAAAAGCATGATAAACATCACCCTGCCCGACGGCTCACAGCGTCAAGTGGATTCCGGAACGACGGCCTTGGATGTGGCCATGAGCATCAGCGAAGGTTTGGCCCGCAATGTGCTTGCGGCAGAAGTGAATGGCGAAGTATGGGATCCCCAGCGTCCCATTGGCACAGATGCCACCTTGAAACTGCTCACGTGGAAGGACGACGCAGGAAAAAGCACGATGTGGCACAGTTCGGCTCATTTGTTGGCGGAGGCGCTTGAGGCGCTTTTTCCCGGTGTCAAATTCTGGGTGGGGCCACCGATCGAAAATGGCTTTTACTACGATGTCGATTTCGGAGATCAAACCATCACGGACAACGACTTTGGCGCGATCGAATCGAAGATGATGGAATTGGCAAAGCAAAAGAACCCGTTTGTTCGATCAGAAATGAGCAAAGCCGATGCAATCGCTTATTTTACTGAAAAAGAGGATGCCTATAAGCTTGATTTGCTGGAGGGTTTAGAGGATGGTACAATCACCTTTTACAATCAAGGGAACTTTACGGATTTGTGCAGGGGGCCGCACATGCCGCACACGGGATTTGTAAAGGCCGCCAAGGTCATGAGCATTGCTGGTGCCTACTGGAAAGGCGACGAAAAGAACAAACAGTTGACCCGCGTATACGGCATCACGTTTCCAAAGAAGCAAGAGTTGAATGCTTACTTGGAATTGTTGGAGCAAGCCAAAGCACGTGATCACCGGAAGTTGGGCAAGGAGATGGATTTGTTTCATTTCTCTGAAAAAGTGGGTCAAGGTTTGCCTCTGTGGTTGCCAAAAGGAGCTGATTTGCGCATGCGTTTGGAATCGTTCCTGAAAGAAGCGCAACGCAAAGCGGGGTATGAGCCCGTGATCACGCCGCACATCGGAAATAAGGAGCTGTACATCACTTCCGGTCATTACGCGAAATATGGAGAGGACAGTTTTCAGCCCATCAATACACCTGCGGAAGGAGAGGAGTACTTGCTGAAGCCTATGAATTGTCCGCATCACTGCGAAATCTTCAAAGCGAGGCCGCGCAGTTACCGAGATTTACCGGTGCGATTTGCTGAATTCGGAACGGTATACCGCTACGAACAATCAGGTGAATTGCATGGTCTGACCCGTGTGCGGGGATTTACGCAAGACGATGCCCATATTTTTTGTACGGTAGACCAAGTCAAAGAAGAGGTTGGAAAGGTCATCGACCTGGTTCTTTACATTTTCCGCACATTGAAATTTGAAGACTTCATTGCCCAGGTAAGTCTGCGCGATCCTGAAAACCCAGAGAAGTATATCGGAAAGGATGAAAACTGGGACAAAGCGGAGCGCGCCATCCAAGAAATAGCGGACGAAAAAGGATTGAAGACTGTAGTGGAATTGGGCGAGGCAGCCTTTTATGGCCCCAAGCTTGACTTTATGGTTCGTGATGCGATTGGGAGAAAGTGGCAGTTGGGTACCGTGCAAATCGATTACAATTTGCCCG
>Ga0209600_1002346_pt1 | contig 11057 bp, 1 predicted proteins | sample COGITO_mtgs_1104_FD_185518 | JGI IMG/M metagenome (GOLD analysis project Ga0209600, IMG submission 185518) | Pelagic marine microbial communities from North Sea - COGITO_mtgs_110421 (SPAdes) (version 2) | ecosystem: Environmental > Aquatic > Marine > Epipelagic ... | reverse complement strand
ACAGCCGGCGGCGCGGCGGCGGGAGCGGCGGCAGCACGCCCGCCCAGCGGCGGAGTGCCTAGGGCCCGGCGCCGCGTAGACGGAGATTTGTGGACGAAGCACGTGGAAGAGTAGTTGGTTGCCTCGAGGGCTTCTTATTTACACTTGCTCACACACAGCGCGTGTATAAATGCACCCCGCCACCCGCGTGTCGATGCCCGCGGCGGCCGTGCTGTGTGTTTTACCGGGGGTCAATGTGGTGGAGGGCTGCTTCCCAACACGTGATGGCTCTCGATGTAAGCCCATGCGAAGGGCGTCGCAACACAGACACCTGCCCACCTCTGTTTTGTGGGCCGCGACGTGGGCATTGTTTGTGTCGGGCGCGATGGCAGCCGACTGGTTAGGCTGGCCAAACGCAGCCCGTTCCTTGTGCGATGACGGAAATGGCGGGCATGATCATGGCACATGTTTAACTGATGGCTGTCTAAACCACAGAGAGTATTGGTATTACAAAGATTGCCGTGGAAATTATTACAGTCAAAATGGAAATTATGCCTATCATGTCAAATCGAGTAATGGAAAATGCTACGGTTGTTATAGATGTGATGTCAAAGATATTAATGGTGGTTACGACAGGAAAGAATTGGGCGAGAGAGATCAACACAAGTGCGCGTACACTTGCGAAGACGGATACTACGTGAACAGTAACGGATGCACGCAATGCAGCGCGTGTAACTCGAATTGCGCCGTGTGTTCAGACTGCACCAAGGGATCGGGCTACTGGTACAAGAATATGGAGGATGACACGACGGGCACATCGGGGACCCTGGGCAGCTCGACACGACCGTGTTCAACCTGTAAAGCTGGTACGTACAAGTCTTCTTCCACCTGCGTGTCTTGTTCGCAGGGCACATATCGTGCGGGTTCAGGACACACACATACCACATGCGTGGTCTGCAGCGCGGGACAGCAACAGAATTCTGCGGGAGATGGCTGCACGAATTGTCCCCCCGACACGTGGCGTACAGTGCAGAACCAGCAGAGTGACCTGTACGGCTGTACAGCGCACCGGAGCTGCACCGGTTCGGTGGAGGTGCAGGCTGATGGAACAAGAACGAGCGACACCGTCTGTAGGTGCAGAGCGGGGTACTATCGCAGCGCAGGCGGAACAGGGCTTAGCACAGAGACGTGCACTCCGGCCGATGCGGGGTACTATGTGAGTTTGAGCGGCCAGGCCAGCCAGACGCCCTGTCCGGCTGGCAGCTTTACCGACACGACGGCCTCCACGTTGTGCCAAAGCGGGTCGGTGTGTGGCGGGACGCTGACCTTAACCCAGAACGTTGATGAAAATGGCGGCCCAATCGAAGGTTCTGTCGGTTGTGAATGCGCCGCGGGGTATCATCACGAAACGCCGACGGGCCTCGCACCCACGCAGAGATGCCACAAGTGCGTGGGCGGGTTCTCCGAACCAGTCTCCACACACTGCTCGCCGTGGTGGTCGTCTGCGCCTATACCAGCGACGCTGACACCCACGTGCTCGAGTACCAAGCAGCTGGTTGGAACAGTTCCAGCCGGAGCATCCGATGCCGGGGCGGTCTTTCCATACTGGACAGACTTGACCTGGGGCGACAGGGATTTAACCATGGAGACACAGGGCTCTTCGAGCCTCGCGCATCTTGCTGCAGATGTCGAGATGTACGTGCCGATGACGGGGTCGATTTCAGGCGAGTCCGACCAAAGGCACGCCTTGACGGACCCGAGCAAGGTGCCAAGGAGTTTCGCGCGCTTTGTTGCGCCATCCACGATCACGGGATTGCAGCCCCCCAGCAACCTCGAGGGCGTGCAGCTCTACCTCCCGTTCGACACCGACTTCTATGATCACTCGATTCATGAGGCCCGAGTCGCATACAGCACTACAGGCAACCTGAAGGAGGTGGTAGACGATCGCAGGTGGGTGGTAGGGGGCGGGTCCCTGCGGCAGGAGCGCGACTACTACGCGCGGGTCTTTGATGCGGCCACCGTTGCGGATTTGAGTACGTTTCAAAACTCATACACATACGAAATCGAAGTGCAAACTTGCGACGTCGAAGGCCAACGATCTTTTGAGTTCACGTATTACACGGATTACCGAGTGCTGGACTTACGTTGTGGCAATTATGCGAACGGAATGGATCCAAGTACACGATTAGAGATTCAAATACCTGGCACGTTTCCTGTCGACTGGAAAGGGGTTATTTACGCTGGTGGGTGGAGTTCCTCGCCGAACACCGTCTCTGTGAACGCCGCGGGTGAGGTCACAAACGGTATGGAATTGTGGTCACGCCCCGTGGGGCAAACCGAGTGGACGCTGCTTGGTGTGCAGCTGAGCGGTAGAGGGTTGACCGGCACGAGGAAGTTTGACTACGGAATCACCGTATCAAACGCTTTGACGGTTGAGACGGAATTCAAGGTCAAGATCAAGGCAACCAGCGTAGGGCCCCACACCAATGTGCGGCTCAGCTACCTTGACGTACATTCTTCAAACGCGTTGACGCATATCGCGAACATTCTTCATTCCGGGACACCGTCCAAGCTCAGTATCGCGTTCTGGTTTGTGCCCCAAATTCCAGGAGGTATCAATGCAAATAGCGCTCCGTTCGGCTACACTGCGCCGTCTTTGAACCATAATTTTGGGTGGCAAGTAATCTTGGGACTTTCTGGGATGGACATGTCCCTCACAAATTACAATGCCATAAAAATGTGTTTTGGGACTGGACAAACCAACTGCTACTGGTCCAACGATATTCCAATGAAGGTTGGGGAGTGGCAGCATCTAGCAGCAACAATGGATTTCGACACCAGAGAAATCAACTTTTACATCAACGGCACACGGTCCTCGTATTTTGGAAATGCTCTGGTATACGAAAAGACTGTTATCGGGGGTGGGGAATGGTATTCACGAACGCAACTGGACGAGTTCTACGTTTTCGATCGTATTCTCAGCCAGGAGGAGGTGTCGCACCTCGCCAGTCAATGGGCGCCGTCCACGGCGGCGGCGATATTCACGGGGGCAGAGTATGTCGACTTCGGCGCCCCTGGAAACACCCCAAGGTGCCACGACAGCACCGCATCCGATTGTGTGGTGCATACGGTGCCGAATGCACAGTCTCATTCGTTTCATGTATGGTTCAAACGAAGCAATGCGTGGGAGACGACTGCAACAAAAAACGATGTAGTGTTTCACATCTCGCCTTACCAGAACCAGGAGAATGGGGAGCTGACGCTCAAGTTCCAGGGTAGCGGCATGGTGGTAGAGTACCGTGACTGTTGGAATATTTTGAGACAAACCGCCACTATGCAGCTCAACGAACCCTACGGTTGGCACCAGGTTGTGCTCACGAGGGCCGGCGTCGATCCCTGGGAGTTAGGGTTCTACGTGGACGCGGTCAAAATAGCTGTCAGCGACTATGCAAACCATTGCGGGGGAAGCGTACCATCTTACTATGTATTCGTGCTCGGGGCCGAAAAGACCGTGAACCAAGACAGTTTTTCCAACCTCTTTCGGGGGCACATGCGTGATTTCATGTACTTTACCGAGGTGATCGACGCAGACGACGTGCGGCGACTGTACGAGCGGTGGTTTGACTACTACGAGTTTGCGACCCCGAAAGAGCGGCGGTTCCCACAGGTCACGGGCCAGCTGCTGATGAATGGTGAGTTTGTTTTGGACAGCTCCGACGTTGGGGCACAAGACAGTGCGCGACCCGAGTGCGTGTTTTTTGGGTGCAACGACGGCGTATTGTCTCGGTTTTCTCGGTGGCAGACCCGGTACGACAACTATGGGAACTTCATACCGGAAGAGGGAATAGAACTTGGTGGATTTGAAGGGGAGTGGGTTTCCATACGCGCGCCGTACAGGTTCAAAGTTGCCTCCATGGTGATTGAGAAGTCAGACACCGTCAATCCACCGCCGGGAAGCTGGGTGCTGCTTGCGAGGAACCTAGGCGGGAGCTGGACAACCTTGTACCACCAGGACGTTAGAATTGACAAAGGTAATTATGACCTCCGCAACTGGGAAGACACCACGAGTCCTGTGGATGTGAGCAAGCAAAACTTTTACAACGAGTACGCCATGGTAATACTCGCACTGCAGGCCAGTGTAAGAAATGACCAGTTATACAACGGCATGGCCCCCGGTGTGAGGCGCATTTACTTCACAGGGGTGTCAATATGGGACAGCGCTACCACCGACATATCCTGCGAGTGCAAAGACGGTTACTTTTCTTCAACAGGGCAGGGCGATTGTATTCCGTGGCAGGAGTGTGACGCCGACACGCAGGTCACTGACTTTCCCGGCAGCAAGACCCGCAACAGGGATTGCAAGTGCAAAGTCGGACACTCCCGCGAAACTCAAGCCACTGTTCTTGACCTTACCGAGATATGTGATCCATGCGACTCAGGAGAGTACCAGGACTCGACAGGGCAGACCTCGTGTGACCCCTGCGCGGCTGGGACGTATCAGCCAAACGCAGGGCAAACCTCGTGCAAACCAGCAGAGATTGGCTACAAAGTGAGCGCAGAAGGCGCAACATCGCCGACGGCTTGCGCCGCTGGCACGTACCAAAACCAGAAAGGGCAGAGCTCGTGCACATCGTGTCCGGATAAATCTTTTGCCGCCGGCACCGGCAACGTCCGGTGCCTGCCCTGGGCCTCCTGTAGCGACGACTCTCTGACACTCGACGGTGATGCTACTGCCACGAGCGACCGCACCTGTAAGTGCAACGCAGGGTACTCTCGATCGGCGGAGGGTACAGGGTTGAACGGCTTTGCAGCGAAAACCTTTTCCGCCCCGGAGGAGTTCACCTACGCGCTGACAGCCCAGACGTGTACCGCATGTGGTGAAGGAGAGTACCAGAATTTAGAAGGGAAAACAACTTGTTACTCGTGGCAAGTGTGTGACGCCGACACGCAGGTCACTGACTTTCCCGGCAGCACGATCCGCAACAGGGATTGCAAGTGCGAAGTCGGGTATTCTCGTGCAAATCTGGCCGTTTCTCTTTCAAGCTTGGAGTTGGATCACTGTACTGCGTGTAGTGCGGGAGAGTACCAGGACTCGACAGGGCAGACCTCGTGTGACCCCTGCGCGGCTGGGACGTATCAGCCAAACGCAGGGCAAACCTCGTGCGACCCAGCGGTGATCGGCTACAAAGTGGGCGCAGAAGGCGCAACATCGCAGACGGCGTGTGGGGCTGGCACGTACCAGGACGAAGAAGGGCAAAGCTCGTGCAAATTGTGTACAGGGATAGAAAGTGTGTATCACGGAATAGGCGGAGGGGGTTTTCTAAAAATCTTTCATTGGTATTTTTACGCTGTAGAAACCAGCAACATCCGGTGCCTGCCCTTCAGCGATTGTGACGAAGAATCTGTGACAATTGACGAGGAGGGCACCAGCTCGAGCGACCAGACCTGCAAGTGCGCCACGGGGTACTACCGCGACCCTGCGATGAGCTTGAGAGGGGACGCCACCAAGTGGAATTATCCCGCAATCAATTCTGCGGACGGTTCTGAGCTGGCTCAACCAGGGACCCATGATCATGAGGGTGAGTTTTGCACCGCAGCGGAGGCTGGCTACAAAGTGAGCGCATGGGGCGCAACATCGCCGACGGCTTGTGGGGCTGGCACGTACCAGAACTCAGCAGGGCAGACGTCGTGTAAGTCCTGCGAGGACGAGACGTATCAGCCAGATGAGGCACAGACCTCGTGCAGCCCGTGGACGACGTGCGCCGACACGCTGGCATTCTTTGCAAGTGGGAGCAGCGTGCAGGACGTGCAGTGCCAGTGCGCGGAGGGGCACTACCGCGGCGACGGGGCGACGGGGCTTTCGTCCGAAGACTACTGCGAGCCGTGCGCCGCGGGGACGTACCAGGGCGCGGAGGGGGCGGCGAAGTGCGAGTCCGCCGACGTGGGGCACTACGCGACGGGGGCGGGCGGCACGACGCAGGAGCCGTGTGCCGCGGGTTCGTTCCAGGCCGAGCGTGGCGCGACGACCTGCGAGGCGTGCGCGGGCGGCACGTTTGCCGCGGACTCGGGCGCCGTGCGCTGCCTGCCGCACGCGTCGTGCGCGTCCGATTCGACGGTGGGCTACACGACCGGGACTGCGACGGCAGACGCGACGTGCCAGTGCGCGGTGGGGCACTGGCGCGCCATAGAGGACGGCGGCGGGGTCGGGCTGCCGGGGTATGCGACGCAGTTCTTTGAGACGACAGATTATCTGTCGTCCTTCTCGTACACGCTGCAGCGCGGGTGGTGCTCGCCGGCCGCCGCGGGGTACTACGTGGACACAGAGGGCGCGTCTGCTCCCACGCAGTGCGCCGGAGGGACGTACCAGGGCGCGGAGGGGGCGGCGGCGTGCGAGTCCGCCGACGTGGGGCACTACGTGACGGGGGCGGGCGGCACGGCGCAGGAGCCGTGTGCCGCGGGTTCGTTCCAGGCCGAGCCTGGCGCGACGGCCTGCGGGGCGTGCGTGGGCGGCACGTTTGCCGCTGTGGCCGGCAGCGTGCGCTGCCTGCCGCACGCGACGTGCACCTCCGCGTCCACGCAGGCCGACAACGTCCCCACCGCCGCGACGGACCGGACCTGCGAGTGCGTGGAGGGGTACTGGCGCGCGGCTGGGGGCACCGGGCTGCTCGGGTCCGCGGGAGAGTTCTTCGCAGGCACGGACTTTCTTGATTGGTACAGATACGAGCTGCGAGCGGTTGAGTGCACTGCAGCGCCTGCTGGGAGCTTTGTCAGCGCGCCGGGCTCGGAGGGCGCGACGCCCTGTCCAGAGGGGCAGTTCCAGCCCGAGGTGGGCCAGCCGCTGTGCCTGCACTGCGAGCCCGGGTCGTACGCGCCGGACCCCGGGCACGTGCGGTGCTCGAGCTGCGAGCCGGGGAAGTTCCAATACCTGGGCGGGCAGCCCGACTGCCTGTACTGTCGCGGGTACGGGGACCTTGGCGCGCCGGACGCAGACTACGCCGTGTCGTACCCTATCGTCAACATCACGCCAAACGCGGTCACGTACTTTCCAGGGTCGTCGCAGTGCTACGCGTGCCCCGCCAACGCCGTGGCGGAGACGGAGAGCACGCACCCGGTGGACCACCAGTACCCGGACAAGCAGGACGCCTTCGTGGGGCACACATACTGCATGTGCTCGCTCGGGGCGTTTGCCGACGCCGACACGCTGAACGCGTCACGGTGGTCCGAGATGTACAACGAGACGGTCGACCAAATGTCCGGCCTGCGATGCCACCTGTGCGACTACAACAGCTACCAGGACACGCCGGGTAATTTGACGACGTGCACGTCGTGCCCGACGCAGGCGTGCGTCAACTCGCCCACGGAAGATGGCCAAGGGTCCGGGAGTGGCACTAGCGTCTATTAGAAGTCTGCGGCGAAGCTAGCGGTGGGTAGGATCGCGGATGGGCGCAGGGCCGCTGAGCAAGTATAAATGCCTGCATGTTACGCGCGACCGATGCCGGCCAGCGCGCGCCACCGCGCTGCGAGCGCCCCCCGCATTTCCACACGCCACGCGCGCGCGCTGCTGCTCGGGGTCTTCCTACTGAGCCCGGGCGGCCGGCAGCGCATGGGGCTGCTTGGGGCGCACGCCGACTACAAAACAAATCACGCGAGTGTGCCTACGGGAACAGACGACTCCTGGAGCTACTGGTATGGACTGCATTATGAGATGACAGAAGGTGAGGAGAAAAATACCGACACTCTGAAGCCTTATTATGACATCTGCGAGGGGCGCGGGGCGTGTGGCACCCTCGCCTGCATCAAACACCGGACGTATTGGGGCCACAAGCAATGTCCACAAAACCCAGACCGTTTCACCGCCGCATTTACGGGTCAGGATGACGCGTGCTATGGCTGCCTCGCGTGCCCGGACGCGGCCAATGCGGATCACAAGGTCCCACAAGAACGGTATACCAGAGTTGCTGGGGATCATGATTATGGAGAAACAAACGGTGAAGAAAACCCAATGATCTACAAAGACACCTACTGCTTTTACCAGTGCCAGACAGGCTATTACGCGGATGGTAGCAGCTGCTCAGCCTGCTCGGGAGCGTGTGGATCGGCCTACTACCAATCGTCTGCGTGCAACACGGGTTTGGTCGGCTGGTTTGGAGCACGAACAGCCACGGAGTCTGTCTTAACTGACCTTTTTGTAGAGAAAGGTTTCACCGGCGGTGCAGACAGAGTATGCGAATTGTGCCCGCCGGGGCATCAACAGGGGAACACGCAGACTTCGTGTGCCCTTTGCGAAGCCGACAAGTTCCGACTGGCGGACAGCACGGCAGGCTGCGTCGACAAAACAGACTGCGACGAAACCTCGCAGGAAAGCGAGCAAAGCAACGCGGATGCAGACCGAACGTGCCGGTGCAAAGCCGGGTACTACCGCGGAGCCGGCGCGAGTGGCTTGACGGCCGGCGACTCACAGCAGCTGTGCTCTGGGGCGGATGTTGGCCATTATGTCAGCCAGTCTGGGCAAACAACGCAGACGATGTGCGCAGCGGGCACGTACACCGCGCAGACTGCCTCCACGTCCTGCACGTCAGCAGACGTGGGGCACTACGCCGAGCAGGGGTCGTCTGAGCAAACTCGCTGCCCGGCCGGGCAGTATCAGGACCTGCCCGGCCAGTCCGCGTGTACGCCGTGTGCCGGGGATGCATTCGCGGCGGCGGCGGCGGCTGTGCGCTGCCTGCCGCACGCCCTGTGCGCGGGCCCGTCGACGGTGAACTACAACGTGCCGTCTGCCAGCGAGGACCGGACGTGCCAGTGCGCGGCGGGGCACTGGCGTGCCGGCGACGGGACCGGGCTGCCCGGGTCTGCGGAGGCCACGTTTGCGGCGGCGACGGAGCATGTGGAGGCGTTCGACTATGTGCTCACGCCGCTTCTCTGCAACGCCGCGGCAGCCGGCTCGTTTGTGGCCGCGGCCGGCTCCGTGCAGCCGACGGCGTGCCCACCTGGGCAGTTCCAGGAGTCTGCGGGGCAGACGGCGTGCGAGGCGTGCGCGGTGGGCAGCTACGCGCCGGACCCCGGGCACGTGCGGTGCTCGAGCTGCGAGCCTGGCAAGTTCCAGCACCTGGGTGGGCAGCCCGACTGCCTCTTCTGCCGGGAGGACAACAGCGCGCAGTACCCGGAGGTCGAGTTTGTGCCGAACGGCGCGACGTACTTCACGGGCGAGGCGCGCTGCTACGCGTGCCCGCCGAACTCCGTCGCGGAGACGGTGAGCGCGCACCCGGCGGACCACCAGTACTCGGACAAGCAGGGCGAATTCGTGGGGCACACGTACTGCGAGTGCGCGGCGGGCTACGTGGCGGACCCCGCGACGCTGGACGCCTCGCAGTGGGCCACGGCGTTTGCGGGTGAGGGCGAGCGCGTGGTGAACGGGCTGCGCTGCGTCGCGTGCGCGCAGGGGGCGTACAAGGAGCACGTGTCGAACGCCACCGAGTGCGTGCGCTGTCCGGCGGCGCTTGCGACGACGGTCGAGGAGGCGTCTGTGGCGCTGTCGGCCTGCCTGTGCCTGCCCAACAGCTGGGGCGACGACCGGTGCTGCTCGACGTGCGCGCCGGGGGCGGCGCCTGCGCCGGGGTCGCACGCGGGGAACGCGCACAGCGAGTTTGCGGACGTGTGCGCGGCGTGCGCGGCGCCGGCGGGCGCCGTGCTGCGCGACGCCGCGTGCGAGGCGGTCTCGTGCGCGCCCGGGCTGCGGCTGGTCGACGGCGCGTGCGAGCTGTGCGACGAGCTCCGGTTCTGCCGCGACGGGCAGGCGCGGCAGTGCGTGGTGCCTTCGGGGGCGGCGGCGCTGGAGCTGCGGGCGCCGATGCGCCGCGGGGCCAGCCGCGCGGAGCACTGCCGCTGCGGGCTGCAGATGAAGACGAACCCCGCGACCGGCGAGTGCGAGTTCTGCCGGCAGATCCAGCCGGACCCCGACTGGGACCAGAACTTCAGGTACGCGCTCACGCCGGCGACGGGTGTCGTGCCGCAGGCGGTGTTCGGCCTGGACTGCCTGGTGCGCTGCGCGGACGGCTTCACGGGGCAGTGGTGTCTCGAGGCCTGCGCGGCGGCGCCGGTGTGCGCGCGCACGGAGCGCCTGGAGCCGTGCGCGCAGCCGTGGTCCGCGTACTGCCGCCCGTGCCCGCACTACGTGCCGGCGGCGGCGCAGCGCGCGGACGGGACGTACGAGTGGCGGAACCCGCCGCTGCTCCGCGCGGGCTTCGAGCGGGGGGACACGCTGCAGCACCCGCTGCTGGACGTGCCGGGCGAGGCGGTCTCCTCCTCGCGGCCTGGGACCGCGTCGATCCTCGACAGAAACTGCGCGGAGGGGGCCAGCGACTGCGTGCTGGAGGCGGAGGCGGAGGCGCGGGCGGGCGACGGCGCGCGCGGCAGCCAGGGGTGGCTGCGGCTGGGCGCGGACGAGCGGGTCGCCTCGCGCGTGGAGCTGGGCGCGCACGCCGTGGCGCGGTTCTACGCGTCGCTGGTGGACGGGGGGCAGACGGCGGTCCGCGTCGAGGCCGGGCCGGGGGGCGCGCACGTGGTCGCGGCCTCGCGCGCGTGGGAGCAGCACTTTGTGGAGTTCCACGGCGCGGAGCTGTCCGCGGTGGACGAGCCGCTCTTCGTGGACGAGCTGGAGGTGCACGCCGGGCTCGTGCCGCCGGTCCCGGGCGGCGAGGAGGTCCGCGGGGCGGCGGCGTGCGCGGGGCAGCACGCGTGCCGCGGGGCGCCCGGCTTCGCGGCGGCGCAGGCGTGCCCCTCGGGCGAGGGCGGGGGGCGCGCGGTGTTTGGCAGCAACGTGTGCGTCTGCGCGCCGGGCTTCCGCTTCTTCCCCGACGGGGGCGCGTGCCGGCGCTGCCCGCCGGCGGAGGCCTGCGAGCGGGGGTACTCGGCCGGCCGGCTCGTGGCGTGGCGGAACCGGGCGCTGCTGCCGTCGAGCGCGCCGTGGGTGGCCATGCCGCAGCTGGCGTGCGGCCCGCGGGTGTGCTGCGCGCTCCGCTGGGCGGCGGGTGGCGCGCGCGGTGAGCCGGTCTGCTGGGGCGACAACTCGCACGGGCAGC